>Ga0247834_1001577_pt1 | contig 38112 bp, 30 predicted proteins | sample LaCruzMarch2015__8_FD_187118 | JGI IMG/M metagenome (GOLD analysis project Ga0247834, IMG submission 187118) | Freshwater microbial communities from meromictic Lake La Cruz, Castile-La Mancha, Spain - LaCruzMarch2015_12m | ecosystem: Environmental > Aquatic > Freshwater > Lake | place: Spain... | reverse complement strand
TTAATGGTATCAAAACCTTCTTCAAGTACACTCCAGTAGGAATGCTTTTAGAAAGTATCGATTATATTAAGGAAGCTTTTAGTAATTTTAGTTTGGATTCTGTTATTAATGGTATCAAAACCTTCTTCAAGTACACTCCAGTAGGAATGCTTTTAGAAAGTATCGATTATATTAAGGAAGCTTTTAGTAATTTTAGTATAGATGGTATTCTTAATAGTATTAAACAATTTTTCAATTATACCCCAATAGGAATGTTAATTAATAATTCAGAAAATATTAAAAGTTTCTTTGGCGACACTTTCGGTAAAATTAAAAACTTTTTTACTTTCGTAAAAGATAAATTCGATAGCATTTTCGGTTTTATAGGTGATCTGCTATCAAAAATTTTCAATTTTATAAAAGACAAAGCCAAAAATATTCCGTTAATTGGAAAACTTTTTGAAAATACGGAAGATAAACAAGAGACGTATGTAGAAAATAAAAAAGAAAAAATACCTTTAGTACAAAATCCTTTTGAAATGTCAGAAGAACAACCAAGTCAATTCATACAATCGTTTCAATCACCAGAAAACCAAGATTTTCAATCACCAGAAAACCAAGATTTTCAAACACAATCCATGTTTCAGGTTCCTGAAATAAATCGACTAAATGAAACCAGCAAATTATTCTCCATGGAAAAGAAATCATCTTCACCTGAAGGTTTCGGAGATGTTAAAACAGGAATGGAAAATTTAAACAAAAATTCATCTGTAAATTCAAAGATAGCAGTTGATCAATTGCGTGAAATAAAAGAATTAAACAAGAAAATGGAACAACTTGTTGCACAACTAACATCAAGTAGAGCCATGGTTGTTAATAATGTGAGAAACAGTTCTGTTAATTCATTCCTTCAACCCTCCACAATAAATAGTTTCAGAAGCTCATTCAGAGAATAATATTTTATGCCTGATCTAATAGGAAATATTTGGAAATTTACAAAGAACACTTCTGATAATATTTCACAAGGTTCAAGTGCTCCACCCATCTTGGTTCCTGCTAAATTTTCATCTATAGGGTCTTCAACTTCACCTAAAGATGGAAGCAAAGTAAATCCCATACGTAGTCTTGGTATTAATTCAAATACAGGAATGGTAGATGTTATAAATGATCTTTATTGGACACATACTCCTTTCGGAAAACGAGAAGAAGTTCCAGTTTTATATCTTTCTGAGAAACGATTAATGACAAATGCTTTGGTTGCTCAAGCATTTTATAGTGCTGCCACAGTTGGATTTCAAGGTGGTATTTTAAGCAGAGCAGTTAATGCCGGTCAAAATGTTGCCCAAAATTTCGGAATAAACTTTTTAGATGATATAACAAAAAAATTGCAAAACAGTTTGGGTAATTTTGAAAATCTTTTTTCTAAATTAGGAGGTACACTATCTAATGCTCAAAAAGATCAAACAAATTTTTTACAAACAGCAGGAAATTCTAGTATATTAAATTCTTCAGATCAAGTATTGAAAGTATATAATGGAATATATATCACAGAACCTACAGGATGGAATTATAAATTTCCATATTTTCAAGATCGCCATACCGGAATCTCTAATAATTTTTCAGACGAAAACCAAGGTATAGGACAAGGTTCTTTATCATTAGGAGCTTCAGATCTTGTGGAAGGAATGGCAGAAGCAACAAAAGGAGCTGCCGGTGCAATTAATATGTTTGAACCGGGAACCTTTATTGAACGTCCTAAATTTTACCAATTTCCAAGTAATGGAGAAACATTTAATGTTAAATTTCCTTTAATCAACACAGGCCATGCAACATTTGATGATGTTATAAGAAATTGGCAATTTGTGTTTCTTATGATTTATCAAAACCGTCCTTCTAGGTTTACACGTGATTTGATCGAACCTCCCGTCATTTATGAATTGGAACTACCTGGTCAAAAATATATGCCTTTTGCATATATTTCTAAACTGGAAGTTCAATTTTTAGGATCTCGTCGAATAATGGATATTCCTTACATTGATGAATCGGGTTTGGGACAATCCTCAAAAACAATAACTACAATCATTCCTGATGGATATCTTATTGATATAGATTTTCAAGGATTGGTTGGTGATAGCAGAAACTTTGACTTTGCATCTTTAAATACTTCCATAGACATAAAAAGCCAACAAAACGGACAACTATTTTCACCCACTTCTAATCCATTTCAAAACCCAAATACACCTAACGTACCAAACCCTGGACAAGGAAGATAATATTTTATGATTGATCTAGGAAAATATCAGAACGACATAACAAAACTAGGATCATTATCACCTTCTCGTTATGAAAATATTTTTAAATTATATCTTGACGGTAATAATAATTATTTTTATAATATATTAAACTCCATAAACATACCTGAAGAAATAGATAAAACTTATTATTATGTGGTTATTGTTAACCGCCGAGTACCATGGACAACCATAAGTTATGAACAATATCAGAATATCGATTTATGGTGGCTTATTTGTTTAATAAATAATATAAAAAATCCTATAGAATTTGCAGAACCAGGCAAAGAGCTTAAGATAATACGACAAGAATTTGTTCCTTTAATTTTAAACAATATTAAAAATACTATTACATTATGAGCATGCTTCCATCAACGATTACAAATATTGATGATCATTTTGATAAAGTTGTAAAAATAAATGATGACGGTCTTTATTATTATAATATTGTTCTTTTTAATCCGGACGGAGATGTAGTTCGGATTAAACAATCCGCAATAAAAGCTTTGGTTTTGGAAGACACGATCAGTAATTTTTATCATGAGGGATATTTGATTTATGAAAATCGTTTCGATGTTTTGGAATCTATTAATGCAATTGCCAATCCAGGGTCAGATAAAAATGAGTATTTTTCACAAAATAAAAATGATTCTTTTGTGGGTTATAGATTCAGGGGAGATTGTCGAGATTTTCTTTTTATTGATATTATGCCTGATGTTAAAGGTAAAGGAACATCAGTACTACAAGGCAATTTTGATGAACAGGATAAGCGTACTTTTAATTTAAAATTTGCTTTTTCAATTTATAATACTGAAGATGTTTTAGGTGATAGTCCTGAATTAAAATATAAAAAGCTTTATTTTCACGACATCAGCTATCAAATCATGAATGAAAAGCAGGTTTATTTTTCAACTTCAGATTTGATAAAAAATGATCAAATCATACTGCTCAACAACCAAGATCGAGGCGCACAAACCGGAATAGCTATTAAAGAATTATTGAAAAAAACATTTACACCGAATGAAAATTATAATATAAAATTTTCAGATATATGGGATGAAGGCGGTAGTTCACTTTTTTACAGTAGTCCTGCTCAATCAAAAGCCATAGACGATTTGCAATATCTTTTGGATTACCATGTCAGCACAGTGGAATCTAATTATGATAATTGTTTTTTAAGAATACAACGATATACAGATGAATGGAGTTTAACTAGTTATAGTGATCTTTTCAAAAGGGCATATCAATCCTCATCATTTTTACAAAATGAAGGCATTACAGGGTTGGGTGGTCCAGACATGATAGAAACCTTTTATTTGGCATTTCCCAGCGATAATTCCTCACCTAAAGACGTTGAAACAAGAATACCTGAATTTCAAAATAATCTTGTCACTTTTAACAATTCCAGTATTCTTGATCGATATGAATTCACCACCATGTCAGGAATGGATTCGCAAAATGACATCGTATCCCACCTTGTTCATAGTCATAATTTCGCAGATCATACATTTCGCATAGATTTTACAAATAATAATATAGAAAAGGCGCAGGAGATATATTATCAAAATTATGTCCAAAACATGAAAGGACAAAACGGAAAATCACCAGCAAGTAACTTAACTTTAAACAAATATAGAGAACAACAAAAGAACATTAAAAATATTTTTTCTGTAAGTAGCGAAAGTCAAAATCAAAGATTTTCATTTGGAAGAAACCAAATTTTAAAGTCTTCTTTGTTTTTAAACAATTGCATAAAATTTAAAACAAAAGGAAATACCATTCGTCAAGCCGCTAAATTTATCAACATCCAAAGAAACAATCCCGTTCCTAACAATCCTTTTGACGATAAGTATCTGGGAATATATCTGATAGTTAAATGCAATCACCTTTTCACTGATACTACCTATGACACGGAAATACTTGCAATCAAAACCTACAATTTTAATGATCTCAAGTTAACAAAAGAAGGATTATGAACAATATAAAAACCATAGATCCAGAAATGGTTTCTTTAAATCTTTTCTTTAAAAAGGATTTTTACAAATCAGCATCAAATTATCTTGATGTTATTGGAAATTTTCAAAATGAATTGGATGTTTCAATCAATTGGCAAAAAACATATATGGCAAATGATCCAATTACCTCAAAAACTAATTTTTTTAAAAATCTGGAAAAAGAAGGTTTTGCAAAATTAAAAACTGATTTTGTGGTTTTTTGGTTGGATCAATACAAAACATCTTTGACCGAAGTACAGGATAAATTAAAATTTGAAATTGGTGGAAATGGTGTTTATTTCAGAAATACTTCTGATTGCGTAGGTTTACTAACAAGAATGACCAATTACGCAGATTCTTCTACAGAGTTGCTTTCAGATCGTGATATTAAAAACCTACCCACTCCAGTTTTGTATGGATCCACATTAGATAGTAAAGTCAGTCCAAATGCAAAAGTTGTTAATGCATCCTTGTCAAAGTCTACAAACACTTTGTTTCGGTATTCTTGTTTTAATATACAAGAAAAAATATCGAACAACACTCTTGCACACGGCCAAAATTTAATTCCAGATTATAATCATTATGAAAGAATGATGAATGCAGTTAATAATTTAACTCAAAAAATACGCCAGGAATATAAAGACTTTTATAGAGTTCTAGAATTTTATGCATCTTATAATGCATCAGATCCTCAAAGTAATATTCAGGTGGTTCCGCCCACAGTTATTACAACTCTAATTGAAGGTAATCCTCAATATCAAACACAATTGAGATCAAGAGCAACTGATATTTTAACTTCGTTTACCAATCAAAGAGCTTTAGATGTTACTCCGATTTCTTAATATTTGAATCTATTGTAACAGATTCTATAGACACAGAAGATTCCATAAGTTTCTTCAGAATATCTTCCCGAGTAAACGTAACCCGATGTTCTGATTCTGTATTTTTAAGTTCTTTTTTGGATTCGATATCCATGATTTTAATCTCTTTGGCTGTTTTATTTTTCTGTTCCGCCAGATTTATTTTATTTAAAGTATCTATAGCAGAAGTACTTGCTTTAACCAATTCAGAAAAAGCTACTATTTCTTTGCTTTCTGGGCTGTGGGATATATAGTCCTTCATGGCCAATATGAGATTATTTGTTTCCCGTATTAATCTTGCAGATTGTTGTATAACAAATTCTTCAACTTCTTCCTTTTTAAGTTTTTTATCTTCAACCACTGCAGGACTAGCCAATGCCTGTACTTCATGCAATTGGTCTAAAAGACTCTTGACTTCTATTTTTTGATCCATATCATATATATTTAGGTTAATAAATGACTATTGCAAACAATCTATGGGTTGAAAAGTATCGTCCAGCATGTTTGGATGATATTATTTTGGATGAAAAAACAAAAGACTTTGTAAAAAAATGTCTAGATAAAAAAACTATTACCCACCTTTTGCTGCACGGAAAACAAGGAATGGGTAAAACATCACTTGCAAAAATCATAGTTAAAGAACTTGATTGTGACCATCTTTATATCAATGCATCCGATACACGAGGTATAGATACTGTTCGAGATGAAATCAAAAATTTTGTTCAGCTTATGCCAAGTAACGGAAGCATCCAGGTAGTTATTCTTGATGAGTTTGATGGTTTTACACCAGATGCTATGCGGGCATTGCGAAATATGCTGGAAGAATATTCAGAAACAAACCGTTTTATTTTTACATGTAATGACATTAATCGTATTATCGAACCAATACGCAGTCGGGTTTATGAAATAAACATAACAAATCCTCCTATCAAAAAGTGTGTGGAAAGATGTGTCTTTATATTAAAAAATGAAAAGATAGCTTTAAACGAAGAAAATAAAAATATAATTTCCAAAAAAGTTAAAACATTTTATCCAGATATACGCAAAATAATATTTGAACTTCAAACTTCATTAGATCTTTCCATCAATTTAAACGATAGTATTGAAAATGTTGATTCGTTTTCAGCTAATCTTTTAAACAAAATCAAATCCAGTGATTTTGTTGAACTAAGAAAATATATAATTGAAAATGAAAAGAATTTTGATTCTAATTATTATTCCGTTTTAAGAAAAATGTGTGAAATTATTTTCTATTCAGATATAGGTATAGAAAAGATAAAAAAATGCTTTGTGGAATTGTCAGAAGCAATTTATCGTAGCAAAAATACCTCTGATCAGGAAATTAATTTCAGTTCCTGTATGTGTAAATTACAGGATATAATTAAGACTTAGGAAGATAAGCGTAGGTATAAGAAGCCACGCTAGGATTCTTGTTACCTTCAGCTGGACTGGAAGGTATCTTGATATTGGTGTTCTTTAACTCAACTTCAGAAGCAGTATTCTTTCCATTACCACGATCAGTATTTGAAGTTTGATAAGCAGGATTTGCATATTGAGGGTCGTTGCTTTTTTCTTCTTCAATTTCTTTTGGTTTGATATTGCTATTATTGGGTCTCTTTAACCCCTCTGGAACTTCGGGTAGATTTGGATAATAATCCTTATACTCAAGAATATCAGCAGGCAAGGTTATAAAATCTTTATAACACCCCGGGGCCAGTTCCAGGGTAATATCACAATAAAAATCATCAGCATTGTTTGCTTCAACAAATCCTGGTTGAGTGCTTGGGCGGTTCGTTTTTACAGCACTTATTCTCATTAAAAGACCACTTTCAGCGAACTGTTTTGCTTTTTCAAGAATGGCAGATCCTTGTTTTTTAAACCAATCACTCTTTAATGCATTATCTTTTAATTTGACAATATCTCCAGTCAAAAAACCACCCCGTGTATATCTGCTAATAAAAGATTCATATAAGCTTGTAAATTTTCTCATTTAGATTATTTACCCTGAAAAACAAACTTTTATAATAAATATTTTAAAAATATGGCAACTCCTAGTCTTGAATTTTTAAAAAGAGGTAAACTTGTTAGTGACCATATCTATAAAGATATTCAACTAGATTTAGAAAAAAATTATACCCAAGGTCTTCAATTACGTAACATACGTGAAATCAAAGACTTAAAACCTGATTATGACTTGGAAGCCATAAAAAATAGCTTGTTTAATCTTTTCACAACTCTTCCAGGTCAAAAAATTCTGAATCCTCCGTATGGATTGAATTTAATGCAATATGTTTTTACAAATTTAACTGAAAATAATGCACGTTTAATGGCCCAAACTATTCTGCAAGGTGTAAAAATATTCGAACCTAGGGTCTCCATTTTAAATATAAGTGTGATTGTTAATTTCGACGAAAGCCAATATGATATAAATTTGCGAATTTCAGTACCCTCACTAAATCTAGACAGTGTTTCTCTTAAAGGAGTACTTAAGGATAGTGGATATTACTTTATATAAAATATATGTCAAACGAAATTAGCAAAACAGATTTTCCTTTGAATCAAAATGCATATGTTGCTTTTGATGCCCAAAGCTTAAAATCATTGATGTTGGATCAATTGAATCGGGGAGGTGTATTCACCGATCAAATATTTGAAGGAAGCAATTTCAATAGTTTATTGGATGTTATTGCTTATAGCTATCACACTCTTTTGTTTTATTTGAATCAAACATCTTCTGAAAGCATGTTCACCCAATCTCAAATTTTTGAAAACATGAATAGAATTGTTAAATTGATTGATTATAAGCCATTAGGATATCAAACTTGTGTTCTTTCATTTAATTCTATCGCAAACCAGCAGCTTCCTGTAGGCACATATACCATACCTCGTTACTCGTATTTTATTGTTAATGGAATTAACTATTCTTTCAAAGAGGATATAACATTTACAAAATCATTGTCTGGTACTGTTTCCTTGGATCAGTTGAGCAATAACAATCTTTTGTATCAAGGATCATTTGTTGAATATCCAATTTATTTTGCCACAGGAGAAGCATTTGAAGTTGTTAGACTTGTTTTAAAAGATCAAAACGGCAATTCTCCATTTGTGGATAATTTTGCTTTTGATGTGTATGTCAAAGACAATAGAACTTCAGTATGGACCATGTGGAATCGTGTTCCTAATTTATTTTTAAGCAATAATCAAGATTCTGTTTATGAATTGAGATTCAATGAAAATGGTCGCTATGAAGTTAAATTCGGAAATAATATTACCGGAAGACAATTAAATCCTAGTGATCAAGTTTTAATTTATTATCTAAGAAGTGATGGAACATCAGGTCAAATAAGTCCAAATATTTTGGATGGTAACAGTCTATTCCTTTTCTCTAGCACCAATTATTCTGCTGTTGTGAATGATACCAAGAGTGATAATCTTGCATATTTAAGCCCCTCACAGATTCAATTGTTAAGCTTCACTAACGACAAACCTTCCACTATTTTCGGAGATCCTGAAACAGTAAATGATATCCGAAAGAACGCACCGAACACATTTAAACGTCAATATCGTCTTATCACTGCAGAAGATTTTAAAAGCTATATTTTTACCAATTTCAGAAATATTATTCAAGATATTCAGGTTGTGAATAATCAGGATTATTTGAATACACACATAAAGTATCTGTATGAAATAGGTTTGAAAGCACCTTCATTGGAAAGCCGTCTTTTAGCAAATCAGATAACATTTGCCGATACATGCAATTTTAACAATATATATGTTTATCTTGTTCCCCGCATATACGAAGCCAATTCTATTAAAGTTAACAATAATTTCACAACAGATTCTCAAAAACAATATATTGATAGTTTTGTAGACAGCATAAAATTAACAACCTCTGAAGTTATTTATATGGATCCTGTTTATATGGCATTTAATCTTGGAATTTCGTTACCAATTGAAACATTAGATAAAGATATTTATCAACAAACAAAAATTGTTATAGTAAAAAGAGCAGATTCTAGAATCAATGATGATGAAATTAAAGGTTCTATCATTAGAATTTTTGAAAATTATTTTGATTCAAAAAATTGTGTATTGGGTCAAAACATAAGTTTAACGGAACTTAACAATTCGATAGGTGAAACAAAAGGTGTTAAAAGCTTTTATACTCAAAGAACTACAGAAGACGGAAGAATTCTTACAACAGATGGTTTAAGTGTTTTGATTTGGAATCCAGTTTACGACAAAGAAGATATCATTGTAACAACCCAAAATTATAATCTCGCTTATTTTCAATTTCCTTATCTTTATGATAAAGAAAACTTCTTACAAAGAATTGAAATAATATCCGAAACAATTTAAAAATGGCATGTACATACGTAAATTTATCTGTCACAAATTATACCAATACTCAGGTTGCTTCAACCTACACATTGGATATAACACCCCTGACTTTTATTGCGACATTATCATCTAGTAGCACCTTTTTAAGCGATAGAAGAGGATTATGGAATTTTGGGGACGGTTCATATTCTGAATCTCTATCAACAAAACACGCATATAAGTGGCCCGGAATATATGATGTTTCTTTTTTTGCATATACAAGCGCAGGCGATTCAATACAAGCATGCCAAACATTTAAGGTTTCAGCATATAACTATATTGGTAATTTTATAAAAACATCCTATTTAGGAGATGATCAAATCGCATCATATCCTTCTGGACAACCAACAGATGACATTATCATATCAAGATTCAATTCTTGGCAGTCATATCCTGCCCTTTCAGCAGATGGTTATACACTTTATTTTTATGCAAGTGGAAGCAATTCAGATTATTTGGATTTAGATGAATATTCAAAAGATCCTTGGGCGCATCTTCAATCTTATTTCTTTTTTGTAAAAAAAGAAAACAATCGTTTTGAAATCTTAAGCTCTGCAAAAACAACAATTGAACCGATTTACGTTTCTTTATCAAATGGATCTTTAGTTGAAAGTTCGATTGCGGTTGATGGTTCAGTGTTGGCCGGAACTAGTGGAATTGCAATTGTGAATTATGTCGATCAAAAACCAAAAAATTTAACTTCAGAACAACCTGTAATACTATTCACTCAATTAGACATATCAAAGTTTCCCACAAAAAATAATGTTTTGAATGAGACTCAAAAAGATTTTATTAATTTACCTATTGAAAATTTTTCATCATTAGAAATACCTGTAAAGATACGTTATAACGCTGCTACTTCATTAAAAATTTCTTCTAATGGGATTGATGGAGAAGGAAATGAAGATGATTCATTTATCATAAATCCAATAAAATGGCAAAATTATCCAATTTCTTTCTTTATAAAATTAAAAGATTCCTTTAATTATTCTACAAAACATTATCCTAAACTTAATTTTAACAGAACAAATAATTTTTTTGATATTACTTGTGATCTTATTTCTTTATCAACACAAAAAGTTATTTCAAATATTCATTTTTATGAAAATACAAATATAAAAAATGTCACACGAACTGGAGGATTTTATGCCGGATATTTTGTAAGTGATAATACTCTTGAAAATGTAGCCCTTACAGCATCTGTTAGAGTTTTTGATAATCCTTATTACTTCAAGGATTCTCCTTATGCATGGTTGGGACAGGGACTGGATTATTATTCTTATACAATTCCTTCCGGTGATGCTGTCGCATCCAAATTGTTCAGATATGGAAAATCAAGAATTTATAATGCATGTGGTCCTACGTTGTCCATGATTTTATCATCATCATTAAATTCTCCTACCATTTTTTCTGGAATTCTAAAAAATCCTTTTTCAATTGCTGTCAGTCCGTTTGAAGATGATTCCGTTTGGTTTGCAGATGCAGACCGAGATATAATTTATAAACTTACAAAAGACGGATCTGTTATATTCAACATAAATCTTTCGAATGCTCCTGTTTTAACGGGTTCTGGCGTTGCTTATATGAACTTAACTGGACCTCTTTCAGGTGCCACACCATCTTCAATTGCTTTGGATGGAGATGCAAATGCGTGGGTTACACTATATACAGCAGGTTCCTGCTTAAAAATAGATAAAGATACCGGATATATTATAAAATCAGCATATCCAACATATCCTGATGTTGATTTTTCAATTTTGCACACATTTGGAGGATCTCCATTAGCAACAATTTCAGGTATTCCTATGGAAGTATTTTTGGATTACAGCTTCTCACCTCTTAGCGGTATGTATGCTACGGAGTCCACCATGTTACCTTCTTGTGTAGAAACTGATTTAAACAATAACATATGGGTTAGCTATTCAAACCCTTTCAAAGGTTATCTTGTTAAGTTTGATTCAAATGGAGTATTTCTAGAAGCAAAAGAATACCCGACGTTATATAGTCCACAACAATTGATTATTGACAGAAACAATAAAGTATATTTGACAGTTTCAACATACATGAAACCATTTTCAAGTGTTTTGGATAGAAATGATTTCATATACAAATATGATTCAGAAACTACATCGTTAGAAACTGGATTTCCTTTGAGTGGTTATAGCAGTTTCGGTCCGCTTGCTGTGGATAAAGATCAGTATGTTTATGCTCTTTATAATAGAGAAAGTATTTTAAGGTTAAAAACCTATAATGATCTAACATCATTCCAAATTGGACTTGGAACAAATCTTACCAATGAATATCAAAGCATCGATGCCCTGGCTTGCGATACTGAAAACAATCTGTGGGCAGTTAATGGATTTGATAAAAAGATATATTTGTACCCTTTGGAAAATCCTTTTACTCCTACCTCAAACATTCAGAATGTAAGTCAAATCGACACACAAGATATAAATCCTAACAATCTTCGTGCATATGGTGATTGGACTGGCATGCGATGGATTAACAAATATTATTTCAATACAAGAACAAGAACTATCACTGGTCAGAGTAATTCTTTTAACATTTATCCATTAAGTGGAAAATATGGAATTGCTAAAATTAATGAAGATTTTGATATGATTGGAAATATAAAATCATATATTTTACAAGAATCACTACAAAATAGTCCAGTATTTTTCAATAATTTTCTTGGACAGATTGTAGGAGATTCTAATTCTCCTTTGAATATTCTTGGAAAAAGAATATATGAAAAAATAGCAAATTTTACAATCAATAACGTAGATCCTGATGCATGCGGATTGGCACAATTGAAAAGCATGGAGGAAACTATAGGTGTAGTATTACAGGATTATAATTTTCCATTTCCTTCTGATTTACAAAGATTAGTTGATTTATTTTCTTGTAAAAAATCTGTTTTAAGAGGTCAAGGAAATGAATTTTCTTCTAATTATGATAAAAGACAAACATTAAACAATCCAAACTATGGAAGAAATTTAGGTGATCTTCTTCCAATTGAAACAACCATATTACCAACATCAGGTCAGGTTGTTTTATTTGAAAAGTTTGGACAAGTATATTCAGAAGGAAAATTAACAAATTTCGGAGTTGTAAAAAATAGTTTTTTATCTGGAGGAACCCAAGTGGTTCGATTGAGCGATATTAATACTGATTGGGGTTGGACATTGGTTCTTGGTGATGGAATAAGCGGAACTGAAGTATCCAGATATTATGAAATTTACAGCTACAAACCTGGCTCAGATGAAATTTTTTATGATAATGTAATAGACTGGGATAGAAAATTTACAACAATAACAAAAAACCAAAGCTCATATTATTCATGGTTCGGTGATGATCAACTGACCGATAATATGATAAATTATCAACTCTCTGTAGGGTTGGGGATATTAAGTTCAGGTAATTAATCTTATGTCACATTTAGATCAAACATATGTACCAAAAAATTCAGTATTAAATGCTGAAAATACACTGGTTCCTGGTGATTTTGAAGCGCCATATACACTAATTTCATGGTTAGAAAACATGAATATATTAAGCACAGATTCTTCTGCGTATTTTTTTACATATACACGCTATTTGAATGCCTGGTTTGACTACAATAAATTTTCAAAAAATAGCACAACTGAATATACACGTATAATTTATATAAATTTATTAAAAGAAATTGCTTTAAAATATTCAACTTTTGATGAAAAAAGATTTTTAAGTAATCTAAATTTTAACGATAATCAATCATTAGATGTGGCAATACCTTTCTTTTCTAAAAAAATAAAAAGAATATGTCAATATTATGCTCAAAACAGAGATAAAGTACAAACTGGAGTAATACGTGCTAATTTAAAAGGAAGTAATTTTGGAATTGAAACTCTAATTAAAAAATCAATTATCGAAATACTTGAAAATAATGAATTTGAACCTACTGGCATAAATTTACCACCTCTTTCATCAGTTATAAATGATCTGCATGTTCAAATAGAAGAAAAATTTGACACACAACAATATTATTTTGATATTGTTCCAGATTCTTCATATGCAAAATACGGAATAACAGACCCAGAAAGACAAAAATTTTTTTATTTGGATTCTGTAAATGTTAATGATAAAGGATTGTATGATTTAAATGCAGCAATTCAAGATGCAATCCGAGCTTATCCATTATTTCTTAATGAATTGGGAACAACAAATTTTTCAATAAATTATTTTCTTTCTGGAGTTAATTATGGCTTTTTAGGTTCGAGAGATTTTCAATTATACACGAATGATTCGATTGCAGAACATACAAACGTTTACAAATACGGAAAATATTATGAAAAAAATATGGGGTCTGATCTTTATCTATTGTCAGGCACGTCTGATTTTAACACAGTAAGTTCAAAAATATTAGAATCTGCAACTCCTTATCAAAATTTATTAAACCGTAGATATCCGACAGTTTCTCATATTTCCGAAGAAACATCTGCAAAACGTGAAAAATATCTGGGTAGGTTTTTCACAAATAATAATCTAGGAATTTCGTATTGGAATACTTTTAAAAAAGAGTTTACAATTTCAAATTCACTTTATTCAAATCAAACAATTGTAATACCAGATCCTGAAGTCGGATTTGATGCAATAGGATTATCATTACAGGAACAATCTCTGAGTGGTATTGGATATTTACGTGATGTACAATGGAATCGTTACGATTGGTCAAATGATTATGCATTTGGTAGTATATATTCTGATCCAAAAAAACAAAAATTTTATTCCTATACTAACAAAAGCGAATTAGATTATAATACTGATGAAGGTGTTTCTAGAATAAGCGATTATCAGGATTTTTGGAATGAGCAACTGATATGGAGAAATAAGGATATTTTTGATTTTAAAAATGATGATTTTTACCCTGTAATTGATAGATCTGATTATCTTTTATACAATCAAGGAATATTGATAAAACACAAAACAGATATTTTCGGAAACCATTTTGGTTTCTTTAAGAATTCTTCAAAAAGGACATATGAACAAACATCACTATCAGCATATCCATCAGAAACTATTATCAATAATTCTTCCATAGAACCTTTATCTTCATTTTATGATACAGAAAACTATCAAAAAGGAACTGTGTTTATACGTTATTATGATGATTCAAATATAGTTTCTTTAAGTGCAGCCCTAAGTGCGGTGTTTATAAAGTACCCAGAAAATGTTAGAAATGAAATGCAAAATTCAATTATTAATTTTGATTTAATTTTCAACACAATAATAATAGAAACTCCAAAATATATAATTTTTGATAAATTAAATTTTGATTTTCAAACTAAAATTTTCGATTCAAACTATGTTAAAACCACATATTTTACAAAATATACATCTTCATCTGCTTTGGAAAACAGTTCTAATTTTTGGTATGATGAAGAATATAAAAACATTATCGTTTCATTTTTAACACTTTTCAACGAGAATTCATCTTCAAATAATAAGATTTTATATCCTAGAATATATGCAGCAAATATTCATGATTTGGATTTTGATTTGCTTTTCCCAACAGTTGCTGATTACAATACTTTAAGCTCATTTGCATTTGATTTGGGTTCTGAATCATTTAATGCCATCACTTGTGATAAAAGTATTTTAAATTATAATCATGAATCACAAGTTTTGGGTCAAATTATAAAATGTTATGACAAAACAGGTGTTTCGTTACTTTTAAATTATAGATTAATAAGATCTTTTAATGATCTTAAATTGGATAATGTAATAGCTTTTAAGCCGTGCGGATTCATTTATGACAAAAATTATTCTGATATAACAAACGATCAAACTGTTCGTCATACTGGATTAGAAACAGGAATTGCTGGTTCCCAGCCATATTTTTCAAGTTTTATTGCATCAAATATTTCATATGCCGGTTATAATTATTATTATGTTTCAACTGGTTCATTGAGTATAGCTCCTAATGTTTCTGCATTTGTTTTTTGTGATAATACGGTATCCAATACATTTGATGTAAGCATTGATGTGTATAATTTAAATCTAAGAGATGTTTATGGTACTTTGGTTTATGATTTTTCCGGACCAAATGAACATTATTTCACAACTATTAACGAATCAATAACTGCACAATTTGGTTCTTCAATTTATTCATTCACATATGTTGCCAGTGGACAACATGTATTAAAAACCGAACTCACATGACAAATAAATTTTTAAAATAAATACAAATATGCAATTCTCAAGAATATACAACGAAAAACCTTTTGATAGTCGGCATGATATTGCCGTATCTATGGTTTTTTCAATGTTTAATCCGTCCGGTGCATGTTCAGGAGGATTGACGGTTGCATTTTACGAGGATTCTTTAATTTCACCTTTTGGAGGAGGAATTGCTGGATCATTGGGATATGCTCCTTATACAAATCCTTCTTTGGGTTTGTCATATGAAGGTCTTGGAGGTGCACATGTTGGAGTTGGTTTGGATATTACTGGTGAGTTCTCTAAAAGAGGAAATGGAAGAACTACCGGTGATTTTAAAATTAATCCTAATACAATTGTATTTCGTGATTCACAATCAAATAATTATAATTTTTTAAGCTATTCTGAAAATTTAACAAATTTTGATATTAATTTAGGACAGAATTCAACATCAGAATCAAATGCAAAAGATATATCAATACGAATAATTTTAAGTGAACAGGGACGAAAAATTAAAGTTCAAAAAATTATTAATCAAGATGAATATGTTACTATAGCTGAACAATCGTTTTTAGAACAAAAAGAAACTGCTTATCGAGTTGTTTGTACTTTTGTTTCTCCGGATAATACAACAAAATGTAAAATTAAACAATTTAATGTTTATGGTTTTTCAAATGATTTTGCTTTGAATAGAGACGCTGAAATAGATTCAAGTCTTCCAATTTGTTATCAAGATATTAAAAAGGTCCCTTTTAATACAGGTCAAAGCAGAAAAATATTTTTAGGATCAAATAATTTATTTGTTGAAGAAACAAATAATCTTAATTTTTCAAATTATATTCTAACAAGATCAGAAACAGTTCCATACGATTATCGTCAAACAATCAATTACGAACCAGTCACATCACCACTTACAACTTCTGAAATTTTTCAGAATACTGATAATAACAATATTTTAATCACAAAAAATACAAATAATAGCAATCTTAGCATTTATAGAAATTTAGGACGAAGAATTGTTAAAGAATATTCAATAACAAATGATAGTTCTCCTGGTTTTGGAAATAGTTCTAGTATAGATGGAAATCTTTTGTTTGTTTCAACTGTTTCTGCAGTAAAAATGTATAAAAGAAGTGGATACGATTGGAATTACACATCTACAGTTCAAAATTTAAGTTCACAACAACCATATAACATAAGTTTCAAAAATAATAACGGCATTGTATCTTATTATGATGGTTCAGTTCAAATATTCGAAAATGATGGATATGACAATTATTCAAGCGTGTATTTCTTGTCTGCTATCGGTTCCACATCTGAAGGATTTGGAAATTGCATAGATATTTCTGAAAATTTTGCTGTTGTTGGTGCACCTTATAAGGATTCATATTATACTGACGAAGGTGCTGTATACGTTTTTTCTAAAACTGCATCTTGGAATTTTACTGAAATTCTTTCGGGTGGTGAAATACCTGAAGCATATTTTGGAAATAGTGTATCACTATTTGGTGGTGTTTTGGCAGTTGGAGTTCCCAGAAAATCAGTAGCATTAAATGCCAGAGCAGGTGTTGTTAACATTTATGATTTGGGTACAACCGGATCTTCAATTCTTAGAAGCACATATACTCCGATTAAGTTGGCTCCAAATGTATATATGGGAACAGAAGTTCATTTAAAAAATTCAATTTTAGCTGCCCGTACATATGATAGTGTTGCAGTTTTCAGTTTAAGTTGCTCTCCAATTTTTATTCCTCCAAGCATAGTACCTCCTTGTGCCATTCAATTGATTTCCAATATAACATTTGGTTTTATAAAGAAAATAGACCAGACCGGATATGTTTTAACAATACAATGTCCTAAACCACCTCTTACACCTTTAAGTTCACTTTGTGCATTGGTAACTATTCTAACAGGTTATCCAATTTATTCCGTAAATGGCTTCGATGTATTGAGCCCAATTTTCTGTCCTATTACGGGAATTAACATAGGATTTTAATTATGAATTATAATACGGCAATCATATATCTAACAGCGAATGAAAACTTCATATCATTTTCAACAATTGATGGGTATGTTTATAATGATCCTTTATTAGGTTATTCATTTACATATAATAATATATTAAGTTCTGCAACATTTTTAGGTCTCAGTGGTTCTCCTGCTTTGTCTGCATTACCATTATCTGCCTATACCAACACCTCCACATTTTTATCATCAAACAATATTGTTGTTCGAAGACATGAGTTTAATGAGTTTATATTCACAGGACCAGTTATTATAAATTATTCTTTAAAAAATGTACAACAAAGTTTATATAAAATAGAAAAAATAATAGGATACTTAAATGGTAATATTATTGAAAATAATATTGATCTTTTAAATTCGTCGTCTTTTTTAAACGGCATAACCGCCACTTATGAAACACCTCCTGAATTTTCAAAAACCTATAATGAATCAATAAGCTGTTACCGAGAAAATTTTTATGTGGATGTTTTTGATATAACATTCAGAATCAACCAACCCAGTCTTTTTGATATAACTGCAAAATATAAAATAATAAATTATCAAATATTGGATGATAACCATTCATATCTTTTAACTCTTCAGGGTTATGAGGATAGAAACATTCATTATGCCGTTTTAGGTACAGATTCAACAATTTTTGTATCACCATCTTCAATTGCCCGAACTTACCCCAACCTTAATTTTTTAATATCATAAAGCATGTAACCCCAACACTTTAATAAGTATTTTTATGATTGTAAAAGAATTTAACACAAATAACTGGTCTGAATTGGATCCTCAATATCAACCAGATATGGATTTTGTTACAAAAAAACAAAAAGTTTATTCTGATTCTTGCTTGGTTTTTTCGTTTCCACAGTTTTTAAAAAGCAATTATGATCAAAAAACAAATAATTTTTCAACTTTAGCACTTACATCTTCACTTCAAATAAGCGATGCTTTTCAGATTGATACACCGGAATCGATTGGAAATGGATTTGTAACTGTAATAAGTAACGGAATAGACTCAATAACTAACACAGCCCAAAGATACTGGTTGGCAATTCCTTCTTCTTCAAAAAAATATCTTGAAATAGATACAAATAATTCGTTTGGAGAAAAAAATCCCGATTTTTATTTTGAAATAGATTTTTTAAACGACAACACATGTAGGGTATCGCATAATTATTATAATATAAAATATTATTTAAATTTTAATCTGCTTTCTAATCAAGTTGTTTTTCTTTCAGCCGACAATGACATATTTTCTCCAAATACTTTGGAAAAGCAAAAATTTGAATATATTTTTGATCAAGCCAATAAACTTATTGCATTCTTTTATAGAAAAAATAATAACGTTTATACTTTAACAAAAATTGCATCTTCCCTTTCTTTTAGTCCGCTCACTGGTTCAAATATACAATTCACAGAGAATAATGTTTTTAATTTACATCCCATAAAATTTACCTTGCTAGATTCAGTTTCTTCATTTTGGTTTGAATATACTAAACAATATGATACAAACAATTTAAATGTTAATTGCTCTGTGACTGAAAAAGATTCCAACCAGTTGGTTTTTCATACTGAATATAACAACATAAACTCGGTCGAAATGCCTTTTAATATTATCAATCAAAAAACTTCTTTAACACCATCTTCAAATAATATATCTTCTGCCGATAATAAGAAACAAAGAAATTATGTTTCTTTGAATACAGGTTCAAATCAACAAACAGGAAATATTAAATTTTCAACAAATTATCAAAGTAGTATAAATGAATATTCATTCTTACCTGGAAAAATAACATATTTTCATACACCCGTGCAAATGGGTCCTCATCAAATGATCAATATCAATGATACAAATCTTGTTGAATCTGGTTCTATTTTTTCAAATACTCCTGAATTTTCCGACAAAGTTTGGAAAAAAATGTCCAATTACAGTTTAACATCCAAGTTCGGAGATCCTTTAGGTGAAGTAAACGGAACATGGCTATGTTCCTGGTTGAGCGGTTCGTCTGATCCGAATATTTTGCCAGTATGGTATGATCGGTATTTTATTCCTAACAAAACAACACGTGAATCGGCATTTTCTGCTTCAAACGTTTATACATATACTAGTCATTATGATTGTGTTACCAATCAATCTAATTCAAATAATGAAATTTTCGATGTTTTTAGTAATTTGACATTCGATCCATATGCATTGTATGCATATTACAGAACTGGAAAAAATGATATTTTAAATCTTAAAAAGCAAAATGCTAATAATCTTCTTTTTGAACAAATTAATCAATATTTTGATGTAAAAGGAACAATATTAACAACTGAAAATGGAAATTATTCATTTTTTGGAAATCAATATGGATTATGTGAAACTATAAATAGCAAATCTTTCAACAATCAATTCACCATCTTATTTTCTCTGTTTTCAAGAGATTTTTCTGAACCGTTTGGACATCAATTAATAGGAAATTATATAAATAGGGGATTGGGAATTTATTCCGACCGATCAGTTACTCCATTTTTAAGAATAATAAAAGATAAAAGTATACTCATTTATGACACAAAAATGAACCAAATTGATCAGGTGGATTTTCAAAACCAGATCATACAAATTGTTCAATTGGAAAGTTTAGATGATTATTTTGTTTTGGATAATCAAGGTGAATTATTTCAATTAGATTCAAAAAATACAATTTTTGACAGCACATTTTTTGGACCTCTTTCCACTACCATATCACATGTTTCTGATGATTTTTATACTCACTTTTTAGTTTCATCCGCAGGTGATGTTGTTTCTTACAATAAAAACACAGAAGATATAACCTACAACACATTCTCCCGAGTATTTTCAGTTTCTCCAATGACAAACGCCGGTGATTTAAAAAAGATAGGAAATAATTTATATGTGATAGATGGAAAAAATGCTCAAAAATATGATGAGTACAGAATTTTTTATATTAAAAATGGTGAGATTGTAGAATGGAATATTTCTTCAAACAACATTGAGACTCGAATGTTTAACAGCAGTGGAACCATTTTAACATATAAATTAGATGAAAATAACAATTTCTATATTTTTGATAACAATTCCACTTGTTATGTTCACAATTCTGCAGGATTTATTGTAACCACACTTCAAATGCCAATTTCTTCTAGCACGGTTATTGCAAGTGATTATTCAAAAATATATTCGAATGGTCAAAAAATTGAAACCGTTTATGCTGTGTGTTCTTCAGCCAATTCAAATTTAGTTGTAGGTATAAATCCTGAAAAAATATCAGTCTTCGATTCCACAATTTATTCTTTTGATTATAATTTGTCGGGTGTGAGATATTCCGGCTTTTCTAATTCCAATTACAATAAAGAATTTTTGGATCTGAATTATCCTTCTCATACCATTTCTGTTAGATTAGGACTTCCTAATTTATATGCATATAATAGTTTTGATGAAATTAATTTAAAATTTAACGCTACTCAATTGAATTATGGATATCATGAATTTGCTTTAAGTGTGGATTCAATCGAAGGTATAGCCAAACTTATAGTAAATGGAAACATCGTCGACACAAAAAACATAAATCCAGGAAAATATACATTTAGTAATATTATAACCGAACCTTTGTCATTTGGTTCCACGCAATATTTTGCAGGTACAGAATTGTTTCAAACATTAAATAAAGTACAAAATGCATTTTTAGTAGGCAACGTCATGATGCGAGATGTGTTTTTCTTTACAAAATCTTTAAATTATTATGAAATTCGTCTATTACAGAAGCTTTCTAAAGATATAAAACCTATCAATTTTATTCTTCCTTCAGAAACCAGAAATTATACAGAGACTGTACAACAATTTTTCCGCCAAAGAGTGCCTTATCACAAGTCGCCTTTTGTGGACATATCCATAAATAATTCCAAAATTTTAAATGAACAGGCAAGAAATTATATTCAGGAAAATTTAAATCTAATTCTTATGAATAACCTTCCATATTATACCAAAATCAGCAATCTTATTTGGAGGGAAAATTTATGATTTCCATATCCAAATCATTTGATGAAAGTCCTTTTTTGTTTGATCGTGTCACAGGCGATTTCATAAAATTACCTTATGATTTTTCCAAAATACAAATTCCTGTAAACGAATTAGCAGTATCTGGTGCCATTAATTTAAAACTAGATTATTTCTTTGAAAATTTGATTTACCTATATTCTCAAAGCAAACTTTTAACAAATCAAATTCCTTATCAATTTTCAAGCTGGCTAGGTGTTGTTTCCGGTAAAAATAATGTGTCATGGAACCAAAATACAATTCCGAATACAAGTGCCGCACCATTTGCCAACGCAGGTCTTTCTGCTTTGGATTTTCTTCAAGATTTAGTTACAATAAAAACTGAAAATGATGAAATTTTGTTCATAGGAACTCAAGGTCAACAAATCGTTTATGCAGTTACAGATCAAAATTATTCATCATTCACAGTAATTTTATCATCTCCATACATTGATGAATTTACCCAACTTAGAAACGGTAATGTAACAGATTTAATAGTGGATGGATACAATCTATATTCAATCGATTATACCAATAACAATGTTATTCTTTACGATATTGAAGGATTTATTGGTGGTGAAAATATAAAAAAGAATAAACGTTACATCAGAAAAATTATTGGTGGTCAAGGAGGAAGATACGATAACGGTGCGTTTAGAAATCCATTTGCTGCAGATTTTTATAATTCAACTCTTGTTGTTATGGACAGTGGAAATGCATGTTTGAAATTTTATGATTCAGATTTGAATTGGCGTTATTCCCTGGTCGTGAATCGAATTTTTAGAAATTATGAAATTGTAGATATAAAACTTCATAAAAATAAACTAACAGGAAATACGGATATTTTCATGTTGTCCAAGAATAATAAAATAATAATTTTAAAAATTATGGATTCATCATTTGATGTTATAGATTTTTCACAAGAAACAACAACAGGAGAAATTGGTGTTAAATTTGTTTTTAGTAAAAACAACACAAACATTTTTTATATTCTCACAAACAAATCAATTTATAAAAAATTCTTTACACGTCCTGAAACAAGAATTGGAAAATTTGATTTGCAAAGAGATGGTGTTAAAAATTATGATTTAAAAGCTCTTGATATTATTCTAGAAAATGAAAATGATACGTTATTTTCATTTTCAAGAACGTCATTATCTCCCATACTGTCCTGTGGACAATTTTTAAAGTTTATCGAACCTAATTTTACAAATAATATGTTATATTCATATGATTTTGACATTTATAAAAAAGATCAAATTCATATTAAAGATGAAGAATACTCACAGGCTCTTACGTTTAACAAATCAATTATTAAATTGATAAACAATAATTACATTCTTTTAAATGAAGCTAGAGAAAGATTTAAGTTTGATTTGGATCCTTATCTTCCATTATCGGCAGTTGATATTCAAATGACAAACAACGACATTTATCAAAGTTATAAATTTGTAAGAAATATCTATATAGATGATTCGGTTTTGAATGATCAGAATTTAGCAATAAATTGTAATAATTTTATTGGAAATAATGAGAATTTCCAAAGTGACGTTATAAATCGCTGCCTGTATAGGATATATTTGCAACAATTAGCTCTTTTAAACATATTCCAGGGGGATACACCATTACCGTTACCTTTGTTCCTTTTGAATTGTAATATTATTACAATAGCAAATGCCGACCTTATGCAAGGAGTTGGGGATGGTGCATTTTTAATCAGCATATTGTGCAATTGATTTATTAAATAATTATATGGCCGGAAATTACCCTTTTCATGGAAAACTGCACAGATCAACACACCATACTGATCCCACAGCTGGCGTATTAGAAAGTGGCACAGATCCTGTTGCTGCACCATCAGCACCGTTTAAAGGAATTTTCCATACGGTTTTAGAAGGTAATAGTTATCAATGGTATAATGCTTATACATATCTTAAAACAAATAGTGCCAATTTTGCTCGTTTAGATACAGACAACATTTTTCAGAAAAATATAACAATTTTAGGAAGTTTAACTGCACTTGGCAATTCCGTATTTAGGAATACTATATTCACAACCACAAGTGCTCTTAGTGTAATCAATAATGGAATAGGACCTGCACTTTATGTTGCACAAGCTCCAGGAATTTATGATATTGCCAGTTTCTATGATTTGGATGGAATCGAAGTTCTTCACGTGGGAAATGGTCTTACAACAGCATCTCTTGGAAAAGTAGGCATAAACACAAGTTTTCCCACAGTTGAATTTACAGTAAACGGAGCAATCAGTTCCAACGATACAATAACTGTTCAGGGCGGAAACAGCAATCAATGGAACAGTGTTTACAATACAACAAAATCAACTAGTGGTAATTGGAATCTTGGATATGATGCATATACAAATTTAATAAACAATAGTTCAGCTTATCTTTCAGGGGGTGTCGCATCAGCAATTGCATTTACTCCGATTACAAACACAGATTATTTTTCAGCAAGAATAGAACCATTACAGCTTCTTGCAACAACAGTACAAAGTGCAATTTCTGCTTTGAATGAACGTATCAATACAATTTATGCATTATTGGAAGGTCTAACCGCAAACAAAGGAACCGTTTTTGTTTCCATAAGCAGCACACTATGAGCCTGAGTTGCACAGTCACAGAAAGCGTGAGTACTTTTTACAGTACCAATTTGAATAGTCGTATCAAAGCTTTCAATGATCTGGGTATTCGTATCAGCCGTCAATTGGGCGCTCCTCTTGTTAATGTTGAAATTCATCAGGATCAATTGTATGAGAATATTAGCATTGCTTTAGAAATGTTTAGCAAATTTGCAGGTTATACAGAAGAATATCTTGTGTTTGACAGTAATCTTTATGAAGATGGAAAAGGTGTTAGATTAGACACTCTTTTTAGTCTTACTCGGGATTTTAATTTTCGAGTTGATGTTCGCAATACTGAAATCAATAGCATGTATAATATTGGAAATATGGTCATTGGCGATCCAACAAATCCCATGGCATTTCAAGTTTCAGAAGATGATCCCAAAGGAAATCTTCCGGATCAACTTTCTATTTTAAACAGCTATGATTATCTTATTGGTGATTATAGAAAAGTTATTGATATTCGTGAATTTGAGGAAGGTAGCAATAACGGAGTAAACACATTGTTCACCATTGAACAAACTCTTGCTCAACAAACTTATTTTAGTTATGCCATGGGAAATTATGGATTTGATTTAATCAGCTGGTATATTCTTAAAGATTGGTTAGAAATGCGAGAAAAACTTTTGGCCATTCGTCGTTCAGTTAAATTCGATGAACGTACACAGTACCTGCAAATGTATCCACCACCCCGTACTCCAGGATCTGGTTCCAGATTTTATGGTATAATTTCATGTTTTGTTGAACGTCCAGTTTATCAATTGATACAAGAACAGTGGATTCAACAATATGCATTGGCTTTAACAAAAATTGCCGTGGGTCATGTTCGTGGAAAATACACTTCCGTCAATCTTTTCGGGGGTGGACAGATCAATTATAACGATATGTTGTCTCAAGGATTGCGTGAAAAAGAAGAACTAGAAAAGAGATTGTACGAAGGATCAGCTCCAGGACTAGGGGATGCCAGTCCGGTAACTTTCATGGTTGGGTAATTTTAATGATACCTCTTCAAAAAAATTCCCGGTTCATACAGGGAGTTTTCAGTCCTAAAAATGAAAAAAAATATGTTGGAAAAAAACCTATCATTTACAGATCATCCTATGAATTGAAATTTTTTCGTTTTTGTGATGATAATCCAAATGTTTCACGCTGGGCAAGTGAAAGCATAAAGATTCCTTATTTTCATCCATTCTCAAAAACAACCAGGTTATATCATGTGGATCTTAACATGGTAATAAAAGAAGGAGATGTTTACAAAAAATATCTTGTAGAAATAAAACCAGAAAAACAAACACAAAAACCATATTTTACAAACAGCAAGTGTAGAAAATCCACAATCCTCTATGAACAAATGACTTATGTAACAAATTGTGCAAAATGGGAAGCAGCCAAATTTTTTGCAAAAACCCATGATATGCAGTTTATTATCCTTACTGAAAAAGATTTAAAAATAAATAACTCGAAAAAATAGATAAAATATATAAATAATTAAACATGAACGATGGATTAAAACTTATTGTAGAAAAGCCTGCTTCTAATGAAGATTTCGAATATGTGTTAGAAGAAAAAAATCCCAATCAACCTGCCACTCTTTTCATCAAAGGTCCTTACATGATGGCAGAACAAGCCAATCGTAATCGTAGAATTTATAATCTGGAAGAAATGGCAAAAGAAGTTAATCGCTATACTGGAGAAATGATCAAGAATCATCGTAGCATGGGTGAATTGAATCATCCTCAAACTCCTGAAGTTAATTTGGAACGGGTTTGTCACATGGTCACTGAACTTCGTCAGGACGGAAATGTGTTTTTTGGTAAAAGTAAAGTTCTTAGCACTCCTATGGGAATGATTGTTAAGAGTTTAATTCAAGATGGTGTTAAGGTAGGAATGAGTAGCCGTGCCTTGGGTAAACTTTCAGAAAGTTCAAATGGAGTTAACAAAGTTTCAGATTTTCGTTTGGTTGCTATTGATTGTGTTGCTGATCCGTCGTTCCCCAAAGCTTTTGTTGACGGAATTTTGGAAAGTAAACAATTCGTTCTTAAAGAAAGTGGACATTATGAGGAGATTTATGACAGTTTTTCTGATGCTCTTCGCAATCTTCCCCGGCATGATGTTGAATCATTTTTGAAAGAACAGGTGGTTCTTTTCTTTAGAAAACTAAGCTCAAAAAGCTAAATATAAAGACAATGTACAATATTCAAAAGTCACTTATCAACAATTTTCTTAAATGTCTTACTGAAAAAGATTATAATAATGCTAAAAAAGCTCTTAATTCTGTGATGGACATTAAATTACAAAATCGTATACAAAACGCAGTTAAGCACTTAAAAAAATAAAAAAATTAGGACAAAATAAATAAATAAATATATGAGCAAAAACGTTGTTGATGTACTTAAAGAAGCCACAAAGGATATTCTTAGCGAACAAACTTTGAATGAAATACAACAATCATTCGAAGCTTCTGTTAACGAAAAAGTTAAAATACACGTTGAAAAAGCTCTTGCTGAACAAGACGAAGATCACAGCAAAAAGCTAGAATCTCTTGTTGAAGCAATCGATAAAGATCATGTTGCCAAGCTGAATAAAGTTGTTGCTGCTATCGATGAAAATCATAGCGGAAAGCTGAAATCTATTGTTGAAAAATATACAAAAGCTCTTAACAGCGAAGCCAAGAATTTCAAAAATGAAACCGTCAATGATATCAGCACCTATTTGGAAGCTTATCTTGATGAAGTTGTTCCTACCGAAGACATCAAAAAAGCAGTGGCTAATCGCCGTGCTGTTGATATTCTCGGAAAGGTTCGCAATCTTCTCGCCATTGATGCCGCGACTGCCCAAGAAAGCATTCGTGAAGCCGTAATGGACGGAAAGAAACAATTAGATGAAGCTCGTAAAGAGCTTGAAAGCGCAAAAGAGCGCGGAGTAGTTCTTGAAAAAGAACTCAACAAATCACAAGCATCATTTCTTCTTGAACAGAAGACACGTGAGCTTCCTGAAAACAAGAAGAAGTATATCCAAAAGCTTCTTGGCAATAAGGACGTTGAGTTCATCAAGGAAAACTTCGACTATACTCTTAAACTCTTTAATAAAACTGAAGAGGAGCGTCTTTCAACAATTCGCGACGAAGCTATAGAGCAAACTGAAACAGTTGATCGTGTCGTTGTAGAGGAAGCAGCTTCTGAAAAGCCTGCTTCTGAAGCCGACTCATCCACTTCAAGTTATCTCAACGAGCTTGGTCGTTGGTAATTTCTGAGGTTTAAACCTGAGATTATATGGTGGCATTCTTGTCACTGGTCGATTTTTTATAAAGGAGAATGTAATAAATGAGTAAGCGTATCGCTCCTCCCACGAGTTACATCAATCAGAGTCGTGCTAAGACTCTTCTAGAAAAATGGGCACCCGTTCTCGATTATACCTCGGATTCTGTCCGGGCAATCGAAGACGATCATACCCGTCTTAACACCGCCATGCTTTTGGAAAACCAAGAGCAATGGTGCCAAGTTAACGAAGACAATTCCGCCGGTAACGGTGGTGTTTTCGGTTCTGGAGCTAGCATTGGTGCAGCGTTCAATCCCCCTGGTCAGATCACCTCGCGTGATTCTTATGCCACCGGTGATGCTCGTCTGCCCAAGATTCTGATCCCGATGATTCGTCGTACATTCCCCGAACTAATCACCAACGAGATCGTAGGCGTACAACCTATGAGTGGTCCAGTTGGTCTTGCTTTTGCTCTGCGCTACAAGTACCTTGCTAAACAGCTTGGTAACGATGGCGTGGACGGTAGCGGAACCAATGCTAATGGCGCTCTTGCCCAGCCTCAATCCCTTGCTAACGGTGCTGAACTTGGTTATCAGCTCCTTGACACAAGGTATACAGGCACTTCGTCTTCTCAGTTGTCTGGTGCTGCACCAACTCAACCCTATTCCAATGTGTTCAACATGTTGGGAACGGATCAGGGTGTTGCCCAGATTCTGAGCCAATTCGAACTTACCGGTAAGATTCCCCAGATTGAAGTTTCTTTCGAGAAAACTGCAGTCGAAGCAGGAACACGTAGGCTCGCCGCTCGCTGGTCCGTAGAGCTTGAACAAGACTTGAAGAATATGAATGGTATCGACATCGACACAGAGTTGACCAATGCTATGAGCTATGAGCTACAGGCAGAAATCGACCGTGAGATGATCATTCGTATGGTTCAGGTTGCACTCAATGCTGGATACGGCTCCGGATATTCCGTATGGTCCCCTGCTTCTGCAGATGGTCGCTGGCTGGTCGAGAGAAATCGCGACTTCTACCAGAGACTCATCATTGAAGCAAACCGTATTGCGGTTCGTAATCGTCGTGGTGCTGCCAACTTTATTGTTGCCACACCTCGCATTTGCGCAATCTTGGAAATGCTTCCTGAGTTCCAGTGGGTTCCCGTCCAAGGTAATGTCAACACTCAACCTGTTGGCGTTGCTAAGGTTGGTAATCTCGGTGGTCGGTTCAACGTGTATCGTGATACCCGCACAGACGCGCAGGCTGAGAACCTCGGAGCATATCCAGGTTCTTACACAAACCCGCAGCGTTCTAAACGTGTCGAGTATGCACTACTCGGCTACAAAGGGCCGGAGTATTATGATACCGGAATTATCTACTGCCCATACATCCCAGTTCTCGTTCAACGCACGATTGGTCCTAACGACTTCTCGCCTCGCGTTGGATTGATGACTCGGTATGGTGTTGTTGATAATATATTCGGGGCAAACCTGTACTACCACGTAATTCTTTGCGTTGGTCTAGGCGAAGCCTTCACACCTGCCACACAGAGCGTCTACTTCTAAAAAAAGTAGATTCTGGCAAATAAAAGAAAACTTTTCACACGGTATGTCCCGTGAACTTTTAAAAGAGGGGGGGATCGAAAGATCCCCCTCTTTTTGATTATTTTGATTGAGTTAGTATGTCGTTTATGCTAAATAACATTATATGAAAAATTTAAATGAAATTCTTAATACTAAAAGCTATACAAGCATTAGACGTTATCAACATATATGTAATATGATAGATGAAAGAATTGAAAATTTAGGAAAAGATAAAAACAAAACATTAAAAGAAAAGATTTATATATTAAAAAACAATATAACCAAAGATCCTGTTTGTAAAATTTGCAATAAAACGGTAAAATATAGTGTAACAAAAGATAGATATTTGAAATATTGTTCAGCAATATGCAGTAATGCTTGTCCAGAGGTTAGAAATAAAAAAATACAAACAAATATTGAAAAATATGGTGTGGATAATCCTCAAAAGAACAAAGAAATAAAAGAAAAGAGTAAAAAAACATGCTTAAAAAAATATGGAGTCGAAAATCCTCTTTTGCTTTTAAAAAATAATTTGACTAAAACTTATGAAGAAAAATTTGGGAAAGAAAGAAAAAAACAAATCATAGAAAAAAGAAAAAAAACCTGTTTACAAAAATACGGAGTTGAATATGGAACACAATCACAACAAGCCATAGATAAAAGAAAAAAAACCAATTTAGAAAAATACGGAACAATTGCACCTGCGGGAAATACAGAAATAAAAAAGAAAATTCAAAAAACTAATTTAAAAAAATATGGTTTTATAACCCCTTTGCTTGGAAAAGAAATAAGAGAAAAAAATAGTTTACCGTATGAACAAAGATATCTTGAAAGAAGCGAACAAATCAAACAAAACAGAAAAAATTCATTTTTGAAAAAATTTGGAGTAGAAAATCCTTTTGCAAATGATTCTATAAAAGAAAAAATAAAACAAACTCTTTTAGAAAAATATGGTGTTGAAAATATTTCCAAAACAGAATATGTAAAACAAATTCATAAAAAACGGTACTATGATAAATTATTTTTATTAAATCAAATAAAACCAAATTTTTCTATGCAAGAGTATGGTGGAGAAAAATATAAAATATATTCGTGGCAATGCACAAAAACAGAAAAAACATTTGAAGCATATTATGCGAACGGTTTGGTTCCTGTTTGTCCATGTTGTCATACTAATGAAGGAACAAACATAGAAAATTTTGTAATTTCATTTCTAAAGAAGAATAATATCGAATATCAATTTAGGAATAGATTAATTCTTGAAAATAGATCAGAATTAGATTTTTATATTCCTTCCCATCATCTTGCAATAGAAGTACATGGCTTATACTGGCACACAGAAAGAAAAATAATAAATCGTGGAAAAAATCCTCGTCTTTATCATTTAGAAAAATTGGAAAATAGTCAGAAAAAAAATATTCGTTTGATTCAAATATTTTCAGATGAAATATTAAATCATCCAAGAATAGTAGAAAGCCGATTAAAAACAATTCTAGGTATTAAAAAAAGAACAATAGGTGCCCGTGAGTGTGAAATTCAAATAGTTGATTATAAAATGAAACAAAAATTTCTTGAAAAATATCATTTACAAGGAAATGATAGAAGTTCCATTTGTTTGGGTCTTTTTTATAAAAAACATTTGGTAAGTATGATGACTTTTGCCAAACCAAGATTAGTAATGGGTCATAAAAATGTGCCTGAAGGTAGTTATGAGTTACTTCGTTTTTGCAGTAATTTTCATTTTTCGATTGCTGGAGGTGCTGGAAAACTTTTGAATTACTTTAAACAAAATTATTCATGGAACAAAATTATAACCTATGCCGACAGAAGATGGTCTATTGGAAATCTCTATAAAAAATTAGGATTTGAATTTAGTCATAATAGTAATCCTAACTATTTTTATACAAAAAATTACATGATTAGAGAATATAGGTACAAATATAACAAAAGTTTTTTAGTTAAAAAATATCCTGAATTGTGTGAATATAGTGAAAGAATAATTATGGATAGCTTGGGTTATGAAAGAATATATGATTGTGGTCATTCCAGTTTTATTTGTATTAAAAACTAACAAAAAATTGCAAATTATGTCTAAATTATAACATTATAAACAATAAATATTTAAAACTCATTATGCCTTACCAAGACGATATAGTAGATGTGCGGGAACGTGTTGTTCGCATGGAAACTAAAATTGATCATATTATCAATAAAATTGATGATCATCATGATCGTTTAACAAATATTGAAAAATTTAAAACAAAAATTGTTGGAGGTGCCATAACTATTTCTGCAGTAGCAACTTTGCTTTGGGATATTGTGAAAACAAAAATTGGATTATATTAAAAAAATATTAAAAAAAGAATAAATAATACTATATGGCAATACTAAGTTTCCCTAATCAAGTTTTGGACCCTGCAAGCGTAAATCCTCCTTATATTCCAACGATCAATTATAGCTTATCTGCAAGCGGAAAAAAAGTAGATCTTATCAGTGCAGGTTCAAATATTGAACTGATTGCTTTTAATGATACAACAACAGCACTCACAAATGCTTATGTTACTCTTTCAGCAAATCTAACTCCCAATTCTCAAACTCTTTCTGCAGCAAATGCAGTAACATTGCGAGTGGATCGTGCATATAATAACGTGCAATTTGCTGTAATTTACAAAAATCGTAGCAGCAGCTTGTTTACTGCAGCCACTGCCACGCAATCACCCAATGGTCAAACATTGACAGATAATGGTTTCGAATCAGTATCACCTAATCTTCGTCGTTTGGTCCATCTAGGTTATTAATTTCTTTTAATACTTTTGCAGTTCTATCCTGCAAAGAACCGGTTAAACGAACCAATTTTTTAAAAGGAGCGACATGCTCTTTCATATAATTCTCAAAAATTGAAGTTATTATATTCCGATATTCCAAGTCTACGTTTCTATAATTGTCATTTTCCACAGGTATTCCATTTGGGTCACAATAAAAAACAATATCAATTTCTGTGCATAACATTCTTAACATGAGCAAACCATAATCAAAAACCCAAGGTTTATTTTTTCCTATGCTTGTGCTCCATTCACTGTAAACCACACCATCCATTAACCATCGATCATAAATGAAATTGTTTGTATTATATTGTTTTGGTTTGATAACCAAATCATCAATGTAATTGTTGAAAAGAAGAACCTGAGAAAGATCATCTCCTTTTTCATTTATTTCAAAACCAAGATCTTTTAATTTACGAGCACCTCCTTTTATAAAAGTATAATCCTTTTTGTTTAAATGATTATCAAGAAGATTCTTTATAATAGTACTTTTACCTGAAGCTTGAGGACCAGAAAATGCAATTTTCAAGATATTTTATATAACATAAATAATCAATTTTTCAACTAATTGCAAAAAAGGTTCTTTTTCTAAATAATTCTAGGTTATGGCAAATGAAATATCTTCAGCATTATTGTCAAAATTGGCACCAGAAATGAATTTGCAATTATTGCAAAAAGTAACTTCCACTCCCAATTTTGATCAAACATCCCAACAAATAAGCCAATTAAATCCTGAAAATTTAACAGCTTTGGTTCAACAAGTTCCGGCTGCTTTTGGTTTTACAAGTATTTTGGATAGTATTCCAACGCTTCCTTCAAGCAAAATATTAAACGGCCAAGTAAATCAAATAACCCAAGGTATTGATATTGTTAATCAATTTTTAGGTGCTGTAAATTCAATTCAGGGCAACATACAAATTCCGGATTTTGCCGGAGGTGGTGTAAACATTGATTCTATTTTCGAAAATACTTTCAATCAATTAGCACAAAGATCTTCTTCCGTGTTTTCATCATCTCAATCGCAAGTTGGTTCAATATTTCAAACTTCTCAAAATGTTTCAAACATAAGTTCTGTTTTAAATTCCATTCAAACTTCGCTTCCTTCTAATATATCTCCAAAACAAATTAGGGATTTAAATGCTTCTCCACAAAATATTAATAATTTTATTAATACAACTACACAAAAAGCCAATTCGAACGTTCAAACTCAGGCAATAAATAATGCTCAAACTTACACAAACAATGCTGCTGGAGCAAATACTACTCAGGCACAATCATCCCCAATTGTTCCAAATGCATCCTCTGGTGAAGATTTTAAAATAAAAGCTGTTGTTACCACATATGGCAAAGGAGAAAAGGTAGGAAGTGGAGGAGACAAATGGACAGCTCGAGGTGATAGCTCAACAGGACAAGGAAACCTTGTGGAAGGAATTAGTTGTGCAGTGGATCCTTCAATCATTCCTTATGGATCAAAAATAGTTTTTGAGGATCCTCGACTGGGAACACGTGTTGCCATGGATACAGGTTCAGCTGTGGTTTCTCAACAAGCAGCCCGATCCAGGGGAATATCATTGGGTAATGAAAATAATACTCCATTACCTTATGAAGCAGGCAGCGGGGCAGCATCAACCGATCAAACTGTAAGAACAGGTGGCAGAGGTTCAAAATTATCAGGAAATCTGCTTCTTAAAGATACTGATGGTACACTTTTAGGAAAATATAAATTTGTGAATGGCGGTGCCGGAAGAGGGAATATTCCTTTTGGCACATATACAGTGTCTAATTATATGACTGCGCAACAACGTCAGCAAGCAGGCAGAAGTCAAAGAGGTTCTTTAAGAGGTCAGGATACATTTGATCTTAATGATGTGTACGATCCTGTTTATAGTGATACACGTTCTGGTTTATTGATTCATCCTGCAGCAAATGCAACAGAAGGATGCATAGGAATTCAAGAAAATTGGTCAGATTTTCGTGAAAAAATGAAATATCTCATGTCTAAAAATGGAGGAAAATATAAAATTGAATTTGGTCCAGATACAGAAACAGTAAATAATCGCAATCCTGAAAGGGTAGTTACAATTGATGTTTATTTCGAAACAGAAAAGTCCCGTCAAGCTTTTGAAAAAGTGATACAACAGATAAGTGGAGGAGGAACTGTTGCAGCCACAGTTCAACCTCCAAGAAACGGTGTAATTGGAAGAAATGTTCGTTCTCCTTCTGGAAGAACAACAGTAGCATATTATCCAAAAGGATATGAACGTTTTAAAAACCCTAGCAGCGAACAACTGCTTAAAGCTGCAGGATTAATATAATGAAAAAACGATTTGATGGTCAATATTTGGGAATTGTTGTACAAAACAACGATCCAGAAAAGCGTGGACGGTTAAAGATATTTGTTCCGCATGTGACACCAACCGTTTATAACAAATGGAATGAAGTAAAAATAGACAAACAATTTAATTTTGTAGGAGAAAATCTTACAAGCAGCATTAATAGCATTATTGATGATTTGAAAAAAATACTTCCTTGGGCTGATTGTGCCATGCCTCTTTTTGGAGGATCCAGTGGAGGAAGATATAATATCACAGAAAAAACAGGTAGCATAAGTGACAGCAGCTTGTTGGAAACAACCAAACCAATCAATGATTTTTCCACTACAGATTCCAGTCAAAATATTGATGGAATAGGAGAAAAACCCGGTAATTTGATAGAAAAGACAGGAGTTAGAGTTTCTGATGCTTTTTATTCCAGTCCTAAAAACAATACAAACAGGGTCAATCCAAATTCATATGCATATGTTCCCAGCAGTTATAGTAATCGGGCAAAAGGATTGTTTTGCATACCAAACGTGGGCGCACATCTATGGGTTTTCTTTTTAGACGGAAACCCTCTCCGACCTGTTTATTGGGCGGCAAGCTATGGACAATCAGATTGGCAAGGAATATACGATGATGATTATGGTGTGGCTGAAGATTATCCAGGAACTTATGAAAATATTGATGAGAAAAACAAAGCTTTAAAGGGTCAAAGAAGCGATGTAGAAACATATCGAAACAAGATGGTCATGAGTCAAAAGGGTGGTGCTTTGGAGATTGTGAATACAGACATGAAGGAAACAATCAAACTTACACATTATTCTGGTTCTTTCCTTGAATTTAATAATGCAACAATAACAAAATTGGCCACAAAGAACGACCAATCTTTGATCATGGCCGATCAATTTTTAACAGTTAAAGGTTATCAAAACCTTTTTGTTGGAAGAGATATGGACAATGTTATTTCCGGAGATGTTTACTGGAAGATTGGTAATTTAAACACAAATGCCCAACAACAATGGAAAAGTTTGGTAGATCCTATAGCAGATATCAAACAGCTTTTTGAAATTAATCGCACAAAGAAAAAAGAAGGAGATCCTAATCGAACCAGTTCTTTGAATCAAAAACAAAGTGGAAGTTTCGGTTCCTGTCCTGTTTGTTCCAAAGGAAGAAAATATTCTGCACTGAACAATCAATTTAAAACTGTGGTCATTCCTGTTGTCACAATCAGTAGCAATGGTGTAGACAAATACGAAACTGTAGATCCCAAAGGAAAGTCTTCTCCTGCACAATCTATTACATTTCCTCCCACATCCAGATGTCCAGTATGTGGAAAGAGTGGAAAAAACCCAAGCAGCATGGATGGTAATTGGGAAAAAAATCCTGAAAAGAAAAAATTAGAACAATTATATCAAAGCAAAATTGTGGATTTGGCAAAAATAGAAGAAAATATAGGATTGGGTGGTTGTCTTATCACTGAAGTTGCCAAACACAAAATTGATACGGTGGGCATGGTCATGAATGATTTTGGATCTATAAGGATAGATCCTGCTGGAAAAATATATAATTATAAAGTTCAAATTGACGAACAAGGGGTATATGAAAATCAAAAAAGCAGTCCTTTGATTGAACCTGTTCATGTGGATGATCTGCCTGGGGGCAATTATACAATCAATGCGTGTAATCGTTACACACTGCAAGTAGGTGCCGGAGGAATCAGTATAAAAACCCTTGGACCTATTGAAATGAGCGGAACTATTACAAGCTTTGCCGGTCAACAAGTGAATATAGGTGCCCAATATGAATTGAATATTGATGGCGGTCAAAGAACAGTCATTACCAGCGATATTTTGGTATTACGTCAAAGAAATTATGATCAAGTCATGGTGGATTCCAGCCTGGGAGTGAGCCGAAATCTTGTGGTTGCAGGAGGTGCTCATATTGAAGGAGAACTTACCGTTCATCACATTACAGCCCCAGTGGAAATACAAGAAACAGAAAAGACTTTTGTTTATGGAGAAACGGTAAATGGAAAACGCATAGGAACTGCCCGTATCACAGGCGGATCTTCAGGCGGAAATTGGCCGGTTTATGGTGATTTGCATGAACCTGACTGTTTGTTCACATACAGTCACAGTCATTTGTTTAAAAATCTTCCTCTTAATCTTCTGCCCAAGAACAATGATGTTAGAAAAGTTGCCCAGAGCAGCAACAATATTGATCGATTTGTCGCAGATCCTCAGAACAATGCTTATAATATAAAAGGAAGTACACCTCCCCAAAATCCGATTGTTCGTTAATAGTTGGTTAAAAGAAACAATTGGAATGATGATATGGAGTGATGCAATGGCAGTTCACTGTCTCGAATCAGCATGTCAGAATATGAAACAATGTTTTTAAATGGTTTATTTTTAAAGAATCTGTGTGCATAAAATGTATTGATCGGATACAAATTGCGGCTCAGAAACAAATAATTTTCACTACATTCAACTTCCATAGGATTTAAAACAGCTTCATACTGTTCCCTATTCAAATTTGGATTGTGTTGAATTGGATAAATGTTTGGCAGAATATCCTTCTCTACTGGGTTGGTGATTCCATATAGAAAAAGCATTTCTTCCTGCTTGGTTCCATATTTGTGAAAAATATATTTTGGTGAAAATTCCTGTTTTATTTGCAATCTTTTTTGGTCATATTCATTTCTTATAATGAATCCGAAAAAGAATGTTGGATAGGTTATGGTTTCAAATTTTTCGAAGTCGGCGGGCTTCTCTGTTTGACCGAATGTTAGTGTCATCATGAAACCTATCGTAAATGATAGATCTCAATTTTCAAGATACATTAAAAGAAAAAGTTTGGCTAAGTGAGGGTAAATTGAAAATATAACCTTTTTGTTTGCCGGATGTGCTTTGTAAAATAATGGTGGCTTTGTTTCCAACCACCACTGGACTGGAAGATATTCTACCGCTTAATTTCATGCTACGTTTGATTTCTCCAGTGCTGGCATCAATGCATTTGATGGTATTAAGACCAGTTGCTATAACAGAATACATTTTTTTGTTCTTATCTTGCATATATCTTATTTACCATAAATATTTTTAAAATAATTGTATAAATTAATATTATATATAAATAATAGAAATGGCTGTTGAAATTAAAAAAATAATACTTCGGCAAGGTACTGAAGCTGAACGAAAACAGATAACATTAGATTCAGGTGAGCCTGGTTTTTGCACAGACAGCAACCGTCTTTATATAGGCAACGGAACAGGAGGTGGTGCGCCTGTAGGCACAAATAACCTTGGATTCGTAACATTTACAGGAAACGATACCAACATTTCATCCTCATTAGCTCCTGTTAGTGGTGATTTTGTTTTTGATACATCTTCTAACCTGACTTATATGCTGACTGGAACAAATTTTGCAAAAACCAGTGCTTTTAAAGCTTTTGGAAGTCAGTTCACAGTAGACAACAACACAATTGTTTTGCAATCAAATATAGCTAGTGTTGCTGATAACAGTTTGTTTCCTGTAAAATTAAATGCATCTTCAGTTGGTGCTGGTCTGGAACGAATCAGTTTCAATACTGTTTTAAAAACAAAAGTAGGCAGCAGCATCACTTATGATGCAGGTGGAGGAATGATTGTTGCAAATAACAGCTTGAACAATGCAACTCTTGTCAATGCTCCGGCCAATACAGTCAAAGGTCGTTTGAATAGCGTGGGTCCTGTTCAAGA
>Ga0247834_1001574_pt1 | contig 38230 bp, 35 predicted proteins | sample LaCruzMarch2015__8_FD_187118 | JGI IMG/M metagenome (GOLD analysis project Ga0247834, IMG submission 187118) | Freshwater microbial communities from meromictic Lake La Cruz, Castile-La Mancha, Spain - LaCruzMarch2015_12m | ecosystem: Environmental > Aquatic > Freshwater > Lake | place: Spain... | reverse complement strand
TAAATATTTTTATAAAAAGTATTCAAGCCTTTAAATGTTTTATTTAAAGGTTTTTTATTTTCTTATAGGATTATTAATAATTATTCAAATACATATTTTAGAAGGGCCATATTTTATGTTTAAAAAAAAGTAATTATAAAGACCCCCAAAATAATTAAATGATTGATTCCATAAAAAAAATATTGAGATTTTTAATAGAGAACTATTCGAAAATAATATTGTTTTTGGTTCCTTCCATGACTACAGCTTTACTTGTTATAAGTTTTGCTAATAGTATTGATAAACTGATAACAAAAATAACCGATAATATATTACGCTTTTTAGGGGTAAATTCTTATAAAATATCAATTTTTATATATTATATTGTAGCTTTTCTAGTCATTTTAGGAATTTATGTTACAAATTATAAAATAATTGGTATTTTAATAGAATATTATTCTAATAATATAATGGGTGGTGGTGATCCCAAAGGCGAAAATACAACAACTAATTCAAAAAATCAGAGTTCTAAAGAAGAAAAATTTGATTGTAAAGGAAACCCTACATCAAAAGCTTCTACATATAGTTATAAATATTCTAATCATCCTGTTGAATCACAGAGTGATATAAGTCAACCTATTTGTAAAGAAAATTACCAATATCAAAGATATTGTATAAAAAAAAATTATACCAAGGTCTTTAAACGTGATTGGAATAAAAGACTGAGTAAAAAGTATCGTTATAATCATCCGCCTACTGGTATATTTCAAGACAATATTGAAGCTACTTTAAATTTGAAATTATATAAAGTAGAAATGTCTAAAATAACTAATAATTTTGCAAATTTAAGCAAAGCAGATAAAGTTAAATGTATTAATGATTTTAATGTTTTTTTATATGCTACACAAACAGAAGGGTTAGGTGATAAACATATACCCCAAAATAATTTATTTTATTCTATCATGGCTTATCGTAATTCTTATATATCAAAAACAGAAATAAGTACCCATAATGCTAGAGTAAACGTAAATATAGTACTGGATAAATTGAATAAAAAATTTTAATAATATAAGAATAAATAAAATGAGTAAAAGGCGGAAAACTCGAGTGCTAAGCAACACTCATAGCTGATGTAATAGTACAAGGCTAGTCAAGTAAAATTTTCAATTTTACTTATGGTTTATTACCAAACCCATTTAATATAATATGATGATATTATATTAAAGTATTCAAGCCTTTATTTTTATGTTTAAAATAAAATATTATAACTAATATGAGATGAGAAGATATTAATAAGTAAAAATAGGAAAGATGGCTGAGCGGTTTAAGGCATTGGTTTGCTAAACCAACATGCATTATGTGCATCATGAGTTCAAATCTCATTCTTTCCATACAAAATAATAATACCAATTTGGTGAAATGGTAGACACAACAGATTCAAAATTTGTCCCGCAAGGATGTCAGTTCAAGTCTGACAATTGGTATATACTTATATAAATGATTGTTATTATGTATATTCAACTGTAAATGTTATTTATAGGCAAGGCAATAGTTTTACAATTATGTACCTACTTTCAATTATTCATGATACACCCATCATGAATAGCAAAAAACGATCAAAATCTCTAATAGATCTTCCTATAAAAAATAGTGTTTTTAATATTTTAATATTAAAAAGGGTTTGTTTAAAGGGATTCGAACCACGGTCCTTCAAATAAAATAAACACGTGGTTGCCTGTTATGCAAAAAATAAATAACACCGAGATAATTGAGCTTTATGGTAAAAAATTCAACAGTATTTATGATGGAAACAATTTGTTTAAAAGATCCAATGATCATAAATTAAATAGTAACCAACAGTTAAAAATGCAAAAGATTTTAGAAGAAGATTGCAAATTAATAGAAAATGCAAAGGAATATCCTATAATTACAAATCAAACTTATCGAGTTATTTATTTACTAAATAGATTTGCTATAGTAAGTAATAATTGGACTTCATTTAGAATACAAATAGTTGTGGATCCATCTTGTTCTGACTTTATTAGAGAAGTCAAAGTTTTGACTTTAACCGGTAATTTTTCAATTACAGATTTTGTTATTTCTAGAAACGATTTTTGTGAAAGCTTCGATTTCGTGGAAAATTTACCACATTATCCTAGTTTCAAAATTACAGTTAACGTTGATCCTTTAACTTTCTCTAATATATTGGAATTACATACAATGGGCCATGATTCATGGTTTGAAAATGTAGATTCTACAAGAAGAACAACTTATGAAATATGTTATGAAAATTCTGAAATAATATCAAAAAGCATGATTTTTGGTTTTTTGGGTTAATTCGATTTTTTCAGAATTGTCTTAATTTACAATTTTCTTCTAATATTTTTTGCATTTTTTATACTTTAACAAAATATAAACTGTATAAACGATTCACGTGCTACAACACGTTTGTAATAAATTACAACCAAATTAGTTTTTAATAATTTGGGTCTCGTTAAAAAATTATAAAATAATGAAAAAAATAAATTTAATTATAAAGATTTGGCAGTTTAGATTAAAACGATATTAGAACAATTAAAGAAATTAATTACATAAAAACTTTAAAACTATTATGCATTTAATACACCAATTAAAAAATTTCAATTATTCGTGATGGGTGTATCATGAATGACTAAAAACGTAGGGATTCTCTATTAGATTCCTCTATGAAAATAGGCGTTTTTTGTCCAAAACATATTATAACATAAAATTATTCGCTGTCAGACTTGAACTGACATCCTTGCGGGACAGATTTTAAATCTGTTGTGTCTACCATTTCACCAAGCGAATATTAATTAAATATTAAAAAAATTATTAGATGAGATGAAAGGAAAAGCAAGATAGCAAGATAGCAAGATAGCATAATTCTCTTCGGGGTCTTAGCATACATTTTTTATATTATATGAAATTTGGGCCCCTGGTCTTCATATTCATCTTCAATTATATTAGACCTAACTAAAACATAATACTGTATTAAATTTAGTACCTTTAAAAAAATCGTTCTTTCAAGGCCTATTCAGGTAATAATCTTTTACCATTTTATGAAAAATTATCTTAAGATAGATTTCTTGCTTATATGTTTTCAGCAATTATTCTTAACAAACGTAGCTATGCTGCAGTGCTATAGTAAGTAACAGCAGCTTCACCAGCGGTTCACCTTCCCCGGTCCTCTCGTACTAAGGTCAGATTCTTTCAATTTTCTTCGTTTATGGCAGATAGGGACCAAACTGTTTTACAACGTTTTAAACCCAACTCACGTACCACTTTCATCGGCGAACAACCGAACCCTTGGAATCTTGTTCAACTCCAGGATGTGATGAGTCGACATCGAGGTGCCAAACGACTCCGTCAATAAGAGCTCTTGGGAGTCATCAGCCTGTTATCCCCGGCGTACCTTTTATCCGTTGAGCGATGAACCTTTCACATAGATTCACCGGATCACTATGACCGACAAAATTATCCTTGTTTGATATGTCTATCTTACAATCAAGTAGGCATCTACCATTACGCTCGAAGCATGCTAATAAAACATACCGAGCCTACCTTTGTACGCCTTCGTTACGCTTTAGAAGGCAACCGCCCCAGTCAAACTACCAACTATAAAATATCATATGAATTTAATTTAAACTTATTACATTCCAAATCAAATGAACATATTGAGTAAATGAAGACAAAAAGGGTGGTATTTCACTGTTGCCTGTTATCTCGCTAAGCATAACTTAGAAAAATAATATAGCTTCCACCTATTCTACACAAGATGTATTCATTTACACTAGATAGATGCAGTAAAGGTGCACGGGGTCTTTCCGTCTAACCATAAAAAACGCGCATCTTCACGCGTAATTCAATTTCACTGAGTCCGTGTAGGAGACAGCGGGGAAGTCGTTACATCATTCATGCACGTCGGAACTTACCCGACAAGGAATTTCGCTACCTTAGGACCGTCAGAGTTACGGCCGCCGTTTACTGAGGCTTAAATTTGACGCAAAGACGTCTCCTCTTAACCTTACAGCACCGGGCAGATGTCAGACTTTATACTTCATATTTCAATTTTGCAAAGTCTTGTGTTTTTAATAAACAGTCGCTACCCCCTCTTATATGTCATTTTACCAGCTTTAAGTCATTTATAACTTTATATCAACTGTATATTATATATATTTTGCAATTACATAAAAATACAATAGTAAAGATTATAAAAAAAGTAATAAAACAGCCCTTCTCCCGAAGTTACAGGATAATTTTGCCGAGTTCCTTCTACACGGTTATCTCAAGCGCCTTAGTTTTCTCAACTTATCCACCTGTGTCGGTTTCGAGTACGGTCTATGTGTTTTATTTTACTAAAATACATTGCTAACTTTATTTCCTGGAACAATTACTATTTTTATTTATAATACTATTATTTATATAAAAATTTTATTATTCGTCAAAATTAATTGGCATTTCCCATCGAGTACAATTTTCATTTTTCTCTTAGGGGCCGTCTTACTAACTTCAGATATACTTTGTAATTAAACCCTTGGATTTTCGGCGATAAAGTTCTTTGTGATTATATTTTTTTGAGGAATAAAACCATATACCTTTATTTATCGTTACTCATATCAGCATTGTCTTTCCTGATTTTTCCAATATTTTTTACAAAATATCTTCAAACATTTTACAGGATGTTCCACTACCACTTTTTCATTTTAAACAATTAACCTAATCTCGCAAGAAAAAGGATTTATGATTTGTATGATAAAATGAAAAGTTTGAAGTTTCGGTAAATATCTTGAGCCCCGTTACATTTTCAACATTTTAAAACTAGACCAGTGAGCTATTACGCTTTCTTTAAAGAATGGCTGCTTCCAAGCCTATCTCCTGATTGTTTCTGCTTTAAAACATTTTTCCCACTTAGATATTATTTAAGGACCTTAACTAGCAATCAGGGCTGTTTCCCTCTTGACAATAGACCTTAGCGCCTAATGTCTGTCTGTTCAAGTACAAAAATTTCATATTTGTATTCGGAGTTTCCTTGGATTCAGTAAAGTTTAGAAAACCCCCCTAGTCCATCGAGTCCTCTACCCCAAAAATGATGCTTGAATGCTCTACCTCAATAGATTTCGTGGAAAACCAGCTATTTCCGAATTTGATTAGCCTTTCACCCCTAGTCACAAATCATCCCCGTCTTTTTCAACAGACGTGGGTTCGGTCCTTCAAAATGTGTTACCATTTCTTCAACCTGTTCATGACTAGATCATTCGGTTTCGGGTCTTAATATTGTAACTTATAAAGCCTTTTATAACTTGCTTTCACTACGCATATTTATTCTTTTATGCTTGCTACAAAAATAAACTTGCTGATCCATTATACAAAAGGTACGCTGTTGATTATAAAAATCTTCAACTGCTTGTTAATAAAAAATTTCACGTTCTAACTTTCAACCATACCGTTTCTTTTCACCTTTCCTTCACAGTACTTATACACTATCGGTCATAATATTATATTTAGGTTTTGAGGGTGATCCCCCAATATTCAAACAAAATTCCACGGGTTTCGTTTTACACATTTTAAATTTCTATACTAATCCTACAGAACTAACATCTACTTTGGCAAAAATCTCGTTTTTTTTTAGATTAATATTCTTGACATTTAAAGACCCATTTTCACTTTCGATCGCCACTACTCACAAAATCTCGGTTGATTTTTTTTCCTATAGTTACTAAGATGTTTCAATTCACTATGTCGTTTTTTCCTTTTTTAGTTTAGTTTTCTTTTAAGACACTTAAGAATTAAAGTATATATTATAACTCCTCTTAATTTTCGTAATTTTTATACGTCTTTATATATTATACCAAGGTATCCATTTATTACTTATTATCTTATTATCTTGTTATCTTGTTATCTTGTTATCTTGTTATAAAGATATTTCATTATTATTATAAATATTTTTAGTTGATAAAAACTTTGTTTCGTTATTATTTAATTATATTAAGCAAAAAATAGCTTTACGATTGTTTTTTGAGTTCGGAACGATTTCATGTAATTTCTATTTTTTTTTATTATCTTATATACTAATAATTTAATTTTTAATCTTGAAGGTTACAGGTTCGAATCCTTTTACACACGTTCCTTCATATTTAATATTTTATAAATGAAAAACACTATTTTTTATAGGAGGATTTATTAGAGATTTTAAGCGTTTTTTGCTATTCATGATGGGTGTATCATGAAAAAATAAGAATAAGAATAAAAATACCAAACAAAACAATTTTTAATTAGTTATATTAACCTTTATCATTAATGTCCTCATCTTTTAAGGGTAATTTAACTATAACAACAGGTTTTTTATATTCTAAAATTATTGTAGACTTTTCTTCAAAAGCCTTTACACGAGCAGCATATGCTTCTTCCCGAAGTTTAAGATTACTTTCTTGTAAAGAAATTTTTTCTTCTTTATTTTGAAGTAAAACATTTTTTTCTTTTAATTCGTTATGAGCATATTCAAAAGTTATTAAAGAAAACCCCCCGAATAAAAAAGGGCCTAATTTAGTACCATCTGTTTCCCACAATCGTATAGCAATTCTACGATATTCTACCCTTTTTAATGTAGCAAAAAAAGTGAATATCATTGCTACTTCTTCAGGTTTTATATCTAAATATAGTTTATAATTTAAATAAACTATAATTAAACTAAAAATTTTGAAATATTTTTTATTAGAATTATAAAAATCATTTATATTTTTAGTAACTTGTTTATTTTCAATCAAAATAACTAAATAATAAATAAAGATAAAACCAAAAAGAGCACGACCTTGACGTGTTTCTAAAAGAAAGCAATAAATAGCCATGCTTTCATAGATTATAGCCATTTTTAAATAAGTTTTTATATTTCGACCATCTAGTTGATTATTAAAGGTTAAATATCCTAAAACAATTAAAAAAATGATGCAAAAATTTTTATATTTTAATGATTTCAATTCATATGAATTGTAATTCCATGAAGATCCATAAAAATAAAAACCTAGAATTAATAAAAATAACAATAAAAATAATAAAACAATAAATAGCCATAACGGTGCACCATCTTTTTCATAAGATTTTAAAAGTTTGTAAATTTTAGTTTTACGTAAAAAACAACTAATAAAATAAAGATTTATTCGTATAAGTCGTAAAAATAATATATTATTATAAAATTTAGTAAATTTTTTTGTATATAATAATATAATATATTATTATGTATTATATAATATATAATAAGTGAAAGTAAAAGTGAAATAAAAATATAAGTAAAAAAAAAACTATCCAGAATAAAAGTCGAAATCTCAAATTGTTCTAATGGGCTGTATAACATTATTTTAAGTGTACATTCTATAGGATTCGAACCTATGACCATCAACTTAGAAGGCTGTTGCTCTATCCAACTGAGCTAAGAATGTGAGGGGGCTAGTAAAATTAGACAATAAAAAAATAAATTATAATAAAAAGATGAGATGAGATGAGATAGAATGGGTATATAACTCAGCTGGTTAGAGTAATGGCCTGTCAAGCCATAAGTCACGGGTTCAAGTCCCGTTATTCCCGAATTCATTAATAATATAAAAAGATGGAATGAGATGAGATGAGATGAGAAGATAGTTCAATTGGTAGAACATCGATCTCCAAAGTCGTTGGTTGGGGGTTCAAATCCCTCTCTTCTTGCTTCTTGCTTCTTGCTTCTTGCTTTTCATTTATATAATTATCAATTTTTATTGCATCTCATCTCATCTTTATAATATTTCACAAATTATAAAAAGATATTAAATGAGAGAAGTGGCTGAGTGGCTAAAGGCGACAGACTGTAAATCTGTTGATTTATATCTACGTAGGTTCGAATCCTACCTTCTCTAATTAAATTAGATAAAATAAAATTGTAGTACTATGAAATTAAAAAGTCTCGATAGCTCAGATGGTTAGAGCGAAAGATTGAAAATCTTTAGGTCAGTGGTTCAACTCCACTTCGGGACATAATTAAAAATAAGGAAATATGTTTTTTAAATAATTTATTACATGATGTGCCATTTTTAAAAATTGCTTAGTTATAAGCAGTTATATTACCTAATAGTGTAAAGGTTAACTATTTTAATAAAAAAAATGAAAAAATACATAATTACTAAAATAAGAATAATGTTCGAAACTATAAAAATTTTAAAAAGCAGAATCGGCTCTTATATAGAGTCAACCAAAGTATTTGTTTATATTTCAGCTAAAATATCATGGATTATTAATAAAAAAGATAATTTTTATTTATTTATTAATAACCCACAACATTACCCTAAATTAATAATAATCTTAATTTTAGTTTTATTAGCTTTATACTATAATGATCACAGTAAAGATCATTTATGTGATGTAAAAGCTATAATAAATAATCATTATTGGAATTTAGTAATACCTATAATGTATTTAATATTTAAAGAAAAAATAGATTTAAATACTAAAAAAGATTGTTTATTAACAATAATCTTTATTTTATTTATTTTAATAATATCTTATATAAAAGATAATAATACTGTAATATTATGTTTAATATTTATGTATATATTTTTTATGAAAATATTATATGATTCTTTTATTGGACAATATTTTGCAAAAATTTTTGCAAAATATGTTTATTTTATTAGAACATTAGTTTTTTTTTATTTAATTAACTATCATCCAATATATAGTCAGATATTTTTTGGGGTAATACCTGGAACTTATGTGGTGAAGTTATCAAGTATCCCATATGCCACATTAGCTGTAGCTACTATAGCGTTAGCTTTTGCATATACTGTGGATGTTAGAGAAAAACAACTAACTGCACGCCACATTAATGGTGTAGCTCAAGAAGCAGCAAATGCAAAAGCTGCTTATGCTTCTACAAAAGCAGCAGAAGCAACAATTGGGTCGGTAGGTGGTATTCCACCCATTTTCCCTTAAATAAAAAAAATGATTCAATCATCAACACGTTTAAAAGTATTAGATAATAGTGGTGCTTTAATAGTAGAATGTATAAAAGTATTAGGCGGGTCACAACGTAAAGTTTCCGGTATAGGAGATGTTATAGTAAGTGCCGTAAAACGTTCAAAACCCCGTAAAAAAGTAAAAAAAGGTGAAGTACGACGTGGCGTTATAGTTTTATCAACTAAATCTCATAGCGATTTTAGTGGTAATACTACCCTTTTTGGTAAAAATTGTTTAATTATGTATAGTCAACAAAGTCAACCTTTAGGTAATAGAATTAAAGGGCCTTTAAGTATATTTATACGTAATAAAGGTCATTATAAATTATCTATGAGTACTCAAGCTATATGCTAAAAATATTTTTCGTAGCGCAAAATGCCAACATTTAATCAATTATATAATAAACCTCGTATAACAAGAAGAAAAAAAGTGCGTACCCGTGCGTTGAAAGGAAATCCTCAACGAAAAGGAATTTGTGTTAAAGTGTTTGTACAAACACCAAGAAAACCTAATTCCGCTAAACGTAAAGTAGCTAGAGTTCGATTATCAACTAAAAGATTTATTACAGGTTATATTCCTGGTGAAGGCCATGCCTTACAACAACATTCTGCTGTTCTAGTACGTGGTGGTCGTGTGCGTGACTTGCCTGGTATTAATTATCACTTTATTCGTGGTAAATTTGACTTAACTGGTCTTTTAAATAGAAAAAATGCGCGTTCTAAATATGGAACTAAAAAAAAACTTCGACGATAAAAAATGAATAAAAATCTAATAATAAATTTAATTTTTATATTTTTTACTCTAGCATTATTAACTATTATTTATAAAATTTGGGGTGATATTTCTAATTTACAATCAGAATTTATTAATTTAAAAAAAATTAATGAAGATTTAATTTTAAAAATAAATACCCTAGAAGCTGAAAATACATCACTTCAAAATGTTATAAATAATAAAAACAAAAAAATAATAAGTTTAATAGAAATGAAAGATAATTTACTATTTACTTGTACTATTTTAATATTTCCTTTAACAGCAATGGGTGTTTTTTTATATTTTGGCGTTCCTTTATAAAATTGCAATTCTTTTAATTAACTTATTTAAAATTAATGTTAGAAACTATAAAAAAATCAAATAATACAAATTATAAAGCATACTATTTAAAAAATTTAATTGAAATGCTTTCAAAAAGCATATATATTGCACACGTTTATAAAAATAATTCTACTTTAATAATTCCACAAGATAGTATTAAAGATGTTTGTTTTTTTCTTCATAATCATACAAATACTCAATTTAAAATGTTAATTGATATTTGTGGTGTTGATTTTATTAATAGAAAAGCTAGATTTGAAATTGTATACCATTTATTAAGTATACATTACAATGAAAGATTAACTATTAAATTATCAACTGTAGAAATTGCATCACTTTATTCTATAACTTCTATTTTCCCTAATGCTAATTGGTACGAACGTGAAGTTTGGGACTTATACGGGGTTTATTTTAGTGGTAATAACGATTTACGACGTATTTTAACAGATTATGGTTTTGAAGGTCACCCTTTCCGTAAAGATTTTCCTTTATCTGGATTTTTTGAATTACGTTATGACGAAAATAGTAAACAAGTTATTTCTGAAAAAATCGAATTAACCCAAAAAACTCGATTTTTTAATTATGTAAATAATAAATTATAATAATATATGAAAACAATAAAGTGTGGGTTCTATTTGTAACGAATAATATTGATTATAAATCAAAAAAATTAAATATAAATATGAATATGAACATGAACACGGGGATTTGAACCCTTAATCTAAAATAAAAAACAAAAATTTATACTATATAACAATAAACTGCAATAATAAAAATATCATAATTTCTTCTTCTTATTCTTTTGTTTTTTAAAAATTTAATTTCTAATATAAAATAATAATAATAATAAACATGAATACAAATATTAAAAAAGAAAACTATTTAGAACATCCTTTTCATATGGTTGGACCTAGTCCTTGGCCTTTCGTAGCTGCTACTGGTGCTTTTACTACCACAACTGGTGGTGTTATGTATATGCATAACTACCAAAATGGTGGATTTACCTTATTATTAGGTACATTTCTAATTTTATTTACTATGGGTACATGGTGGAGAGATGTTGTTCGTGAATCTACTTATGAAGGAGAACATACTACATACGTACAAAATGGATTACGTATGGGTATGATTTTATTTATCGTATCTGAAGTAATGTTTTTCTTTGCTTTTTTTTGGGCTTTTTTTCATTCTAGTATAGCCCCTACTGTTGAAATTGGTTCTGTTTGGCCTCCAAAAGGAATTGAAACTTTAGATGCTTGGAGTATTCCATTATGTGGAACTTTAGTATTATTATACTCTGGGGTATCTTGTACTGCATGTCACCATGCAATTGTTGCTGGAAATCGTTTCGAATCAATTACTAGATTAATTCATGTTGTTACTATGGGATTAACTTTTACTTTTTTCCAATTATTTGAATATATGAACGCTCCATTTTCAATTTCAGACGGTATTTACGGTTCTACCTTTTATATGGCAACTGGATTTCATGGGTTCCATGTTATTATCGGAACTATTTTTTTAATGGTTTGTTTATATCGTTTATATAAACAACATTTTACTCGTACTCATCATATAGGATTTGAATCAGCTGCATGGTATTGGCATTTTGTTGATGTTGTTTGGTTATTTTTATTCGTAGTAATTTATTGGTGGGGTGGGGTTTAATCTTTTTTTTCCTCATATCTAATATAATATAAAATATTATTATTAGGTGGGTATTAAGAACGGATAACATGTTTTAAATTTGTTATATTTATTTAACTATAGTATAACATACGGGGCTGGAATTTCATGTATAAATAAAAAGTACGTAGTAAGACCCCAAAATAATTAATATTTTTATTGGATATTAATAAATGAAATAATGTACTTTCAATTATTCATGATACACCCATCATGAATAGCAAAAAACGTCAAAATCCTCTATTAGATGCTCCTATAAAAAGCACACTTTTTATGAAATAATATAATATTTGCTTTGTTAATATTAGGTTTTAACCCCAATATTATTGTTTTTTTGAAGAAATTTCAGTTAAGAAAACAGCATTAACAAAATCACGAGAAATTTGTTGAAATATGTGTTGTCTTTTTATATCTTTATGTTTATCTGAAGTTAATATTATAGCCCCAATCATGGCTTCTAATAAAATAATACCTGCCATAATAAAATAAACTACGTAATAAGTATATATTAATTGACCTAATAATCGAATATCACCTAAAAAATCTAACATTGTAGGTATGTTTAAATTATTAAAATCAATAATTAAATCACTAGGTTTTGTTGATGTATAAATATGCCCAATTTTAATACTTAGTACAATTAACACAAAAATTATTACTGGTAATATAATTGTAATTATTTCAGTATAATAAGATATTGATACTTTTTTACTTTTAATATTAAGCATCATAACAACAAATAAAAATAATACTGCAATAGCTCCTACATAAACAATTAAGAAAATAAGAGCTAAAAATTCTGTTCCTAAAATAAGTAAAATTCCTGTATTACAGCAAAATACTAAAATTAAAAATAAAACAGAATATACCGGATTAGGTGCAGTAATTACTATGAAAGCAGAAATACTAGATAAAATAGTTAATATATTAAATACAATAGAGTCTAAAAACATTTTTTATATAAGATGAGACGAGAGAAAGCAAATTAATAATAATTTACCCTTTTAATAAACTTATAAAATCTACAGAAATAGTTCCTCTGATACGATAAAAAGTAATTAAAATAGCTAATCCAATAGCTGATTCAGCTGCTGCTATAGTTAAAATGAATAAAGGAAACATTTGGCCTATTAAATCATTTAAGTATATTGAAGAAGTTATTAATGACATATTAATACCCAATAACATTAATTCTAAGGACATTAAAAGGGTAATAACACTTTGTCTATTAATAATTATTCCTAACATACCTAATAAAAACAGTACCATGGCATTGATATAAAATTTTATTATAGAATTAAGCATTATTGTTATATTTTTATTCCCATTCTAAAGCACCTTTTTTCCATTCATAAATAAAACCTATAGTTAATATTATTAAAAAAATTATCATAGACCAAAAGCCAAAGAAAGTAATTTCACTTAAAGCCATAGCCCAAGGAAATAAAAAAGTTACTTCCAAATCAAAAATTATAAATAATATAGCTACTAAATAGAATTTTACATCAAATTTGTTTCGGGCATTACCAAAAGGATCAAATCCACATTCATAAGAAGATACTTTTTCACTATCTGGTAAAAAAGGACCTATAAAATAAGATAAGGTAAAAATTACTAATGCTAAAATTAAAGCTACTAATAAAAAGATATATATAGGAAAATATTGGTAAAAAATTATAGAAGTGTTCATTATTATTATTATTATTATTATTATTATTATTTAGATATTATTTTTTTACTATAATATCTGAAGTTATTTCTACCCCAGGAGTGGGGATAGGGGGAGCTAAATCTGCTAAAGATTTAGCAAAATCTTCTCCTGTTTCTGGCGGGCAAAATAAATTAGATATTATTTTATCTGATGTTTTTTGAATAATATCTAAAGTATGTGTTATAATAGCATTTCTTTTTAATTCCCATATAGGAGAATCAAAAATAGCCTTAGGTATGGTAGCTAGTTCTTCACCTATAATTGATACACTTGGTGTATATAATTCATAAGCTACCCCCCCTATTCCCATAAGTACAAACATTGGAAGATATTGTATACTTTTACCAGTACCAACTATTAAATGTTTTTTAAAATATAGTTGGGTTTTGGGGCTAAGTTTATAACTACTTAAAAAGGTTTTAAACTTTGTGGTAGTATTAACGTATTCCGGTGTTGGTGGAATACGAGGAGGTGCAGAACGCTTATCCCCATTCTTTTCAATATCTTTTGAAAAGAATCCAACACAAAATTGATAAAATATATTTAATATTATAAAACAGCCTAACATTTTATATATCATATTATTAGATGGATCATATAAAAATCCAGTTTTATTTAAAGGGTTATAAAACCCTAATAATATAGTAGTTGTGCCAAATATTAAAAGACTTCTCATTCCTTCTAAGGAAGAAATAAAAAATTTTTTTATAATAAAAAACATAATAACATAACTAATTATTATACATAAATAGTTAAAATGATCCCCAATATAAAAAGACAATTCAAAAGGATAACTGTTTTTTAAATAAATAAGTGTGTAACCTTCACTTGTACGTAATTCAAAAAATTCTTTACTAGAGTGTAAGTTATAATAAATTGAATTACTTACATGACGGGTAATACAATAACTTAAAACATTTAAAAACCAGCTAATATTAGAAATTATTCCAAAAAGAAGTAAATAATTTCTAATATTAGTTTTATAAAATAAAATTGGGTAAGCAATCCCTATGCCTAAATATAACCAAAAAATTTGATTTATATTATTGGAAATATATTTTACTAGAAATGAATGTTCTTCAAACAATTCCATTTCCATAAAAAATAAAAAAATAATAATAAAATTAACAATAGTTATTTTAAAAATTATTTTAGAATTGTTTGTATAAGGACTAATTACATAATTAAATGTTTTAAAAAAAACATTTGTTAGAAAAGTAAAAATTACCTTAGTTAAATCATTAATTTTTATTAATAAAAACCGCAGGTCGATAAAATAGTTATTATTTTTTAAATTGTTGTCTTTATTTTTCATTGTTATTAAAAAAGGCTATTCAAATAAATTGAATAGTTAATATTAAAGAGTTATCAACGTAAAACCTAATCTACTATCTTTAACATTATAATTACATGATAAAAAAATTTATTATATCAAAAGGTTAATATCTTATCTTAAAATTATAATTTAAAAGTTTGAATATTTTTATATATAATAAGGGGATGAGATAAAGGTAAGGAATTACATCAAGTTTGTTACGTACAAATATAACGACCTTATCTGAAAAACGTTATGTGCGAGGCTTGGATTCGAACCAAGGTATACCAGGTCATGAGCCTGGGACTTAACCACTAAGCTACCTCGCAGGCATCTTTTACCGTGGGGTAATATTCTAAAAGAAATTCAAAATATAGATATGAAAATATATTAAGGAGCGTGATAATATGGTTGTTTTTTACGAGAATTGAACTCGTATCTATGCCGTGAAAAGGCAACGTCCTAACCATTAGACGAAAAAAACATGCTATCTTGCTATAAAATATATATATATGAGATGAGATGAGATGAGATTAAAAACTTTCCTTAAATTATTGAACTACTTCAGCAGCACGTTCCCGTACTACTACCTTGTTACGACTTCGCCCAGGTTACTAACCCGACCGTAATATAACACCTCTATTATAATTTCCAGTATATTGATCTTATCGCAACACAACAAAAGTTAAAAAAATAATAATAGTTAGTTAATCAATACATCCGGCCAAACCAATTCCCCGGGCGTGACGGGCGGTGTGTACAAGGCCCGAGTACATATTCACCGCGGCATGCTGATCCGCGATTACTAGCGATTCCATCTTCATGCAGGCGAGTTGCAGCCTACAATCTGAACTAGGGTAATTTTTAAGGATTTGCTCCGGTTCACACCATTGCTTCCCATTGAGATTACCATTGTATTACGTGTGTAGCCCAGCTCATAAGGGCCATGACGACTTGACCTCATCCCCAACTTCCTGCCACTTGTCATAGATAGTTTTCTTATAGTTCTTAATAGGTTGTGTACAACCTAAGCAAATAAGAATAGGGGTTACGCTCGTTACTAGAAATTAATCTAACACCTCACGGCACGAGCTGACGACAGCCATGCAACACCTGTATCTAAAACTAATCTTATACCTTAGTATAAGTTTTTCATATTATAAGAGTATAAAGTTCTTTATCTACATATATTTTTATACTCGTGATAATTTTATATTCGTTTTACCTCCAGAGCTGGTAAGGTTTTGCGCGTGTTATCGAATTAAACCACATAATCCACCGCTTGTGCAAGCCCCCGCCATTTCCTTTAAGTTTCAATCTTGCGATCGTAATCCCCAGGCGGAGTGTTTATTGGGTTACCTCTATACCTGATTGTAATCAACCAAGCACAAACACTCAGCATTCACAGCATGGACTACCAGGGTACCTAATCCTGTTTGCTCCCCAAGCCTTCGTCCGTAAGCGTCAGTACTGAATTAGATTGCTGCTCTCGCCATTGGTATTCCTTCTAATATCTACGAGTCTTATTTCTCCACTAGAAATTCTGCATATCTTCATTCAGACTCTAGTAAAACAGTTTTAATACTTTTTTTCAAAATTAAGTTTTGAGATTTTAGTATTAACTTAAATTACGGCCTGTAGACCCTTTACGCCCAGTAATGAAGAATAATACTTGCCCCTCTCGTTTTACCGCAGCTGCTGGCACGAGATTTGCCGGGACTTCTTCTTTGACTAGTCATTATCTTCAAAGTCAACGAAAGGGATTTACAGCCAATCAGCCTTCTTCACCCACACGATATTGCTGGATCAGGCTGTCGCCCATTGTCCAATATTCCTCACTGCTGCCAAAGTCCGGACCGTGTTTCAGTTCCGATGTGGTTGGTTGTCCTCTCAGACCAACTACAGATCATGGGATTGTTAGGCACTTACCCTTCCAACTTCCTGTAATCTGACATAAGCTCGTCCTCTAGTGATTAATCTTTGACTTTATATTTTAGTATAAAGCTATATGGGTATTTCTATCAAAAATTCCTAAAAAAATTTGTTATTAAATAAAAACAATTACTCATTCCTATTCCTATAGTTATCCCACGCTAGAAGGTAGATTCTTATGTATTACTCACCCGTACGCCATGCGAATTATATTATATAATTTTCACATTCGACTTGCATGTGTTAAGCATACCGTTAGTATTCATTCCGAGCCAGGATGAAACTCTAAATTTTATGATTATATTTAAAAGAAATAAAATCAATATATTTAACCTATTTTTTTATAAAGTACTAGTTTTTAATCTCATCTCATCTCATTTCTTATAATCTATATAAAATAAATTATAAGGCTAACAGGTAACAATATGTTTATTTTATTTGAAGGACCGTGGTTCGAATCCTTTTACTCTAATTCCTTTGGAAGAATAACGTAAACCGTAATAATATATTTTAAAAGGGGGTTTTTAAGGAATTACGTTTAGTTTTGTTTAGCACAAATCGACCTTTTTCTGAAAAGCTCTTAATTCTTTATTCTTTTTACCTTCTACTTTAGTTAACGATCTACTTCATCTTCTAATATAATATATATTTAAATATATATTCTATTGTAAATAAAATTATAATAGTAAAGGATACTAAAGGTAAATAAAGAGTTAATATATAAAAAAAAAGCATTTTAAAACCTAACAAATATATAAATAAATAAAACCCAAGAACTTCCACATTATCTATTTTTGTTTTATTATTATTTATTATTATGTTTTGATCTTTTTGCAAATTTTCTACTTGTTTTATTAAAGAATTTTTATCATTCTTACATTCGGAAGCAAGATTTAGTCTAATACGTTCAAACTCATTTGAAATACGTTGTTGTTCTTTAATATTTTCAAATTTTCCTTTTTCTAATCTTAAAGTTTCAACGGCCAATCCAAATGTGGTAACATAACCTAAAAGAGTAAAAGAATCCTTGATCTTTGGATGTAAACCTGATTCAGCTACTATTTGTTTTTTTTTCTTTTTAAATATAAAATTACGTTTTGCACACTTTTCCGAGTTATATATAGAACTTGGTCCTTTAATACACTGGCAAACGTGACAAAAACTATAATTAATTAAAGTCTTTGTACTTTTTGCAGAAAAAGATCTTTTAGAACCATTAAGCCCTAAATTTATAGTAAAATTTTTAATTTTTTTATTTAATTGTTTTTTTTTTAATAGTTTTGACATTATTTCTAATTAAAAGTATGGTTAACCTTTGAACCAAAAGGTAGGCGCACGAGTCCTATATAACTAAGGGACACAACTTATAATCTATATAAAATAAATTATAAGTTAACAGGCAACAATATGTTTATTAAATATGAAGGACCATTGTTCGAATCCCTTTACTCTAATTCCTTTGGAAGAATAACGTAAACCGTAATAATATATTTTAAAAGGGGGTTTTTAAGGAATTACGTTTAGTTTTGTTTAGCACAAATCGACCTTTTTCTGAAAAGCTCTTAATTCTTTATTCTTTTTACCTTCTACTTTAGTTAACTATTTAATAATTAAATTATATAAATTATAGACACCTACGATAAACAAAATGGATCCTGCAAGAAAAGGATATGTAATAGTTAAAAAATAAAGCGATAACATATGCCATCCAAAAACATAAAAATCAGAATAACGTGCTAAAACTAATTTATTGTTCAAGTCGTTATATCTATCAAAATCTTTTTTTGTATTATTTTCAACAGTTACAACTATGACTTTAGGTTTCAAGTCTGAAGTTGATTCGTTGTAACCGGGGCAAGTAGCAGCAAGTCTTATTCGTTCTAATTCAAGATCTTGTTTAAATTTCAATTTGTTTGCTTTTATAACATCTGATTGAGTGTCCCGTTTATTTTTTATGAGGTCTTGATTAATTATATGATTTTGTTTTTCTTTTTGTAATTTTAAATTTTCAAAAGTCAAACCAAAAGTACTTATTGCTACAAGCCATTTTAAAATACCATTTTCATTTTCAATTATAATTTTTTTTTTATCTACTATTAAAGGTTGATGTTTAGTAATTAAATTTTGTTTAATTATATTTAATTTACTATTACGTTCAACACAGCCCAATACTGCAGACCCGTTTAAAACTGTTTGAGTTTTATAGCATTTACATACTTCGCACCAATAAGCCTTTGCAGAAAAAGATCTTTTTAAATTAAGCCCTAAATTTATAGTAAAATTTTTAATTTTTTTATTTAATTGTTTTTTTTTAATATTATTACCCATTTTTTTATAAAAATATGGTTAACCTTTGAACCAAAAGGTAGGCGCACGAGTCCTATATAACTAAAGGACACAACTTGTAATCTATATAAAATAAATTATAAGTTAACAGGCAACAATATGTTTATTAAATATAAAGGACAGTGGTTCGAATCCTCTCGACGAGATCCAAATTATTATTTATTAATCTGGTTATAATTTATATTATACATGTGTTGTTGCACATAAATCGCCTCTTACAGTTTTGGTTTTTTATTTATTCTTGATCCTTTTCAGAGTAAAAGTATTCACAATAATTTTTTAACTCTAAACAATCCTTTGCATGCAATCCCATCAAATTATGAATATATTTAAATTGACCTATTGTGTCTAATTTTGAATATTTTCTATAATCATTTATTAAAAGTACGACATCATAGTATAAATTACTAGAAGAAATAGTACTTGTATTTGGATTTTTTAAATGTATGTATGCTTTTGCATAATCTTTTAAAAGTTCATCATTATAAGACGGCATTTCAGGTTCAGTTAAAATTTTATTAAATAATATACGATTTATATTATTTAATTTTTGTAAACTGATAGAATCCTCTTTCATTTCATAAAAATTTTTGCCACAATATATACGCCCATTTTTAATGTCTTCTTGAAAATCTCGTGAATTTTCAAATTTGCGTATTTCTTCTTGACTGAATTTATATGAATATGTACTTTTTTTAGAAGAATTTTTTTTATTTTTAATGATTTTATCACAATTTTTTTTATCATTACCATTATCATTTGAATAATTGACAAAACAATTAAATAAAAATTTAATAATAAAAAAATTGATTGTATAAATTACACATAAAGTTACGAAACATATAGCTATAGCTACGGTATAATATATAATAGTTGATATTTTAATTGAATTAATTCCAAATAATCTTAATAAATAATTTGTAGTATTTATTATTATAGAATTAATATAATCAACTATAGAATATAGTATAAAACCTGTACTAATAGCTGGAATTAAAATGAGAATAATTTTATTCTCAGAGCAGCTTACTATTTTACCAATTTCTTTTATAATTAAATTTAATTTTTTAATCATAGCGCTTAATTGTTTATGTAAGGGATAACGTTCAGTTTTGTTTAGCACAAATCAACCTTTTTCTGAAAAGCTCTTAATTATATTTATCCTCATTACCTTCTACTTTAGTTAACGATCTAAAGCTAAAAATTAATTTTTAGCAGAATTAATAGTTAAAACAAGTGGAGTAGATTTCCAAGAATCTATATGAACTTCTTTTTCACCAGTAGTTAAAGTAATATATACAATAAAATAGAAGAATAAAGTAGCAAATGCAGTAATTAAAGAACCATAAGAAGAAACTAAATTCCAACCTGCATAAGCATCAGGATAATCAGGTACACGACGAGGCATACCAGCTAAACCTAAGAAATGCATAGGGAAAAAAGTTAAATTAACTCCTACAAAAGTCATCCAAAAATGCATTTTACCTAAAATTTCTGGGTATCTTAAACCAACAGTTTTACCAAACCAATAATAGAATCCAGAAAAAATAGCAAAAACAGCACCCATTGATAATACATAATGGAAATGAGCTACAACATAATAAGTATCGTGTAAAGCTACATCAAGTCCTGAGTTAGCTAAGCAAACCCCAGTAACTCCTCCAACAGTAAATAAAAAAATAAAACCAATAGCAAATAACATAGGAGTTTCTAAAGAAATAGAACCACCCCACATAGTTGCGATCCAACTAAAAATTTTAATACCAGTAGGTACAGCAATAATCATAGTAGCTGCAGTAAAATAAGCACGAGTATCTACATCTAAACCTACAGTATACATATGATGGGCCCAAACAATAAATCCTAAAATACCAATAGATAACATAGCATAAATCATTCCTAAATTACCAAAAACAGGTTTACGAGATAAAGAAGCAACAACATGGCTAATAATACCAAATCCAGGTAAAATTAAAATATAAACTTCTGGGTGTCCAAAAAACCAAAATAAATGTTGGTATAAAATAGGATCCCCTCCTCCAGCTGGATCAAAAAAAGTAGTATTAAAATTACGATCAGTTAATAACATAGTAATTGCTCCGGCAAATACAGGTAAAGATAATAATAATAATACAGCAGTAATTAATACGGCCCATACAAATAAAGGTAAATTATGCATATAAATACCTGGAGCACGCATGTTAATAATAGTAGTAATAAAATTAATAGCACCTAAAATAGAAGATGCTCCGGCTAAATGTAAACTAAAAATTGCTAAGTCTACAGAAGGACCAGAGTGAGCCATTACACTAGCTAATGGTGGATAAACAGTCCAACCAGTACCAGCTCCTGATTCTACTAAAGATGAAGATAATAATAAAATAATTGATGGTGGTAATAACCAAAAACTAATATTATTCATACGTGGGAAAGCCATATCAGGAGCTCCGATTAAAATTGGAACAAACCAATTACCAAAACCTCCAATAAGAATAGGCATTACCATAAAAAAAATCATAATAAAAGCATGAGCAGTTACTATAACATTATAAAATTGATGATTTCCTAATAAAATTTGATTACCTGGATGAGATAATTCCATCCGGATAATTATTGATAATGCAGTACCTATAACACCACAAAAAGCCCCAAAAATAAGATAAAGGGTACCAATATCTTTATGATTAGTTGAAAAGAACCAACGCGCCATCCATAAATAAAAATTATTATTTGTAATTTTTTTCATCTTGTTTTTTGCTAAGTATTTTTTAAATTGTCTAAATTATTATATAAAAAATGTTTTATATTTATTTATTAAAATATTTAATTTGAAATTATGAAAATAATTATTATTTTCTACTTTTTTTACCTTCTTTTAATTTAATTATTTCTCCCGCTCTACGTAATCCTTTAGCTTTATAAGGATCAGGACGTTTTAAATCACGTAATTCTGAACTAAATTGAGTAACTTTTTGTTTATCATTACTTGAAATATATAATTTTTTTAACTTTACATGATAAAATACGTTGATATCCGAAGGTATTTTTTTTATTACAGGATGAGTAGTACCTATTTTTAATTCAATACTTTGGGCATCTTTATCAATTATAGCTTTATATCCAGTACCACGTATTAAAAGGTCTGAATAAAAACCAGTAGATAAACCACGAAAAGTATTTTTTAAATAAGTAGAAAATACTTTTATAACTGTATTTTCATATGATTTTGTATTTTTTTGATTAGATATTAGTTCTATTTTTAAAAAATTTTTATCTTTTAAAAGTTTTAATAAATTAGGTATTACTACTTCTAGACATCCCAATTTACCTTCAATTTTTAAATAATATTTATTTTCATTTTCATAAATAAATGTTTTAATGTTTTCTGGTATATTTAATATTTCTTCGTTTTTTTTCATTTTTTTTATTCTTCCAAAGGAATTGGAGTAAAAGGATTCGAACCTCTGTATGCCGATATCAAAAACCGGTGCCTTACCACTTGGCGATACTCCATTTTATATTATGCTTAGAAAGACTTGAACTTTCAACTTATAGATTCGTAGTCTATTACTCTATCCAGTTGAGTTATAAGCATATAATAAATTTTATATATTATTTCATCATAAATTCTTAATTAATAAGTCTATAAAAAAATAAAAAACCTTTAAATAAAACATTTAAAGGCTTGAATACTTTTTATATAATAAAAAAAAATGCCACAACTAGATAAAGTATCTTTTTTTATTCAATTAATTTCAGTATATTTTGTTTATTCTTTCTATTTTTTAATTTTATTACATAAGTTTTTACCTAATTTAGCTAAAGTAATTAAAGGTAGAAAAAAATGGACTAAAAAGTTTTTCGTAAAAATTGATAATACACAAAAAAATGTAAAACAATACTCCAAATCTTTAAATAATAATATTTTTAAAATCATAGGAAATTTAAAAAATTTTATTTCAGTTTTAAAAGCTACTTTTAATATTAAATTAACAACTAACTAATTTATTAAATTAATAAAAATAATAATAAATATTAATTATGGTTGTTTTATTTGGTTTGGTATCATAAAGGTAATGTGAAAGATTGCAAATCTTTTAATGGGGGTTCGATTCCCCCCTAAGCCTTATAATATTATAATCTTTTCATATAAAATTATAAAAAGCTAGAGTGGTGAAATGGTATACACGCTAGATTTAGAATCTAGTTCTGAAAAGAGTAGGGGTTCAAGTCCCCTCTTTAGTAATAAATTTATATAATTTGATGGTTAAATATTAAATTATATAAACCATAGTAAGAATGATTAATTTCTATTCTTTTCTATCTCAATTCTTGGCTGAATCTTTTTCTTTTTTCAATAGTTCTTTATGTACTATTGAAAAAAATCTTTATGATGCTCCCGAGAATTGGCAATTTTTATTTCAGGATCCTGCTACACCAACTATGGAGGGGATTATTAATTTTCACCATGATGTAAATTACCTTTTAATTATAATTTGTTTTATGGTAATGTGGTTATTAGGACGTTGTGTTTATTTTTTTGAAGAAAGCAAAAATCCTATTCCAGCTAAATTTATTCATGGAACTTTTTTAGAAATTGTATGGACTACAACCCCAGCTATTATTTTAGTATTTGTAGCTGTTCCTTCTTTTGCTTTATTATATTCTATGGATGAAATTATCGACCCAGCAATGACTTTAAAAATCATGGGTCACCAATGGTATTGGAGTTACCAATATTCTGATTATATTACTGATAACGATCAATCTTTAGATTTTGAAAGTTATATGATCCCAGAATTAGATTTAAAAAAAGGACAATTACGTTTATTAGAAGTAGATAATAGAGTAGTAGTTCCAACTAAAACCCATATTCGTATTCTTGTAACTGCTGCTGATGTTTTACATTCTTGGGCCATTCCTTCTTTAGCTATTAAATTAGATGGATGTCCTGGACGTTTAAACCAAGCAAATATGTTTATTAAAAGAGAAGGTGTATATTATGGACAATGTAGCGAAATTTGTGGTATTAATCATGGATTCATGCCTATTGTTGTAGAATCTGTATCTTTAGATAAATACAAAGTTTGGTTAATTCAACAAATTAAAGATTTAGCTTAATAATTTAAAATTTTAATCAGATTTTAAACAACGAGTTTGTAGTAAATAAGCCCCTTTAAAAACATATTTAATAATAATATAAAAAGGATGATTAACTCAATTGGTAGAGTATCTCGCTTACATCGAGGCGGTTATGGGTTCAAATCCTGTATCATCTATAAAAAAATATTATATTTTAATCATAAATATAATAATAAATTTTTCTTATATAAAGAATGAAAAAAATTAATACTAATACAAATATACCTTTAAATTTAAAAACTTGTTATAATTATAATTCTAAAAGAATTATGAAAACCATATCAAATACTACTATGTGTAGTATTTGTAATTGTTCACGTTCTTTATTGACACCAAGTCAAAAACTTTTTTGTCAATCAAATAATTTATTATTAAAAAGTCAAAATACTAAAGCTTTTTATACTACATTTAATTTAAAAAATATGAGTAATAATGATAAAAAACTACTTATAAAATTTTATCAAACTACTTCTTTATTATTTATTTCAGGTTGTAGTACTTATATTGTTTCAAAAAAAGACGATAATAATACTTTAGTTAAATTAAAAGATTTAGAAATAAATCAAAAATTTAACAATGACCAATCGGCCTTAAATTGGGCTCGATTTAATGAAGAAAAAGAATCAAATCAATTAGCAGCTGAAGAACGCTGTAAAAAAAATAAAGGTAGTTTTGTTAAAATACCCTTTACAAATAAGCAAGTATATATTGAAGATATAGAAAAAAGAGAAATGCTAATTATCGGTTTAAAACCAATCTTAATGGGTATTTTAATTGGTACTTTAGTTGGTAAAATTTGGATATATCTTAAACATAATTGTGAATTTATAATTAATATAATTAACTAATTAAAAAGAATGAAAAAAAATAATAATAATACAAAACATCCAAAAGTAAGAAATACCCAAATTGTTTTTACAAATAGTTCTTCTATTTTTTTAAAAACAACTATACCTTCACACTTAAATGTCGAAATAGATTCTGATATCTTTAGTCATAGTGTATGGAATCCTAATTTAGAAAAAAGATTAATTCAAAAAACTCGATTGAATACTTTTATTCAACGTTACTCTAAAAAAAATGTCAAACCAAAAATATAACCGTTTTATGAAAAAATCATTCATGGATATCTTAAGTAATCATATCTATAGCTATCCAACCCCTATAAATATTTCTTATTTATGGAGCTTTGGAGCTTTAGCAGGGATTTGTCTGGCAATTCAAATAATTACCGGTATTTTTTTAGCGATGCACTATACACCAAATACTGCTTACGCGTTCACTAGTTTAGAACATATTATGAGAGATTTAAATAATGGATGGTTTATTCGTTATTTACATGCTAACGGCGCTTCTTTTTTTTTCCTTTTAGTATATTGCCATATTTTTCGTGGTTTATATTATAGTTCTTATACTTTTCCACGTGCTCTTTTATGGTGCTCTGGAGTAGTACTTTTTATTTTAATGATGGCAACTGCTTTTATTGGTTATGTTTTACCTTGGGGTCAAATGAGCTTTTGGGGAGCAACTGTTATTACTAATTTATTTTCTGCAATTCCTGTTGTAGGAGAAAGTATAGTTCAATGGCTTTGGGGAGGATTTTCAGTAGATAATGCTACTTTAAATCGTTTTTTTAGCTTACACTATTTATTACCTTTTGTAATTCTTGCATTAGTTTTTATCCATTTAATTTTATTACATGATAATGGTTCTACTAATCCTACTGGAATAGATAATAAATTTAATAAAATTCCTTTTTATCCTTATTTCTATATTAAAGATTTGTTTAGTTTAATAGTACTTTTTGTAGTTCTATTTTATTTTATTTATTTTAATCCAAATGCTTTAGGGCATCCTGATAACTATATTAGAGCTAATCCAATGGTTACTCCAGCACATATTGTACCAGAATGGTATTTTTTACCTTTCTATGCTATTTTACGTTCAATTCCTGATAAATTAGGAGGTGTTGTTGCCATGGGTTTATCTTTAGTTGTTTTATTATTATTACCTTTATTAAATGTTGGGACTAAACGTACTGTTTTATTTAGACCTATAGTTAAATTAACTTTTTGGTTAATTTTTATTATTTATGTTTTCCTAGGTTGGATTGGTCAAAAAGAAGTAGAAACTCCTTATGTTGAAGTAGGTCAAATAGCTACTTTAATTTATTTTACTTATTTTTTAGTTTTTGTACCAGTTTATAGTTTCATTGAAGGTATTATTTTTGATACTTCTAAAAACTAAAAACTGATCAATTATTAAAAAATTTATTAAACCTTATGGTGTTTTAGGTTAACCAAACTATTATAAAAGAATGAAAAAAAAAAGTGAATCTAAAGATTTAACTAATAACATTGCATCACAATTATTAGCTATTTATAAAACTAAAAAAAATAAAAATAGCAATCGTACTACTCTTAAAGATTTAGGTCGTGTTATTTCTGTTGGGGATGGTATTGCCCGTGTTTATGGTTTAGGATCAGTACAAGCAGGAGAAATGGTTGAATTTAAAAAAAGCCATTTAGTAGGTATGGCCTTAAACTTAGAAAAAGATAACGTAGGGATTGTTATTTTTGGGGATGATCGTTCTATTTTAGAAGGAGATGTAGTAATACGTCGTAAATCTATTGTAGATATTTCTGTAGGTATGAATCTATTAGGACGTGTAGTTGATGCATTAGGAACTCCTATTGATGGTAAAGGTGATATCAAAAGCGATATTCGACGTAGAGTTGAAATTAAAGCGCCTGGTATTATTCCAAGAAAATCAGTACATGAACCAATGCAAACTGGACTAAAAGCAATTGATGCTTTAATTCCAGTAGGTCGTGGACAACGTGAATTAATTATTGGGGATCGTCAAACAGGTAAAACTGCTATTGCAATCGATACTATCATTAACCAAAAAAATTTTTGGGAAGATGAAAGTAAACGTTTATATTGTGTTTATGTTGCAATTGGACAAAAACGTTCAACTGTTTCACAATTAGCACGTAATTTAGCAGAAACTGGTGCTTTTGCTTATACTACTATCGTAGCTGCAACTGCTTCTGATTCAGCTCCATTACAATTTTTAGCTCCATATTCTGGATGTAGTATTGGTGAATTTTTTAGAGATAACGGTAAACATGCTGTAATTTTTTATGATGATTTATCAAAACAAGCTGTAGCTTATCGTCAAATGTCTCTATTATTACGTCGTCCACCTGGTCGTGAAGCTTATCCTGGTGATGTTTTCTATTTACATTCTCGTTTATTAGAACGTGCTGCAAAAATGGGTAAAACTTCTAATTTTGGATCTTTAACTGCTTTACCAGTTATTGAAACTCAAGCGGGTGATGTTTCAGCTTATATTCCAACTAACGTTATTTCTATTACTGATGGTCAAATTTTCTTAGAATCAGAATTATTTTACCAAGGTGTTCGTCCAGCAGTTAATGTTGGATTATCAGTTAGTCGTGTTGGTTCAGCTGCGCAATTAAAAGCTATGAAACAAGTTGCTGGTACTATGAAATTAGAATTAGCTCAATATCGTGAAGTTGCTGTTTTTGCTCAATTTGGATCAGATTTAGATGCTGCAACACAACAACAATTAAATAGAGGTTCAAGATTAGTTGAATTATTAAAACAAAATCAATTTGTACCTTTACCAATTGAAAACCAAGTAGCTATTGTATATGCTGGGGTTAAAGGATATTTAGATAAAATGGATATTAAAAACATAGCTAGCTTCCAAGAAAATTGGATTAAATATTTAACTAATAATACTAAAATTTTAGCTGATATTAAATCTAAAGGGGAATTAGATGGTGCTTTAATGGGTTCTTTAAAAGAACACATTGAAAAATTTTTAGCTGTTCGTTAATATTGTTTTATTATGATAATTTATAATCATAAACAATTAAACAAATATTCAAGCCTTTAAATATTTTATTTAAAAATTGCTTATTTTTTTATAGGCTTATTAAATTAAGAATTTTTATATGATGAGATGAGATGAGATGAGAATAGGGCTTATAACTCAGTTGGTTAGAGTATACGCTTGATAAGCGTAAAGTCGGTAGTTCAAATCTACCTGAGCCTATATAAATAGTTTTGGAAAAATTATAATTTATTTCCAAATATTTAATATTTTACTACAAAAGTAGTATTAAAAAAAAATGTTACGCCCAAAAAAAACAAAATTTCGTACAACCCACAAAGGTTATATTAGAGTATTAGAACAACGATCCACTAAAATATTTTTTGGTTGGTATGGCCTAAAAGCAATTGAACCTGGGTTAATAACTTCAAAACAAATTGAAGCAACACGTCGTGCTATGATACGTAAAATTAAAAAATCAGGAAAAATATGGATTAGAGCATATCCCGATATCCCGGTTACTTCAAAACCTGTAGAAGTTCGAATGGGTAAAGGTAAAGGTGCTGTTGATCATTTTGTTTGTCGTGTTAAACCAGGAAAAATTCTTTTTGAAATCAATGGAGTTTCTTTAAAATTAGCTAAAGAATTATTAAGAAAAGGTTCAATGAAATTACCTTTACGTACAAAATTTGTACAAAAAAAATAATAATGAAAATTGTAAAAGAACGAAAAGTTATAATCTTCCGTGTAAAAATCCCACAAAATAAAGTATGCTTTATAGCATTTACTGCTGTTTTTGGTATAGGAAAAACCACAGCTTTAAATTTATGTAGAAGTGTTGGTTTAAGACCAAGTACTTTAATAAAATATGTATCTACTAAAAAAATTTCAAAAATACGTAAAGAAATAAATAGAAATATTATTTACGGGCCTGAACTAAAACGTGTAATAAGCTCTAACATAAAAAGTTTAATAACTATTAGTAGCTATCGTGGAAGTCGTCATAGAAATTGTTTACCTACACGTGGTCAAAGATCACATCGTAATGCACGTACTCAATTAAAACTAGGCCAAAAAAGATTAAAAGATTTAACTAATAATTAATGCTAAAAATAAAAAAAACATCTAAATTACAAAATAGTAAAGAAAAACAATTAGTAAAAAAAACAAATATTGTTTATAAACACGCTTATAGCTTTGTAAAATACACCCCTAATCGTAGTAATCAACATCGTTATCAATCACGTCAAAATAAACCCCAACGTCATTTTATTTATTTACCTCTTAAAGCTACAATAATAGCTAAAAAACCTTATTTAATAAAAAAAAATTTAGCAAAAGCTTATAAATTAAAACAATTTTTTAACGCAAAAAATAAAATTTTAGATTTTAAATTTGATTCAATTGTAAAAAAAAGCTTAAAACGACGTTTAAAAAAACGTATTAATTCAAATTTATTACTTAAACATCGTTGTTTACTTTTTATTTCTAAATTAAGTTATATTAATCGTGTAAAAAACGAATTAAGAAAAAAAAAAAGAATACATTTATATAAAACTAGAACAGCTTCTTTTATGAATAATATATTAAAAAAATCACCTATTAAATTTTTAAATCATAAATTTAGAATAGTAAAACGTGATGAAAAATTAATAAAAAAAAACTTATTTATGAAAATAAATGTAAAACGACGAAAAAGAATTAAACCTCATATTTTAGTTTTACGTACTTCTGAAACTAATTGTCATATGGCTTTAACTGATTCTAAAGGTAATGCTAAATTTGTTACTTCATGTGGTCAACTAGGTTTTAAAGGTGCTAAACGTTCTAGTAAATATGCTATAGAAAAATTAACAACACATGTTATTAAAAAATTAAAAAGATATAATTTACTTAATATTCTTGCAAAAATAAAAGGATATTCAAAAAAACATAAAACAATTTTTAAATTATTTGTTTCAGCTAAAATACGTTTTAAAGGTATTACTGAAATAAGTGTAGCTCATAACGGATGTCGCTTAAAAAAAGTACGTCGTAAATAAAAAAAATGAAAAAATACCTAATTACTAAAATAAGTACAATGTTCGAAACTATAAAAATTTTAAAAAGCAGAATCGGCTCTTATATAGAGTCAACCAAAGTATTTGTTTATATTTCAGCTAAAATATCATGGATTATTAATAAAAAAGATAATTTTTATTTATTTATTAATAACCCACAACATTACCCTAAATTAATAATAATCTTAATTTTAGTTTTATTAGCTTTATACTATAATGAAGATAATATAGGTGCAATAAAAACATTATTAAACGAACTTTATTGGGGTTTAGTATTGCCTATAATGTATTTAATATTTAAAGAAAAAATAGATTTAAATACTAAAAAAGATTGTTTATTAACAATAATCTTTATTTTATGTATTATAATGGTACCCTTTTTAGGGAAATACGAATATCCTTTACATGTACTTATAGTACTAATGCTTATATTTTATGCTAAAATAATAAATAATTCTTTTATTGGAGAATTTTTTGATATTTTTTTTAAAAAATATCATTATTTTTTTAAAGGATTGGGTTTTTTTTATTTAATTTTTTATCATCCTTTTTATAGTCAAATTTTCTTTGGAATGATGCCTGGAAAATTTGTAGTACAAATATCAAGTAATCCTTCATCAAGTAAAGCTATAATTGCTGCAGTTTTTTGTTTAGCTGCTGTTGAAATACATAAAGAACATAATAAAACCATACGCCATATTAATGGTGGGATAGCTCAAGATGCTGCAAATGTAAAAGCAACTTATGCAGCTACAAAAGCAGCAGGAGCAGCAGGTGGAATACCACCTATTTTTCCTTAACTTTTATTTTATAATAATAATGAATTTAATCTTAAATTTAAATAATATGCTATTATTTATGATATTATCTCCACTATTAGGAGGTATTTTAATATTAATTTTTTCTTCATCTTCTTTTAAAAATTTATCAAAAATAATAGCTTTAAATAGCTCTTTATTATCTTTTGGTATTTCTGTTTTATTATTTATGAATTTTAATAAAAACGAATCACAATTTCAATTCATAACATCACATATTTGGGGAACAGGCTCTCAGAAACATGAAATTTTACTAGGTGTAGATGGAATTTCATTATTTTTTATTATTTTAACTACTTTACTTTTTCCACTTTGTTTATTAGTTAGCTGGAATATTAAAAATTATGTTAATGAATATCTTATAGCTTTTTTAGTTATGGAATCTTTACTTTTATTAATTTTTTCTATTTTAGATTTAGTATGGTTTTATATTTTTTTTGAAAGTGTTTTAATTCCTATGTTTATTATTATTGGGGTATGGGGTTCACGAGATCGTAAAATTCGTGCCGCTTATCGTTTATTCTTATATACTTTAGTAGGTTCTGTTTTAATGTTATTAGCTATTCTAGTTATATATTTTGAAACAGGTACTACAAATTATATTTTATTATTAACAACCCAATTTACTGAAGAATACCAAAAATTATTATGGTTAGCTTTTTTTGCATCTTTTGCTGTAAAAGTACCAATGCTACCTTTTCATATTTGGTTACCTGAAGCACATGTTGAAGCACCTACAGCTGGTTCTGTAATTTTAGCAGGAATTTTACTTAAATTAGGAACTTATGGTTTTTTACGTTTTTCTATTCCTTTACTTCCATTTGCAACCGTATATTTTACTCCTTTAATTTATACTATGAGTGTTATTGCTATAATATACACATCATTAACTGCAATGCGACAAACTGATTTAAAACGTATTATTGCTTATGCTTCTGTAGCTCATATGAACTTAACTTTAATTGGGTTATTTAGTATGAATTTTCAAGGTGTTGAAGGAAGTATTTTACAAATGTTAAGTCATGGCTTAGTAGCTAGTGCTTTATTTTTATGTGTAGGGATCATTTATGAACGTCATCATACAAGATTAATTAAATATTACGGTGGACTTGCTTATATGATGCCTATTTATGTAATTATTTTTTTATTTTTTACTATGGCTAATATAGCATTACCTGGTACAGGGTCTTTTGTAGGTGAATTTTTAATTTTTGTAGGTGCTTTTCAATCTTCAACTATTATTACTTTTTTTTCTGCAACTGGTCTTGTTTTAGGGGGTACTTATTCTTTATGGTTATTTAATAGAGTTGCTTATGGGACTATTAAAATACAACATATACATCAATATTCTGATGTAACATGGCAAGAATTTTTAATATTATTACCACTAGTTATTGGAACTTTAGTTATGGGTATTTACCCAGAAATTTTCTTATCTTATTTACACAATCCTGTATCTAATTTAATAACTTTATTAAATTGTAGTTCAGATGGTGTTTTTTTAGCAGTAAAATAAAATGACTCGATCAGTATGGAAAGGACCGTTTATAGACGCGATTTTAATAAAAAAATTATTAAAATCAACAACAAAAAGAAGACGTCAACTACGTATTAAAACTTGGTCTCGTCGTTCAACTATTATTATAGATTGTATTGGAAGAACTTTTGGAGTTCATAATGGTATTAAATTTTTTCCATTAACTATAACCGAAAAAATGGTTAATTTTAAATTTGGTGAATTTGTGCCTACACGTAAAAAATTCTTTTTTAAGAAAAAAAAAGCAATTCAAAAAAAAATAGTACAAAAAAAAGCAGTAGTAAAAGCTGTTAAAAAAAAATAAAAAAAAATGGCACATAAAGTAAATCCTATGATTTTTAGATTAAATGTTACAAGAAAAACAAATTCTGAATGGTTTGCAGTTCATAATGATTATCCTTTAAAATTACATTATGATCTATTAATTAACCGTTTTTTTAAAAATATAAGCGAACAGTATAAATTTTTATTTGAAAAATGCCAGATAAAAGAATATCTTGGTAAATTAGAACTTATAGTTTATATTCATCCTTACGCTTTCCGTAAAAAAAAACAAAAAAAATGTTTTATTTTATTTATATCTGCAGCAAAAAAAATCTTACCAATTTTACAAAATCAAATGCATGGTACACCTATATTAAAAATTATAAATTTACCTGAAACTGTACCATATTTAAATTTAAAAAATATAAGATGGAATGTAAAAAGATATAAATATAAATTTATACGTGTTAAAAAATTATTTATGCGGCATATTTTTATTATAAATACCGCCATTTATCGTTCAAGTAGCATACTATTAGCTAGTATTATTGCTCAAGGTATTGGTTCACGTAATAGAGACCATAAAACTTATATTAAATTTTTAAAATCAGTAATGTTATCTGTTTTTTGGCAAAGTGAATTTATTGAAGGTTTAAAAATACATATTAAAGGTAAAATACACGGGCGCCGTAGAAGTCGTCGAACACGTAAACAAAAAATTATTATAGGTTCTATACCTTATAGTAAAATAACAACTAATGTTAATTATACTTTTCGGCATACTGTTACCAAATTTGGAGTTTTTAGTGTTAAAGTATGGATTTATACAAAATACCCTAAAGATGTTTTTTATCCAAAAGTTTGTACTTCTTTTTTACGTTCTATTAAAACTCAAGAAAGAGAAATAAAATATAAAATTGAAAAACATTCTTTATTAAAAACAAGAATAAAAATTAAACGTAATTTAAAAAGATACCATAAAAGTATTAATATATTACAAAAAAGTAAAAATTTTTCAATATTATCTCAATTTTTAGAAGAAAATTTAGATAAAAAAAAAGAAGATATAATTAAATTCGAAAATCTAACCAAACTTTTAAAAAATTTTGGGATAAAACCAAGATCAAAAAGAAGATCAATATCTAAAATTAATAAAAAATTTATAGGTATTAATGGTGCAACTAATTTTAAAATATAATAATGAAAAATATGAATAAATCGCAAAATAATAATAAAAGTAAACTTAATATCAATTTAAAATCTCTAAATGAAAAAAAAACTTTAATTAAAAGTTATAATTCATTGACTCCTCATTCTCATTCTCAATCAGACTCTTTTCTTACATATTTTTTAGTTAATAATAGCAGTTTTAGATTATTTTTTTTTAAAAAAATTCAATTACAAATTAATAAAAAAAAATCTGAAAATTTAAATATAAAAAAAAATTATTGCCCTATTAAAAAAAAAAGAGGTAAACTTTTTATTGCTTTATGTTTTAAAGATCCTTTTCTTAAAACATTTATTAATAATTTAATGGTATGTGGAAATAAAGCCAAAGCTGAAAAAATCACTATTTTAACCTTGATGAATTTTAAAAATTTAATTAAAAAAAAAGACGCAAGAAAAGGGAAAAGTTTGTTCTATGTTTTAAAAAAAGCAGTTTTTATGTTACAACCTTTAATGTGGCTTCAAAAAATCAAACGTTTTAAAACAAATTCAACACCTAATACTATAAGTAGAAGACATAATTTAGCCCAAGCTTCAAAAAATCTTATTAAATATGCCCGTTTAAGACAAGAACGATCTATAGCCGAAAAATTATCAAATGAACTTTTAGAAACTTTACAAAAAAAAAGTACTGCTTTTAGAAAACGTATAGAATTACAACGTTTAATAGTAAAAAATAGAGCTAATACTCGTTGGAGATTTCCAGAACTTTAAAATAGTTTTTTTATCTCATTTCATTTCATTTCATTTCATTTCATACTATATTATTATATAATTTAAACTATAATAATAATATTAAATAAAAAAATATATGAATTTTTCTCTTATTTTCGAAAACAATTTTAAAATCATTTTTCCTGAGTTATTTATAATTTTTACCATTTGCTTTTTATTAATGTATGGTGTAATTTATAGTTCTATAACTATTTCAACCGTGTCTAATTATATTGGAACTTCAATTAATTATACACATAAAAAATTACCACCTATTTTAATAAACAATATTACTTTATTATCTATATATGCTTTAATTATTACTACCCTATTAATTAAAGAAAATCCAATCCCTACTATGGTAGGGTTTAACAATACTTATACACATAGTGATTTTTATGGTTATATTAAAATTTCTGTTGTTTTAGCTACTATAGCTTTATTATTTTTATTATTAGGCTATATAAAAACAAACAAATTTTATTTTTATGAATATGTTATATTAATTTTATTAGCTTTATTAGGGATTATAGGTATAATATCTGCTAATGATTTAATTACAATGTATCTTGCTATTGAAATGCAAAGTCTAGCTTTATATGTTTTAGCTGCTTCAAAAAAAAATTCAGAATATTCAAGTGAAGCAGGATTAAAATATTTTATTTTAGGTGCTATTTCTTCAGGTTTTCTTTTATTCGGGTCATCTTTAATTTATGGTTTTACTGGTACTACTAATTTTGAAGTTTTAACTAAATTATTTTGTGGTTTTCCTGTAAATTTCGCTGAAATAATAAGTCCTTCTATACTTTTAGTAAATAAAGGTATAATCTTTGGGATTATTTTTATAATTTCTGGTCTTCTTTTTAAATTAGCAGCTGCGCCTTTTCATATGTGGTCACCTGATGTTTATGAAGGATCTCCAACTATTGTTACTACTTTTTTTGTAATTACACCTAAAATAGCTATTTTTACTTTACTTATTAAATTATTAATTATAGTATTTTACGATTTTATTGAAATTTGGCAACAAATTATAGTATTTAGTGCTATATGCTCTTTATTAATAGGTGCTTTTACTGCTTTACCTCAAAAGAGATTAAAAAGATTATTAGCTTATAGTTCTATAACCCACGTAGGGTTTATGTTAATAGGTCTTTCAACTGGAACTATTGAAGGTATTCAAGCTTTATTAATTTATGTTATAGGTTACATGGTAATGGGTGTAAACATTTGGTCTATTTTATTATGTTTTGAAATAAATAAATCTTATGAATCACAAAATCAAAGTATTAATTTCCATAGTAATAATCGTTTAAATTATTTAACCGATTTAAGTATGTTACATGTAAGTAATCCTTTATTAGCTTTTACATTTACTATAGCTTTATTTTCATTAGCAGGTGTACCACCTTTATTTGGATTTTTTTCTAAATTATTTGTACTTTCTGCTGCTGTAGAAGTTAATATGTACAGTCTTGCACTTATAGGTTTACTAACTAGTGTTTTAGCTACTTTTTATTATATTAAATTAATAAAAATTATATATTTTGAAAAAATAGATCGTTATTATTTTTATAAAAATATTGATAAAGAAAAATCTCTTATTTTAGGAATATCTTTTGCTATAATTTTATTATTTTTTATATACCCTACCCCTTTATTTTTATTTACACATAAACTTGCTTTATTAATTTCTTTATAAAACTAAAATGAATACAACATTAAATTTAAAAATATCATTAAACGCTTTTACAAGAGAACCTATTAAAGAAGCAACTTATATAATTAAAAAATTAAAATTAGCTAATTTTATAACAATAGTTAATTTACCTGTTACAAAAGAATCTTTTACTGTTATACGTGGATCACATGTAGATAAAAAATCACGTGAACAATTTAAAATTGAAACACATAAAGCACATATATATTTAAAAGATGTAAATATCTTTGAAAATAATCCAATTTATAAAACTCTACCATCATTCCAAAGACTTAATGGTTTAAAAAAAAAAGAAGAAGTAAAAATCTTATTATTTAATTATTTTCAACAAGTAATTAATTCTGTATTACCTGCAGGTATTAAATATACTTTTACTATTGGTTGGCTTTTAAATACACAAGGCCAAACTAACAGTTTAAAATATAAAGATAAAACTAAAAAACTATTAAAAAAAATTAAAAATAAAAAAAAATATTTATTAGTTAAAGATAAATATCCAAGACTAGAAAAATTTAACCCTTATAATAATAATTAAAAATAATGTCAAAACTATTAAAAAAAAAACAATTAAATAAAAAAATTAAAAATTTTACTATAAATTTTGGGCCCCAACACCCTGCAGCACATGGTGTTTTACGTTTAATTTTAGAATTAGAAGGAGAAAAAATTTTAAAAGCAGATCCACATATTGGACTTTTACACAGAGGAACAGAAAAGCTTATTGAATATAAAACAGTTATTCAAGCTTTACCATATTTTGATAGATTAGATTATGTATCTGCAATGTGTCAAGAACAAGTATATTCATCTGCTGTTGAAAAATTAACAAATACACAAATACCTAAAAGAGCTCAATATATACGTGTAATTTTTTGCGAATTAACACGTATATTAAATCATTTATTAGCGGTAGGTTGTCACGCTATGGATGTAGGAGCTATGACCCCTATGTTATGGGGTTTTGAAGAAAGAGAAAAATTAATGGAATTTTATGAACGTGTTTCAGGTGCTCGTATGCATGCTGCTTATATACGTCCAGGTGGTGTTAGTCAAGATCTTCCTATTGGTTTATTAGCAGATATTAATTCATTTATTAGTTCTTTTGGAGAACGTTTAGATGAAATTGAAGAATTATTAACTAATAATCGTATTTGGAAACAACGTGTTGTAGATATTGGTATCGTAACAGCTAAAGATGCTTTAAATTTGGGATTTACTGGTGTTTTATTACGTGGGTCTGGTGTATTATGGGATTTAAGAAAAAACCAACCTTATGAAATATATAACGAATTAAATTTTAAAATTCCTGTTGGAACTAATGGGGATTGTTATGATAGATATTTAATACGTGTTGAAGAAATGCGACAATCTGCAAGTATGATTGAACAATGTATAGCTAAAATTCCTAATGGTCCTATTAAAGCTTTTGATAAAAAATTAAATTTTTCATCTCGTGTAGATATGAAACAATCTATGGAATCTTTAATACATCATTTTAAACTTTCTTCTGAAGGTTTTGCCCTTCCTCAAGGAGAAGTTTATATGGCTGCAGAATCACCTAAAGGTGAATTTGGAGTATATTTAGTATCAAATGGTAGTAATAATCCTTATCGTTGTAAAATTAAAGCCCCAGGTTTTACCCATTTACAAGCTTTAGATTTTATGTCTAAAGGTCATATGATTGCGGATTTAGTAGCTATTGTTGGAACACAAGATATTGTTTTTGGTGAAGTAGATCGTTAACTAAAGTAGAAGGTAATGAGGATAAATATAATTAAGAGCTTTTCAGAAAAAGGTTGATTTGTGCTAAACAAAACTG
>Ga0247834_1001572_pt1 | contig 38242 bp, 32 predicted proteins | sample LaCruzMarch2015__8_FD_187118 | JGI IMG/M metagenome (GOLD analysis project Ga0247834, IMG submission 187118) | Freshwater microbial communities from meromictic Lake La Cruz, Castile-La Mancha, Spain - LaCruzMarch2015_12m | ecosystem: Environmental > Aquatic > Freshwater > Lake | place: Spain... | reverse complement strand
CACCACTGGACGGATTTATTATTCAAGAATCTTCCACTACAATTGGTTCATCAAACGCAGAAGTTGCGATACCATTTAGTCCAACAACGGTCTCAATCTCAAACGAAAATGAGATAAGAAACTTCCGTATTATTTCAAATGCAAGTTGGGATGGAACATATGCATATTTTGATACAGAACTCCCTCACGAATTGTCTATTGGAAGTCAGGTAAGTGTTCTAAATGTTGTAAGTTCTGCAAATACTGCCGGAACAGTCAACTCCGGATTTAACCTTAATTATAGTGTCGTTGGAATCTCAAGTCTCAAACAGTTTACAGTAGGTCTGACCACAAATCCAGGAACCTTTGTAAATAATGTTTCGACCCGAACAACATCACTTCCAAGATTTGTTCGCAAACAATATAAAGAAACTCTGATTGTTTATAGAGCTCAACAAATTGAACCTTATATTCCCGGAGAGCAGGATGGTGTATATCACTTATTAGTTGTAAATGCATCTAATAGTCCATCTGTTGCACCTTTTACAGGATTGCGATTCTCTCAACCGATTCAAAATCTATATCCACAACTGAATCGTGATAATCCAGTTTCAGATCCAAAGGCAGCAGCATCATTTGCTCTCTCAAGTCCAATCGGTCAGGTTGTTGTTGATGATCCACAAAATAGCATTACAAAAGAAAGTTTAAGTAGGGGTCTGGTTGATTTTGGTGTGGGTATTGGTCTCACTGATATTGTATCTTCGGCAACTGGAATTGCACATACCTTTCATACTACAATTGATCACGGATTTAATCCGATTACATCTGTTGGTATTACAAGTGCCGGTCTTGCTTATGGTGGAGGATCCGGAGGAGTTGAAAATCTTTATAATGCAAGATTAGTCGGATTTGCAGGATCGACCACAGGGGCAAATGCAACTGCAAGAATCACTGTAAATGCATCTGGATCAATTACTGCAGTCAAGATTATTGATGGTGGTAGTGCATATGGAATCGGAAATACTCTTGCGGTTGTTGGAGTCGCAACAACTTCTGGATTCGTGCAAGGATATGTAACTGTAACCGGAGTTTATAATCATATTGGAGAATGTCTCACAGTTGCCGGAGTGGTTCCTGCTGCTCTGGATGGTTATAATACTGTTTATAAAATCACTGGTATTGCAACCGGAAATATAAAACAACTTCAGGTCCAATCTGCAAGGGCATTTACGACTGGATCTTCAACTGGAATTGGAGTTACTGTAACTGCATATTCACGAGCAATTAATGCAGGGAAATCAATTGATATTACTACACTTACTTATAATAATGTAACTGGAATCTCAACGATTACCACGATTCAGAATCACGGATTAACAGTTGGGAATAAAATTACCATTGGTGGAGCAAACTCTTCTCTCTTTAATTCAGATTTTCTGGTTAAAAAAGTCAATAGTCTGGTTCAATTCGAAACCTTTGTTGGAATCGGAACCACATCTCCGGCCACAACAGGAGCAAAAACAATCTATATCAAGGCATTTGGATCACAAGGGGGAACAGTTACTCCGGAAGATGAGAATATTGCCGGAAGATTGGAACCACAATATGCAGGGATTACAACAACTCTTTCTTCTGCAATTAATGATGCAACGACTGCTAATTTTAATATTACAAATATCACCAGTTTAGATTTGAATATTGGAGATTATTTGTTGATTGATTCTGAAATAATGAGAATAAAATCATCACCTTCTACCAGCAATGTTAGTGGACCTGGATATATAACCAATCCAATATCAGTATTTAGAGGGATTTATGGTACTAATGCAACTTCTCACAATAATGGTTCTGTTGTTCGTAGAATTAAACTTCGTCCGATTGAATTAAGAAGACACTCTATTATTCGTGCATCTGGACATACCTTTGAGTATGTTGGATTTGGTCCAGGAAACTATTCTACGGCATTCCCAGATCGTCAAGATAGAGTTCTATCAGATCAAGAAGAACTACTCTCACAATCCACCAAAGTGAATGGTGGTCTGGTTGTATTTACAGGAATGAATGATCGTGGTGCATTTTATGTGGGAAATAAGAAAGTAAACTCTGCAACAGGACAAGAACAGGTCTTTGATTCTCCAATTCCGACTGTGACCGGAGAAGATATTTTATCTGCAGTGAGTGTCGGATTTGATGCCCTGACTCCTCTTGAAATTTCAGTTTCTCGTTCGATTCGTGTTGAGGGTGGAACAGACGGGACACTCATCTCTGAATTTGATGGTCCAGTAATCTTCAATCAAAAGATTACCTCAAATGCACCTGATGGAATTGAGGCAAATAGTATTTTCCTTCAGGGAGATGCAACAGTATCACGTAAATATACTGTTGGAGTCACACAACCAACAGTTTCAGGAAATCCTGGAGATATTGCATATTATGCAGACCCAAATCGGGGTGGATATGTTGGTTGGATTTATACTCTAGAAAATGATTGGTATCGTTTTGGAAATATAAGCATTTCTAAAACTGAAAATCATATGATTTTTGATCGTGTCGGTATTGCAACCACCAGTGCAGGAACCTCTAGACTTGTAATCGGTGCAGGTTCTTCACTCTTCTCTGTGAATGCAACTGGTGGTGTTGGAATTGGAACGACTGCAAATCAATTTAAACTGAATGTGAATGGAAACACAAATATTGGTGGAACAATTACTGCATCTTTTTTCTCTGGTGATGGTAGTTCTCTTATAAACCTAAATGCTGCTGCACTTGGATGGACTCAAATAACCGGAGGAATATACAATACTGCACTGAATAATGTTGGTATTGGTACTTCTGTTCCAAGATTTAATTTGGAACTTGGTGCTGTTGGTTCATCATCAACTTCACTTTATGTGAATGGTAGAGCAGTCTTTGCAGGATTTACAACGACTCAAGATGTAGTCGTTGGTGGAATGCTGACCTCCACATCATTCCGATTAGATGGTTCATCAAGTAACATTCGTGCAGGTATTATTACTGCAACAACATTTAATGTTGGTACTGGTGGAACCATAATTACAACAGATTCTACTTCTGTTGGAATTGGAACTACAGTACCAAGAGCAAAACTTGATATAGAAGGTCACACAAGATTTAAGACATATAGTGAAAATATAGAATACTTATCGGTTGTTGCAAATCAGGTAACCATAGACCTTTCTAAGGCACAATCATTTATTTGTACTGCAACAAGTAATATTAATCAGTTTAATCTACTCAACCCTCCTTCTGCATCCACTGAATTTACGATTAAAATAGATCAGGATTCTACAGGTGGTCGTACTGTTGGTATTGATACCTTTAGGGATTCTGTTAATGCTACAATTCCTGTTTATTGGCCTGGTGGTGGTGTTCTTCCGATTGTAACTCCAACAGCAAGTCGTTCTGATATTTACATCTTTAAAACTTTTGATGGTAGTAATATTACCAGTGTAGGACTTTATGGAGTGGTTGTCGGTCAAAACTTTGCTAACTAAAACAAAGTAAAATGAAACAAACAACTTTAGATCTAAACGGACCTATTTTATCATTTACTCAAAATCCTGTTGGTGTTGCATCTACTGGTGTTAGTATTGGATCAACCGGAGGAGGAACTGCTACTTTTACTGGAATTGCAACAGCATCTGGAACTGGGAGTATCGCATATCAGTGGTATGAATCTGATGTTGGACCATTAAGCAATAGCACAAATGTAACTGGAACTGCAACTACAACACTTACGATTACAAATTTAATTACTCCTACTGATAATAATAGAAGATTTTTTCTTACTGCAGATTATGTTCCCTCTGCATATCAATCATCATCACCAGTCACTGCAGGTACGGCACGTTCAACTGGAAATGCAATTAATGATCCATTAAGTTCTACTGTAGGTATTCTCACAGTATATCCTTTAATAGAAGTTATTGCACAACCAACAGATGGTCAGGCAATTTTAAATACAAATACGACCTTTAATATTGATGCAAGTTTAACTGATACTTCTTTTGGGTCTGGTGTATCTTATCAGTGGCAATTGAATGGTCAAAATGTTGATGATGGTGTGATTGTTTCATCCACAACAACATCTACAACAGTTGCCACCCCACAAGAATTTAATTATTCAAGTAGTGCTACAGTTACATTACCAGCAAGTGCAACAAACATAGAAATAACAATTGCTGGTTCCGCAGGTGGTGGGGGTGGAAGTGATAGTGGTGGATCTGGTGGTGGAGGAGGTTCTGGCCGTGTTGGAAAATTTACATACGTATCAGGAACAACCAGAACTTTATCTTTTATTGTTGGCAGTAGTGGAAATGGTGGAGGTACTGGAAACTTTGGTGCCTATGGTAGTGCTGGTTTAAGTAATATTGCACCTGGAGGTAGAGGTGGTGGTGCCGGTGAGAGTGGTTGGTCTGGTGGTGGAGGAGGTGGGGGTTCTGCCTCTGGTGTGATTGATGGATCTCTTCTTGTAATGTGTGCTGCCGGTGGTGGAGGTGGTGGTGGTGGTTCTCTCAATGCATCTGGTTCTGGTGGAAGTAGTGGTGGAGGTTTTGATGCCACTACATCAACAATTCAAACAACAAGTGGTGGAACCGGTGGAGATAAGGGTGGTGATGGTGCTGGTGGTGGTGGAGGAGGGGGGGGTGCTACCGGAGGAGGTGGTGGCGGAGCAGGAGAAGATAATAGTTCTGGTGGTGGAGGAGGTTCAGGTGGTGGAAGCAAATATCGTCCTGAATTGTCCACATTACAAAGTCAATGGACAAATGGTGGCAGTGGGTATGCTAATCTCAAATACACCGCAGTATCTACAACTGCAACAACAACCACTAGAAATACAACAGTATCTGGAACTAAAACTCCGATACTTACAATCAAATCAGATATTGTTGGTATACAAACAATAAGATGTGTTGTTTCAAACATTAATGCAACAAACTCACCAATTATTTCTAATGTTGTAAATTTTGCTACTGTATCAGACACTCAACAATTTAATATAAATGTAGAGGCAATCACAAATACTACTGCATTAATTTCTACAATTAATTTATTTAATGGTGACTATCAATTTTTAGTTACTTCTACAGATATTGTGGAAAATTTAAGCACAAACTTATATAGTTTTTATGCTCCAGATAGAAACATTAATGTTGAAATGGATCTTTATGGTGGAAAGGGTTCCGATAAAGGTTCTTATGCTGGTGGTGAGGGTGGATTTTCTAGAATAAGATTTACAATGTTAAGAAACACCGAATATGTAATTGCAGGACTTATAAGCAGTATTAATGCACCATTTCTTTATAGAAAAGCAAACTTAATTGCTGCTGTTGGTGGTGGAGGAAATGCAGGAACTTCGGGTAAAGGTGGTTTTGGTGGAGGAGTAAATATTGGTGGTCAATCCGGATTTGGAAGAGATAATGGATCTGGTGGTACAATTATTACTGCAGGAAATTTACCCGCAAACGGAATTTTTGGTTCGGCAACGAACTTAACTGCAGTGTCTCCAGATACAAAAGCAGTTTCTCCAAATGGTGGAAGAGTTTTATCGTGTCATAGAGGTGTTTATTGGAGACAACAAGGGTTCAGTGCTTGTCTAGATGTGGGAACTACACAATTTAGATTGTCTAATGGAACGATACTGACTAATACTGGTTCAATCGCAAGAGGATTTAAGGCAGGTTATGGAATTAATGAAACTGCAGGAGATGGAACTACAAATGGTGGTAGAGGTGGAAATGGTGCAACAGGTGGAAATGGTGGAATAAATGGTGGAGGTGGGGGAGGAAGTGGATATACTGATGGTTCGATCACAGTGATTTCCACACAACAAGGTGGATCAACAGGAACTGCAAAGGTTGTTTTAAGAGTTGTAAATTAACTAAATAATAATAACTAACAGGTTGGCGTTCTCCACCTATGGCTGCGATCAATAAGAATTTCGTCATAAAAAATGGATTGGAGGTAAATACCGATCTCATTTTTGCCGATATTGTAACTGATAAGGTTGGTATTGGTACCACAAATCCACAATACACTCTTCACGTTAGTGGTGGGATTGGTGTAACGAACCTTTATGTTTCTGGTATTGCAACGATTACAACTGGTATTGTTACCAATCTGACCAGTACCAATCTTACTGGTACTGCAGGAACTATTACGACTTTTAATAGTACCAATTTAAGAAGCACCAACCTCAATGTAACTGGTATTGGTACGATTGCGACATTGAACGCAACCGGAATCGCAGTTACCAATTTTACGGTTGGTGGAATCTCTACATTCACCAATGGACCAGTACTAATTGGTTCTGGTACTTCTACAGGAACAGCATCACAAAGACTTCAAGTCACTGGTGGGACTTATGTTTCTGGTAATCTTGGTATTGGATCTACAAATCCAACATCAAAACTTCACGTTGTTGGTGATGCAAGAATTACTGGTGTTGTAACTGCAACTACATTTAGTGGTGCAGTCAGTGGTATTGCAGCATCCGCAACACAACTAGTTACACCAAGAACCTTTGAGATTACTGGTGATGTTGTTGCTTCTCCAATCAGTTTTGATGGAACTGGTAATGTATCATTAGCAGCAACAATACAACCAAATAGTGTTGGACTTGGAACTGATACAACCGGTGATTATGTAAGAGACATTACCGGAACTTCAAACCAGATTAGTGTAAGTGTAACTTCTGGTGAAGGTTCTACACCAACTTTAAGTGTTCCCAATCAATTTACTGCACCACAAGACGTAACAGTTACAAGAGATTTATTAGTTAATCGTAACTTAAATGTGAATGGAAACATTACGATTGGTGGAACATCTGCGACTTTATTTACAACCGAACTTAAAATATCAGACCCTGATATTGTTCTTGGATTTAGAACCGACGGAAGTGGTAATGATGTTTCTAATGATAATACTGCAAATCACGGTGGTGTTGCACTTGCATCTACTGAAGGAACACCATTAGTTCAGTTATTCATTGCTGGGATTGAGACTAACCCACCAACATATAAGAAAATAATGTGGTTTAAGTCTGGTACTTTTGCCGGACTTGGAACTGATGCTTGGTTGATCAACTATGCTGTTGGTATTGGTAGTACTCAATTTCCATTAGGTACAAGACTGGCTGCTGGTAATGTTCAGTTTACACAAAATGATTTAGCAGTTGTAAGAAATATAAACTCATCTGGTATCGTTACTGCAACTACATTTATTGGAAATGTGAATGCCGGTGTGGGAACCATTACGACTTTTAATAGTACCAATGGAACTATTACCAATGGAACCATAACAAACCTGACTGGCACTGCAGCAACGATTGGTACTGTTAAGATTGTCTCTGGTATTATTACTGCAACATCAGGCATCGTTACTTATTATGGTGATGGTACTTATCTGACTGGTACTGCTTCAAGTCCAAATTTACAAGCAGTTTTAAATACTGGAAATACTTCTAATATTGGTTTTAGTATTACTGGAGTTTCTACATTAACAACACTGAATAGCACTTCTGGGACTATTACTAATATTTCTGGTACTGCTGGAACTATTACAACACTGAATAGCACTTCTGGGACTATTACTAATTTAAGTGGTGTTAATATCAATGTAACTGGTGTAGTAACAGCAACATCTTTTGTTGGTTCTGGAGCAAATCTAACCGGTATTGCAAATACTGCAAATATTGTAAGTACTGCAATCACCACAGGAATTCTTAATGTTACTACTTCTGCGGTGATTGGTAGTGGAGTTACAATCAATTCATCAGGTATTAATGTTACTGGTGTAGTAACAGCAACATCTTTTGTTGGTAATGGTTCTGGACTGACTGGTGCTGGTTCTACTGTTGCTGATGATACAACAACAAACCAAGAGTTCTTCCCACTCTTTACTGCAACTACATCAGGAACTATTACTGCATCAGGCATCTCAACATCAAAACTGACTTATAACCCTTCTACGGGGGCTATGACTGCAGTTGATTTTAATTCTACTAGTGATATAAATCTCAAAGAGAATATTCGCACAGTAGGAAATGCATTAGAAATCACAGAACAACTTCGTGGTGTCTCATTTGATTGGAAAGAAACTGGTAGAAGTTCTTATGGTGTGATTGCACAAGAATTGGAAGAAGTACTTCCAGAACTTGTAACTCAAGGTGATGTAAAATCAGTCAACTATAATGGTCTGATTGGAGTTCTGATTGAGGCAGTGAAAGAACAACAGAAACAAATTGAAGAACTTAAAAATACTAAATAATAATAACTTAAGCCGAGTAATCAACGACGATGGCAATTAAAATTTCAGGAACTACTGTTATTGATGACAGTAGGAATATACAAAACGTAGGAATAATTACTGTAACCACACTCAAAGTTGGTGCTGGTGTTACCATCGACTCTTCTGGTATCAATGTTGTTGGTGTAATCACTGCAAGTGATTTTATTGATGGTGGCACAAATCTTCTCACGGCAATCAACACAAAGGCATCAACAGGAAAAGCAATTGCAATGGCAATGGTCTTTGGTTGATAAATAAACAAAATTTTTTGTTATGTAAATAAAAAAAATTTCACAAAAAGAGGTTTCACAAAATGTCAGCACCAAATATTGTAAACGTCACAACTATTACTGGAATTACCACATACAAAACATTAACTGGCAACACCGAAACAGTTTTCCTCAATGCTCCAGCTTCCACTAATGAAGTTATAAAAGTAAATAACGTTATTATTGCAAATACAACATCAACTTCAGTAAATGCCACAGTTTCATATAGGACGGCCGCGGCCGGTGGTGGCACCGCATTTAAAATTGCAAATAGCACTCCAATTTCTGCATACTCAACTTTGGTTTTAATTGATAAATCATCTTCAATTTATTTGGAAGAAAATACTAGTTTGACTGCAACTTCATCAAGTGTTTCTGGACTTTTGGATATTATATGTTCTTATGAAGAAATTAGTTGATAAAAAAACAATAAAAAAAAAAACGAGGAAATTGTAAATGACTAACCTTTATTCTAAAAATGGAGAAACTCCTAAAGAAGTTGTGATGTTGATTCTTCCAGACGGAAGAACCAGAACAGATAATTTTACACAAGAAGAATTGGAATTGTGTGGTTACACTGGACCATATACTATACCAGAATATGATAATATTTTACAATTTTTATCGTGGAATTCTGAAAATTTAAGATATGAATTAAATGATTATTCAGATGAACACTATATCAATATTCTCAGAAATTTCAGAAATCTTGAACTTAATCAAAGTGATATTACTATGATTGAAGATTATCCAATTTCACCTGAGTCTAAATTGAAATTTAAATCTTATAGAGATTGGTTGAGAAATTTGCCAGAAAAAGTTTTGAAAGGAGAATATGAAATTCCAAAATCAGAACAACAAATTGAAAAATTGTTTTACGATGCAAAACTTTTATTTGAGGTAATATAAAATGCCAAGACCCAATAAACCAAAAATTTTACGAAAAATTTCAGACACCCAATTAACACTCAATACAAACTCATACTCAAACGTAACTGGTGTAACATCTACTACCTCTTGTTGCACCTGTCAATATTGTTTTGTTGGAAAATCAAATCTCAAAGATATGGTTGATGCATGTGTAGCAATTCAAGCTTCAGGTACTCACGCCGGTGCAAATGTGGGCCCTTGGTCGTCGGGACATCCCAATGGCGAGGGCAACCGTTCTGGCGGTGGAGCAAGTGGCGGCGCTGGATGTGGAAGTCCTTTCATTTTTTCAAAAGTAAACAGTTTTAATAATGGAACCTGGTGTTTTAAAAGACCGGGGTGTTCAGTTGTTGGCGCCTCAAGAACTTCAACATTTTTTTGTAATTTGCTAGATAGTTCTTTAGGAATACTATCTTGTGCATCCACTTCAGGATGTAATGCAAACGGTGGAGGAGTTAGTCATAATCCCCAGGGGCACGATCATTATGTACACGAAGCTTCAAATGGTGCCAATGGAACCCTCGGTGCAGCTGCTACTACTACTAATAATACTGCCGGAGTGTTTTATGATGTTTGTAATGTTGCCGGATCAGGATGCTGTAGTGGATATTTGCAATCCTCTTACTCTGGCAAACTCGTACCATCTCCTCTGAACGTATTTGGAACAACTGTTCCCAGATCTGATGCAACTTTTCATACCAGTTCGGGAGAATCCCACCACACAACGTTGTTTAGTTGCCCTGGTTGGGTGCATATAAAATCTACAGGAAGAAATGATAACGTGAATGAATAAGATAAAATATAGAAATTCTAATGTATGGTTTAACACAAATTTACCACTAGAAATTTGTAATTCAATTGAAAATGATTTATTATTTTTTGATAAAGAATTTAAAGATTCAAAGATAAAAAATGAAAATTTTAATAACTTAAATCAAAAAATAAGAAATTCAAAGAATGCTTGGATTCCAACAACTCACTGGACTCATGGTTTTATATGGCCATATATCTGTAGAGCAAATGAAGAATGTTTTAAATATGATATAACAAATATTGATAACGAATCTATGCAATACACTTCTTATTGTGAGGGGCAATACTACCAGTGGCATAGTGACGATGATTACAGTTCTCACGTTGCATCTATTCGTCCAAATTCATCTACCACTTTTGAAAAAACTGTTGATGATTACTATAATTACTTGCAAATTAAAACAGAGCATGTTAGAAAACTTTCTTTTTCTTTATTGCTATCAGATGCTGATGATTATGAAGGTGGAAATTTTCAAATTTTAGATGGAAAAGACTCATATTTTGCTCCAAGGCAAAGAGGAACTCTTATAATTTTTGATTCTAGAATGTTACATAGAGTTTTAAAAGTTACAAAAGGACAAAGAAAATCTTTAGTTGGATGGTGTATTGGTCCACGTTGGAAATAATTTTATGAATAAAAATATTTCATGGACATATAATGAGAAATTTGAAGAGCATGGATTTTTTATCATTAAAAATTTGTGCGATCCCTCACTTCTATATTCAGAAGTTCCAAGTGGTGAAGTTAAAGGCAAAGTTTTAATCTATCAAAAAAAATCTGGTGAATTAATTTCAATTTCTGATGAATCACAAGTGCCAAATTCATCTGCTAGACGTAATTTTCCACTATATCAACATATTAGTTTTAGTATCAAATCAATAATAGAAAATTTTATAGGAAGAAAATTATATACAACTTATTGGTATGATAGGTTTTATTTTTCAAATCAAGAATTGAAAATACATACGGATAAAGAGCAGTGTGAAATTTCTTGTAGTTTACATATTTCATCTAATCTCAAAAAATATTGGGATTTTAAATTAATGAATCTGTATGGAGAAGAAAAATCAGTTCAATTAAATCCGGGAGATGCTATAGTATATAAAGGTATTCAAATACCACATTGGAGAGATCCCTTGCCATCAAGGCATGATAAAAAAAATTCAACACAAAATGATGATACATACTATCATCAATCTTTTTTTCATTATGTCTTACAAGATGGAAATTATATTCAATTTGCTAATTAAAAAACATGAGTACGATTATTTTTATTGATGGTGGAATAGGAAGAGTTCTTTGCTCAATCCCGGCACTTTTAAAATATCACAGATTAAATCCAAATAAAGAATGGTATGTGATTGTTGCTGGATGGGAGTATTTGTTTTGGGGAATTCCCGAACTTCAAAATAGATCTTTTCATTCAGAAACAAAAGGAATATTTGAAAATTATTGGTTGAATGCAGAAGAAGTTATATCTCCAGAACCATATAGAGTTCCAGAATATTATAAAAATCAAATTTCTATGGCAGAGTCTTTTGATTTTGAAATTAATAAGACTACAGACCATTCAGATCTTCCAAATTTAGATTTTTTCTGTTCTTCTGCAGAAGTTGATATTGCATATAGTGTTTTAAAAACTGCAAAAGAAAATCAAGGAAAGGATAAAACAATTGTGATTCAACCATATGGGAGCACCGCAAATAAAAGAGACTATGGAATTGTTGATTTTAGCAATAGATCTATTCCTGAAGATTTTTACGAATATTTGGTTGATTCTTTAATGGAAGACTATAACGTAATTTATATGGGAGATTCTTCTCTTCATGACGGAAAAACTTTTATACCAAATCCAGATGTTGGAATAAGAGAGTGGGCAACTATTATTCAATATTGTGATTATTTTATTGGTTGTGATAGTTGTGGGCAACATATGGCAAAAGCAGTAAATCAAAAAGCATCTGTTTTTATTGCAGGAACTCATGAAACAAATGTATCTTATCCAAAAGATTTTCATATTATCAAAAAAGATTTGCCATTTTATCCTGATACGATGAGAATAAGTGGATTTTCTTCAAACTTATCATCAAGGTTGAATGAACAAAGAGTAGAATTTTCAGAAGAAGAAATGTATAAACATTACAAACAAATAATACTGCAAATTGAATCTCATTCTACCTTTGATTTTGAAGAAAATAAAATTGACAAAAATGAATATTTGATTCATAATTAAGTTTATTCAAAATAAAAATGGAAGAAACAGAATTTGAAAATCTCAAAAAAACTCTTAAAGTGTTAAAATTTTTAGATTATACTGAAGATGACATTCAAAGAGTTTTAAAAATAGAGAAAAAAGAAATTAAAGAAATTATGAAATATTTTGATGTTATTTAATAATATATAAGTATTGAAATGTAAAAAATAATGAATTTAGTTTTGTTTAATAATTTTTTTGAGGAACACCATGATGTTGATAGTGTTAGAGAATTTGGTCTGTCTCAATTTATTGATAAAGATTTAATTAATGATAATTGTGAATACTATCCAGGAATAAGAAGTAAAAATCTTCATATTATCAATCCAAAATTATATGAATATATTGAATTCAAAGTAATAGAATCTATTTTAAATTTTTCTGAATATAAACAAAATCCCAAAAATAAATATAGAATACAAGAAATGAAATATCATTTAACGACATCTATACATGAATGTGGATTAATTCATAGGGATTCGGTCTGGAATGAAAATAATTCAGAAAATTTAGTTTTTTCCGGAGTGATATATTTAAATCCAAATCCTCCAAAAAATTCTGGAACCAAATTGTTTAGAAAAAATTGTTTGAATAAACTAGCAATTCCACCTAGCAAAGTTCTTTCTTTTATTACAAAAGATAAAGATATTATTTCATCTTTCAATAAAGAAAAAATTGAATATAACACAAAATATTTTGATTTTGAATATGAAGTTCCAAATGTATATAACACTGTAGTAATATATCCAGGACATTATTATCATGCACCAGGTCAATATTTTGGAGAAGGGTTGGAAGATTCTAGACTTGTTATTGTTTTTTTTGTTGAGTTTGCTGATTGAAAAATATGATAAAAATACCAATCTCAACAGGAGAACTATTAGATAAGATTTCTATACTCTCAATCAAGTCTCAATATACAAACAATCAATATGTCTTAAAAGAACTCCAAGACCTCATTCAAATCGCAAAGGAATCTCAAGTTTATAATGATTCTTATCTTACAAAATTATTTCAAATAAATCAAAAACTTTGGAAGATTGAAGATGACCTGAGAGTTTTAGAAAAAGAACAAAGGTTTGATGAAGAGTTTATAGAACTTGCAAGAAGTGTTTATATCACCAATGACTTAAGAGCACAAATCAAAAAAGAAATCAACGAAGAAACTCAATCAATATATCAAGAGATAAAATTATATTGATAAATATCTAAAAAACCACAATGGCAGTTCCAGCAGTCAATATTACAATTGAACAGGGTGCAGATTTTGCATCTTCATTTACGATTACAAATGCAAATGGTTCTGTATACTCATTATCAGGTGCAAGTGCAGTTGCAAAAATCAAAAAGTTTCCAGAGTCCACGACTTCTTATTCTTTTTCAACCACGATTACAGTTGCAACAGGTGTGATTGCTCTTGCAATGTCAGATGAAGTTACTTCCACAATCACTCCAGGAAGATATTTTTATGATATCTTAGTCACAAACAATTCTGGAACTAAAACCAGAGTGATTGAAGGGATGGCTCTGGTGACTGCAGGTATCTCAACATAAATACTTAAAATTTCTTACCTTACTTATGGCAGATTTTAAGGTATCTCAAAACAGTGAGGCAAGTGCTCATAGTGTGAAATTGAGTTCTGGTAATAGTTTTACAATCAGTCAGGAGAAAACAGTTGTGGCAGAATTTCTTTCAGATTTAGCAGATGTTGCAGTCTCAAATCTTCCCGCAAGTGATAATTATGTTTTGACATATGATGCATCACTTCAAAAATATACTTTAGTTCCTGCAGACCAAGTTTTACAATCTGCAGTTGAGGATGCTCAACTTCCTCAAGAGTTTGTGGACCAACTTGATGTTGCTCTAGATGATAAGATTGATGTGGATGCAGGGGGGTTCTAAAAAATCATAAATAATAAAAAAATAGTATAAAAAGATGCCAGCTCCTGTTTTACAGTTTAAAAGAGGTCTTTTTGCTAATCTTCCCGGACTCAGGGATGGTGAACCTGGATTTACAACTGATTCTTACGAACTTTATGTAGGTATTGATAGTACCACTCAAAACAATAAGTTTTTTGGTTCTCATCGTTACTGGACCAGAGAAACTACAACCACAGGAAGTGGTGTAAATCTTGTAGAAGGAACAAATAACGGCACTGATTTTGTTACAATCAAATCCCCAGGAACTCTTGCTGGGATTGTAACTTTTATACTTCCAGGATCTCAGGGTTCGGCATCTTCTGTTCTGACGAATGATGGTAGTGGAAATCTAACTTGGTCAAGTGGTTCTGCATCTCCGGTTTTTAGTGGTATTGCATCATTTACCGAAACAACCAACAATACTTTAGGTGACGAGAATACTGGTGCGGTTCAATTTGATGGTGGTTTGGGAATTGCAAAAAACCTTACCGTCAAAGAAAATCTTCATGTCGGTGGATATGCAGAGTTTGTTGGTGTCGTAACATTTAAGGGTGGTACAATTAATATTGGTGATGGAAACACCGATGATATTAATGTCGGTGGTGAGTTTATTTCAAGTCTCTTACCAAATACTGATGATGCTCATGATTTAGGTAGTAATGCAAAGAGATGGAGAAATCTGAATGTAGTAAGTGTTGCGACTACAAATATTAGTATTACTGGTCTTTCTACCTTTACTGGTGCGATTGATGCGAATGGTGGTGCTGATATTTCTGGTGGTGAAACAACTCTTTCTTCGGCAACGGTATCAGACCTAACTTCTGGTAGAGTTGTTCTTGCCGGAACTTCAGGTGCTCTTGAAGATAGTGCTAATCTTACCTTCAGTACTGCAGCAGGACTTATTGTTGGTGCCGGTGGTATTAATGTTACTGGTGTTTCTACTTTCTCTACAGATTTAGTTGTTGGTGGTGATATAAGAATTAATGGTAATGACATTAAGGCATCTGATGGTACAACTGCGATTACACTTGCAGGTAATGATGTTACGGTTGCTGATGATCTCACAGTTGGTGGAAACCTTTATGTAAACGGATCTACAACTCAAGTCAACACTGCTGCTCTTACAGTAGAAGACAGAACAATTGATTTGGGTATTGTGAATGGTGCTGCCCCTGCGAGTACAACAACCTGGGATTTGGGTGTTCTCTTCAATTACCACGAAGGTAATGCTGCAAAGAAATCAGCAGTTATTTGGGAACACGTAGACTCAAGATTTAAGTTCGCAAGTGTTCTTACTGCTGACACTGATGGTTCAACTGTAGACACTCCCCAACTTACAGTCACAACCTTTGCACCGATTGAGATTGCATCTCTCTTTGTGAATGATTGTGCAGGAGCATCACAGGTGATTTCTTGCACAGGAACTACAAGAAAACTAGAAAATATTACAATTGACTGCGGAACTTTCTAATAAATAAGAGAAACTTTCTTATTTTATGACCGAAGAAGACTATACAGCCGTGATTGCATCATATCAACAAAAAGCATTTGAGTTGTTTAATCAAAATATTGTTTTAGAAACACAGGTTAATAGTTTAACAAAAACAATCAATTCTTTAACTTCTCAAATTGAGCAATATGAATTAAAGGATATTGATTTAGACAAAAATTAATATTGATAAATATATAATAATCTTCCAATATATATTGGATTCTTATGGTACATACCAAATATGAGGAATTTGAATGGCAGCACCCATTATTAAAATAAAAAGATCTTCTGTTCCGGGAAAGAAACCGACAGTAGATCAGTTACCTTTAGGTGAATTAAGTCTCAATACTTATGATGCAGAAATCTTTGTTCGCAGAGAAAGATCTGGAATTGGTACAGATATTGTAAGTGTTGGTATTGGTGCAACAGTTACAAACATCTTATATGTTACAAAAGATGGGAGTGATACAAATACCGGTCAAAAACTTGGAGATGCAAAAGCAACGATTGCAGGAGCAGTTTCAATTGCAACCACCGGAACAGTAATTAAAGTTTCGGCAGGAACATACTCCGAAAATAATCCAATTAATATTCCACAACAAGTAAGTATTGTGGGTGATAGTTTAAGAGAAGTTACAGTTTCTCCACAAAATGTGGGGAATCTTTTTTATGTGACAAATGGAAATTATATTGCAGAAATGTCTTTCACTGGTGCAGCAAATACCGGGGCCATTTTTGCATTCAATCCTTCTGGTGCAGGAAATATAACACAATCTCCTTATATTCAAAATTGTACTAATTTTATTCCAAACAGTATTGGAATGAGAATTGATGGAAATCATGCATCAGGAAATACAAAAAGTATGGTTCTTGATTCTTATACTCAATACAATCAGGGAGGAATTGGTGTTTCAATTACAAATAATGGTTATGCACAATTAGTTTCTTTGTTTACTATTTGTAATGATATTGCAGTATATTGTGGATCTGGGGGAGCATGTGATTTAACAAATTCCAATTCTTCTTTTGGAAATTATGGGTTGGTTGCAGATGGGGTGAGTAGTATTCAACATACTGGCATTATCACTTCAAATGCAGATGCAGGAGCAACTACTTTTACAATGTCAGGAGTTGGAACTTCAAGATTATTTGATGGTCAAGTAGTTTATTTTGATGATTTATACTATGAGGTTGAATCAATTACGATTGGTGCAGGAGGAACTGGATATACAAATGCACCTACGATTATAATCAGCAGTCCAGAAACTGCCTGGGGAATTACTGCAGAGGCAACAGCAACTATTACAAATGGGTCGGTAAGTGATATTAGTTTATTTTCTTCGGGAAGAGGATTTGAGACTGTGCCGACAATTACAGTATCTGCACCAAATGTTGGAATCAATACTGCAGTTTTGTCTGTTAATGTAAAACCAAAATACTATAGTATTATAAGTTGCACTCAACCAAATGCAGGTATTTGCACATTTACCATTAATGAGCAACTACCCTATGCAGTTGGAGTCGGAATCACAGTGCCGATCTTTAAGCAAAGTCGTATTCTTGCTTCGGGACATTCTTTTGAATATGTTGGATCTGGAACCGCAATTGAGACTGCACTTCCATCTGCTGGTGGTGTTGCTATACAAGAAAATGAAGTTGATATGAGAAATGGTGGGTTGGTTGTTTATACGAGCACCGATCAATCAGGAAACTTTAAAATTGGTGATGGTGTCACCATTGACCAAAATTCAGGAACAATCTTTGGTAACTTTTATCAAAGAAGTGTTCTTGCAAATGTAACACCATATATCCTAGCACTTGGAGGTTAATTAAAAAATTATGGCACTACCACTCAACATATTTAAGACAATCACTAATGTAGTATCAACCAATTCAGTTGGAATTTATACTGCTCCAGTTGGATATGCTTCTGTAGTTATTCTTGCACAAGCTGCAAATACTGGAAATACAACAGCAACAGTCACATTCTCTCATCAAAGAACCGTTGCTGGAATTGCAGTCACCACAGAAATTGTTAAAAGTTTTCCAATACCTGCTAATGATTCAGCAAGTTTTCTTGATGGAAAGTTGGTTTTGGAATCAAACGATGTCTTGGTTATATCAGGAAGTAATTCTTCTAATATTAAATTTACCGGAAGTATTCTGGAAACACTTAAGTAAAGAGAGAGAAATAAAATAAATGGCAAAGTTAGTCAGTGGTCGGTTACCAAGATTAAATGTAGGAATTGCTTCTCATAGTGAAAATCAAACAACTTTAAGTGTTGTAGGGATTTCATCTTTTCAGCAAGTAGTTCTAAATGGTTCAGTCAGTACTGGTACAACTACTGGGACTTCGGGACAATATTTAGAATCTACCGGAATCGGTGTAACTTGGGCATCATTTCCAACATTAAGAACCGGTAATGTTTTTACTGCAGGAGTCGCACAAACTTCCTTTACAGTTTCTTATAATGTTGGTTTTGTTGATGTTTATATAAATGGTGTTCGTTTAACAGACAGTGAATTTACCGGAACAAGTGGAACTTCTATTGTTCTTAATGAATCTTGTTTTGGTGGAGAAACAGTAGATATTCTTGCATACAACACTACAAGCACTGGTTCAGGAGGAGGAGGAATCAGCACAGAATCTCAAACATTAAATGATATACTAGGACTTGGAAATACTTCATCTAATGGTATGAGTGTTGGTGTTATTACTGCTACTTCTTTCGTTGGTAATTTAACAGGAACAGCAACCTTTGCAACATCAGCAGGTATAGCAACCAATTCTCAAGGTTTAACTGGCACTCCTAATATATCTGTGGGTATCGTTACAGTAACAGACTCTCGTCTTCAGTCAGTTTCAGAAAAATCAACAGTAGTTTCTGGTAACACAGTAAGTCTTGTTTATAACACTGGTGGAGGTAATGTTGCAATCTGCACAAATCCAACAGGTGCTATTACTCTTAATGTAACTGGTATTCCAACAGATAGTTCTTTTGATAATCGTACAATCAATTTTACTGTTGTTGCAATTCAGACAGCAATTGGATATGCTTGCACAACAATAAATCTTAACGGTGTCTCAAGAACTGTAAAATATCCAGGTGGTGTTGTTTCAGTAGCATCCACTAGTTCATACGACATCTTTAACTTCACTGGTATTAATATAGTTGGTTCAGGTAGCACAACTTCAAATTATCAAATTCTTGGAATGGTTAACGGAAACTTCAAATGAGTCCTCTTAATTCTATTATAAGTAAGAATTTTGCTGTTGCAACAACTTTTCCTAAAATTTCTACAAGAGGACTTGTTTTGCATTTAGATGTAGGACAACAAAACTCTTATAATGGTTCTGGAACCACTTGGACTGATTTGAGTGGTAATGGAAATACTGGAACTCTTGTGAATGGTGTTGGGTATTCTGCGAGTAATGGAGGTGCTTTGACTTTTGATGGGACGAATGATTATATGAGAATTCCCACCTTTACAAATACACCACAATCCACAATGACATTATTATATTGGATTAATTTTACACAACAAGGAAGTATTGCACAACAAAGTAGAAGTCCTTCTGATTCAAATTCAGAATGGATGCTCAACCTTTCTGGTAATAAGTTATTATTTTGGGATTATAATAATGGATATGGATTTAACCAGGTAGTTTCAAATACTACATTATCTGCAAATATTTGGTATCAAGTAGGATTTGTTAAAAATGTAACATCTGGTATTTTTTATTTAAACGGATTACAAGATGGAACTGCAACTGCTGCTTTAAATGCTGCATATGGTAATAATGACTATGTAATGGGATTTGATTATAGAGATAATAATAATTATTTTGGTGGAAACATAGCACAAGCATCAATATACAACAGAGCACTTACAACCACAGAAATACAACAAAACTTCCAAGCACTTAGAGGAAGATTTGGAATTTGAGTTTGTAAAGTTATAAATAATCATACGATGCCTAGTGCTAGTCACGAAGATGGTAGAAACGTAATGTAAACAATTTTTCTACCCCTCAGCACTTAAAACCATGGCATTTAACAGAGATTTATCCCAACTCGCAAATTTTCTAGAGATTAACTCTGACGGCACTTTTGTTAATATCATACCATCACAGTCTGAAGCACAACTAGGTATTGGTACAAACAATCCAACAGCAAAACTAGATGTACTTGGTAATGCAAGAGTTTCTGGTAATTTGTCTGTAGGCAACATTAATGCATCAGGTATTGTAACTGCTACTTCAGGTTTTGTTGGTAATCTAACTGGTTTAGCTAGTTCTGCTACTCAACTTGCAACTGGAAGAACTATAGCAATTACTGGAGACTTAACTTATACTAGTGGGTCATTTGATGGTACTGGTAATGTAACAGGCACAGGAACATTAGCAAACACTGAAGTTACTCCTGGTTCTTATGGTTCATCAACAGAAGTTGCTACATTCACTGTTGACTCTAAAGGTAGATTAACTGCTGCTGGTACTGCATCTGTTGGAACTGCTCTAACGGTTGCTGGAGACTCTGGTTCAGAAAACATCAGTCTTTTGAGTGAAACCTTAACAATCTCTGGTGGAACCAACTTAACCTCATCTGCTGCTAGTAATACTGTTACTGTTAACCTTGATCCAAATATTTCTTTAACAAGTGTTGTTGCTTCTGGTATCGTTACTGCAACTTCAGGTTTTGTTGGCAATCTAACTGGTGAAGTTAATGCTGCTGCATTTGATACTAATGCATCTGGTGTTGTTATTACTGGTGTTACTACTTCAACTTCAGGTTTTGTTGGAGCACTCACTGGTAATGTATCAGGTAATGTATCAGGTAATGTAACTGGTAACATTAACTCTTCTGGGGTTTCTACAGTTACTTCACTGAATGCAACCAATATTAATGCATCAGGCATCGTAACTGCTACTTCTGGTTTTGTTGGAAATCTAACTGGAACAGCAACATCAACCACCAATATCCCAAATCTCACTGGAGATATCACTTCAGATAACAAAGCAACTACATTAGCAACAGTTAATAGTAATGTAGGATCTTTTGGTTCACAAACTCTAATTCCAATTGTTACCGTTAATGCTAAAGGTTTAGTCACTGCAGTAACAACAGCAGCAGTTGGAACTGCACTTACTGTCTCTGGAGACTCTGGTTCAGAAAATATTGATCTTCTTAGTGAGTCTTTAACAATCTCTGGTGGAACAAACTTAACTTCATCTGCTGCATCTAATACTGTTACTGTTAACCTTGATCCAAATATTTCACTTACAAGTGTTAATGCATCTGGTGTCATCACTGCTACTTCTGGTTTTGTTGGCAATCTAACTGGTAATGTAACTGGTAACATCAACTCTTCTGGAGTTTCTACAGTTACTTCATTGGTTGCAACTAATATTAATGCATCAGGTATCGTAACTGCTGCTCAATTTGTAACTGGTGCATCTGGTTCTGCAATTGGAATTAACACTAACACTATTTCTGGTCCTGCAACAATTACAATTGATCCTGCTGCTGTTGGTGATAATACTGGACTTGTGGTTATCAAGGGTGATCTACAGATTGATGGTACAACAACCACTATTAACTCAACAACGGTTACCGTAGACGATAAAAATATTCAGATTGCTGATGGAGCTGCAAATGATGCTGCTGCCGATGGTGCTGGTATTACTATTACCTCTGGTGATGGAAACAAGACTTTCCAATTCCAAGATGCGGGAGACAATTTAGGTTCTTCAGAGAACTTAAACGTTGCCTCAGGTAAAGTTTATAAAATTAACAATACTGAAGTTCTTTCTAATAATACTTTAGGAAGTGGTGTTGTTAATTCTTCTCTGACTTCTGTTGGAACTCTTACTAACTTAAGTGTTGGTAATGTTAATTCAAGTGGCATCGTTACTGCTACTTCTGGTTTTGTTGGAAATCTAACTGGTTTAGCCAGTTCTGCTACACAACTTCAAACTGCTAGAGATTTCAGTATTAGTGGTGATGCAACTGCTTCATCAGTTTCATTTAATGGTACTGCTAACGTTGGTTTAGCACTTACTCTTGCAAACACTGCAGTCACTCCTGGTTCTTATGGTTCTTCAACTCAGATTCCTACATTCACTGTTGATTCTAAAGGTAGATTAACTGCTGCTGGTACTGCATCTGTTGGAACTGCTCTAACGGTTGCTGGTGACTCTGGTTCAGAAAATGTTGATCTTCTTAGTGAAACCTTAACAATCTCTGGTGGAACCAACTTAACTTCATCTGCTGCCTCTAACACAGTAACAGTTAACCTTGATCCAAACATTTCTTTAACAAGTGTTGTTGCTTCTGGTGTTATTACCGCAACTTCAGGTTTCTCAGGAAATCTTACAGGTGAAGTTAATGCTCCTTCATTTGATACCAATGCTTCTGGTGTAGTTGTTACTGGTGTTGCTACTGCTACTAGTGGTTTCTCAGGAAATCTAACTGGTAATGTAACTGGAAATGTAACTGGTAATGTAACTGGAGATGTAACGGGAACAGCAACAACAGCAACAAATGCTGTACAACTTCAAACAGCAAGAACAATTGCATTGACTGGTGATGTGGTTGGTGAAGTATCTTTTGATGGTACTGCAAACGTTTCAATTGCTGCCACAATTCAACCAAACTCAGTTGATCTTGGTACAGACACAACCGGTAACTATGTTGCTACAGTTGCTGATGCTGGTTCATCGGATATTGTAGTATCTGGATCTGGTTCAGAAACTGCTGCTGTTACTCTTGGTCTTTCAACAACTGGTGTAGTTGCAGGTTCTTATGGTTCTTCTACTTCAATTCCAACATTTACTGTTGACTCAAGAGGTCGTTTAACTGCTGCAGGGACTGCTTCAGTTGGAACTGCTTTAACCGTTGCCGGTGATTCTGGATCTGGAAACGTTGACTTACTTTCAGAAACTCTCACCATTGCTGGTGGCACCAACTTAACATCATCTGCTTCGGGTGAAACTGTTACCGTTAATCTTGATCCTAACATTTCACTGACAAGTGTTGTTGCATCAGGTATCGTAACTGCTGCTCAATTTGTAACTGGTGCTTCTGGAGAAGCAATTGGTATTAATACCAATACAATTTCTGGTCCTGCAACGATCACCATTGACCCTGCTGCTGTAGGAGATAACACTGGTCTAGTTGTGATTAAAGGTGATTTACAAATTGATGGTACCACAACCACCATCAATTCAACAACGGTTACTGTAGACGATAAAAATATTCAGATTGCTGATGGTGCTGCTAATGATGCTGCTGCCGATGGTGCTGGTATTACTATTACCTCTGGTGATGGTAATAAAACCTTCCAATTCCAGGATTCTGGAGACAACTTAGGTTCTTCAGAGAACTTAAACGTTGCATCGGGTAAAGTTTATAAAATTAACAATACTGAAGTTCTTTCTTCAACAACTCTTGGATCTGGTGTTGTTAACTCATCACTGACTTCTGTTGGAACTTTAACCAATCTAAGTGTTGGTAATGTTAATTCTTCAGGTATTGTAACTGCTACTTCAGGTTTCTCTGGAAACGTAACTGGAAACGTAACTGGTAACATTAACTCTTCTGGAGTATCAACAGTTACTTCATTGAATGCAACAAACATTAATGCATCAGGTATTGTTACTGCTACTTCTGGTTTTGTTGGAAATCTAACTGGTTTAGCCAGTTCTGCTACACAACTTGCAACTGGAAGAACTGTAGCAATTACTGGAGATTTAACTTACACTTCAGGATCATTTAATGGCACTGGTAATGTAACAGGAACAGGAACATTAGCAACAGTTAATTCCAACGTTGGATCTTTTGGTTCACAGACTCTGATACCAGTTGTTACTGTTAATGAAAAGGGTCTTGTGACTGCAGTAACAACTGCTGCTGTTGGAACCGCACTTACTGTTTCAGGTGACTCTGGTTCAGAAAATATTGATCTTTTAACAGAATCTCTAACAATTTCTGGTGGCACTAACTTAACTTCTTCTGCTGCATCAAATTCCGTTACAGTTAACCTTGATCCAAATATTTCTTTAACAAGTGTTGTTGCTTCTGGAGTCGTAACTGCAACTTCAGGTTTCTCTGGTAATGTAACTGGTAACTTGACTGGTGAAGTTAATGCTCCTTCATTTGATACCAATGCATCTGGTGTTGTTGTTACTGGTGTTGCAACTGCTACTACATTCGTTGGAGCACTCACTGGAAACGTAACTGGAAACATTAATTCTTCTGGAGTATCAACTGTTACTAATTTAAATATTGGTGGTTATGTTTCTATTGGAAATACTACTGGTGCTATGAATCAGGTTCTTGCTTCTGTTGGAGCAGGTGTAACTTGGAAAACCTTTAATGACCTATTACCACAAACAAGAACAACACAAACCTTTACTGCAACAGCAGGACAAACACTATTCAGTTTTGTGTATAATGTAAACTTCCTTGATGTATTTGTGAATGGTGTTAAGTTATCTTCTGGAGAATTCACTGCAAGTAACGGTAGTACAATCACTCTCTCTGAAGCTGCATTTGTTAATGATACTGTTGAGTTTGTTTCTTATAGTACTCTTGGTGCTGGTACAGGACAAGTTAGCAGTCTAAATGACTTATCTGATGTTACTCTCAGTGGTATTGCAACAGGAAATATTCTTGCATACAATGGTTCGGAGTTTGTTAATACATCAACACTTTCTAATATTACTGCTCTTGATGCAACTACAACTGCAACTATTGAAACAGCAATTGCTGCTGCTCCTAATAACTTTACTTCACTGAATATTAGTGGAGTTTCTACAGTTACTTCACTGAATGCCACTAATATTAATGCATCAGGTATTGTTACTGCTACTTCAGGTTTCTCTGGAAATGTAACTGGTAATGTAACTGGTAATGTAACTGGAAACATTAACTCTTCTGGAGTTTCTACAGTTACTTCACTGATTGCAACAGACATTAATGCCTCCGGTATCGTAACTGCTACTTCTGGTTTTGTTGGTAATGTAACCGGAAACTTAACTGGTAATGTAACTGGAAACATTAACTCTTCTGGAGTTTCTACAGTTACTTCACTGATTGCAACCAATATTAATGCATCTGGTATTGTTACTGCAACTTCAGGTTTTGTTGGTAATCTAACTGGTACTGCATCCACAACGACTAATATACCTAATTTAACTGGTGATATTACTTCACTTAATCTTGCTACTACATTAGCAACAGTCAACTCTAATGTTGGATCTTTTGGTTCACAAACTCTGATACCAGTTGTTACTGTTAATGCTAAAGGATTAGTGACTGCAGTAACAACAGCAGCAGTTGGTTCTGGTTTAACTGTTACTGGAGACTCTGGTTCAGAAAACATTGATCTTCTAACAGAAACTTTAACAATCTCTGGTGGAACTAATCTAACTTCATCTGCTGCATCTAACGCAGTAACAGTTAACCTTGATCCGAATATCTCCTTAACAAGTGTTGTTGCATCAGGTATTGTAACTGCAACTTCAGGTTTCTCTGGAAACGTAACTGGTAATGTAACTGGTAACATCAACTCTTCTGGAGTTTCTACAGTTACTTCACTGATTGCAACAAACATTAATGCATCAGGTATCATCACTGCTACTTCAGGTTTTGTTGGTAATCTAACTGGTATTGCAGCATCTGCAACACAATTAGTTACACCAAGAACTTTTCAAATTACTGGTGATGTTGTTTCTTCTCCTGTTAGTTTTGATGGAACTGGTAATGTATCATTAGCAGCAACAATACAACCAAATAGTGTTGGACTTGGAACTGATACGACCGGTGATTATGTAACCAATATCACCGGAACCGCAAATCAAATTACAGTCACAGGTGGAACTGGTGAAGGTTCTACACCAACTTTAAGTGTTCCTAGTCAATTCACTGCACCACAAGACGTAACAGTTACAAGAGACCTTCTAGTTAATCGTAACTTAAATGTAAATGGTAATATTACTATTGGTGGAACATCTGCGACTTTATTTACAACCGAACTTAAAATATCAGACCCTGATATTGTTCTTGGTTTTAGAACCGATGGAAGTGGTAATGATATTTCTAATGATAATACCGCAAATCACGGTGGTGTTGCACTTGCATCAACAGAAGGAAGTCCATTAGTTCAGTTATTCATTGCTGGGATTGAGACTGCTCCTGCAACATATAAGAAAATTATGTGGTTTAAGTCCGGTACTTTTGCCGGACTTGGAACTGATGCTTGGTTGATAAACTATGCCGTTGGTATTGGATCCACCCAATTCCCAAGTGGAACTAGTCTTGCTGCTGGTAATGTTCAGTTCACCCAAAATGACTTAGCAGTTGTTGGAAACATTAATTCCTCAGGTATTATTACTGCTACTACATTCGTTGGAGCACTTACAGGAACTGCTACATCAACTACTAATATCCCTAATCTAACTGGAGATATTACTTCAGTCAACAAAGCAACTACATTAGCAACAGTCAATAGTAATGTTGGAACTTTTGGTAATGGTACTTCAATTCCAACCATTACTGTGAATGCAAAAGGATTAATCACTGGAGTTACAACAACTGCTGTAACTTCTGCAAATGATGGGGCTCTTACATTAGCAGTTTCTGGTACTGGTTTATCTGGTTCTGCATCCTTTACAGCAAACCAAGCAGGAGCATCTTCATTTACTGTTACATCTAATGCTACCAATGCTAACACTGTATCCACAATAGTCGCAAGAGATGCTTCTGGTAACTTTAGTGCTGGAACTATTACTGCATCATTAACTGGTACTGCTACATCAACGACTAATATCCCTAATCTAACTGGAGATATTACTTCAGTCAACAAAGCAACTACATTAGCAACTGTAAACTCTAATGTTGGAACTTTTGGTAATGGTACTTCAATTCCAACCATTACTGTGAATGCTAAAGGATTAATCACTGGAGTTACAACAACTGCTGTAACTTCTGGAACAACGATTACTGATGATACTTCAACAAATGCAACAAGATATTTACCATTCACAAGTGCAACATCAGGTTCTATTTCTGCAGCAAATGTATCTTCAACTAAACTAACCTTTAACCCTTCTACTGGTGCTCTTTCTGCTACTGATTTCAACTCTACTTCTGATATCAACCTCAAAGAAAATATCAGACAGGTTGAGAGTGCATCTGAACTCGTTTCTAAACTTGAGGGTGTTCACTTCTCTTGGAAGGAAACTGGAAAAGAAACAATTGGTGTGATTGCTCAACAAATTGAAGAGCACTTACCACAACTGGTTCAGACTGGTGATACTCACAAGACCGTGAACTATAATGGTTTGATTGGAGTTCTGATTGAGGCAGTGAAAGAGCAAGGACAAATGATTGCTAATCTTCAAGCAGAAATTGAAGAACTCAAAAAATAATTTGAGTCTAAATTAAATTTAGAGGAGGAAGAGAAATCTTCCTCCTTTTTTCATAAATAAGATATAGGAAAAACATAGTTAATGGCAAATACCAGAGAATTATCTCAACTTGCATCTGTAATATCAGTTGCTGATGAAACTAGAAATGTTGGTATTGGAACAACAACTCCAACATCAAAACTTCACGTTTCTGGTGATGTAAGAGTTTCTGGTGTTGTGACAGCAACTTCTTTTAGTGGTGATGGTTCTCAACTGATTGGCATTTCTGCCAGTTCTTCTTCGCAATGGGTTACAACAGCATCAGGTATTCATACTCTATCTAATGTTGGTATAGGAACCACAAATCCAACATCAAAACTTCACGTTTCTGGTGATGTAAGAGTTTCTGGTGTTGTGACTGCTACTACATTTGTTGGAGCATTAACTGGTACAGCATCCAATGTAACCACGAATGCAAACCTAACGGGTCACGTAACTTCTGTTGGTAATGCTGCAGTATTAGGTTCTTTTACCTCACTACAACTCTTAACAGCACTTACTGATGAGACTGGTTCTGGTGCTAATGTATTTGCTACTAGTCCTACATTAGTCACTCCTGTATTAGGAACTCCTTCTTCTGGAACTTTAACTAATTGTACTGGATTACCAATAAGCACTGGTGTTTCTGGTCTTGCTGCTAACATTGCTACATTTTTAGCAATACCATCAAGTGCCAATCTAGCAGCAGCATTAACTGATGAGACTGGTACTGGTTCTGCTGTATTTGCTACTAGTCCTACATTAGTCACTCCTGTATTAGGAAGTGCAACAGCAACAAGTATTGTTGTTGGTTCTGGAGTTACAATTAATTCGTCAGGTATTAATGCATCAGGTATCATTACTGCGTCTCAACTTTCTACTGGTGCATCTGGTACTGGTATTAATATTAGTACAGATACTATAAGTGGTCCGGCAACTCTTACAATAGACCCAGCAGCAGTTGGAGATAATACTGGTGCAGTACGAATTAAAGGTGACTTATATGTAGATGGAGATCAATTTATTGTTAATTCCATAACAATTGAACTGGCTGACTTTAATGTTGGTATTGCAACCACAGTAGGAACAAATGCACTTCTTGATGGTGCTGGTATTGGTATTGGTTCTATTGGTATAAGAAAAACAATACAATGGGCGAATAGTAGCAATTCATTAGAATCAAGTGAAAGTTTTAATCTTAATATTGGAAAAACCTATAAGATTAATGGAACTGACGTACTTTCTAATACTACTTTAGGAAGTGGTGTTACTAATTCATCACTCACTTCTGTTGGAACACTAGGGCAACTTAATGTTACTGGAGTTTCTACATTCACTAATGGACCTATATTAGTAGGAACAGCAACATCAACAGGAACCACAGACCAAAGACTTCAAGTGACTGGTGGTGCTTATGTTTCTGGTAATCTTGGAATTGGTAATACCCTCCCGACTAGTAAATTAGTAGTTCAAGGTGATGGAAGATTTGTATCTTCTGGTCAAGGTGATGTTACTATTACACATTCCAATCTTGTATCAACAATTAAAGGTACTTCTACTGTTCAACTTGCATTAGGTGCTAATAACAATGAAGTAATTAGAATTAATAATTCAAGTCAGGTTGGTATTGGAACCACAACTCCAACATCAAAACTTCACGTTGTTGGTGATGTAACTGCTACTACATTCGTTGGAGCACTGACTGGTACTGCTACATCAACAACTAATATACCAAACTTAACTGGTGCAATCACATCAGTTAACACCACAACATCATTAGGTTCTTTTACATCAGCACAATTAGCAACAGCTCTTACTGATGAAACAGGTTCTGGTGCGAATGTATTTGCAACAAGTCCTACTCTAGTCACTCCTGTATTAGGTGCTGCAACAGCAACCAGTATTGTAGTTTCTTCTGGTTCTACATTCACTAATGGTCCTATATTAGTAGGAACAGCAACCTCAACAGGAACAGCATCACAAAGACTTCAAGTTACTGGTGGTGCTTATGTTTCTGGTTCTTTTGGTATTGGAACCACAAATCCAACAAGTAAACTTCACGTCATTGGTGATGCAAGAATTACTGGTGTTGTAACTGCTACTACATTTGTAGGTGCTCTTACTGGAACAGCATCATCAACAACTAATATTCCTAATCTAACTGGTGATATAACATCAGTCAATTCTGTTACATCTATTGCTGCTGGTGTAATCGTTGATGCTGATATTAATGCTAGTGCTGGTATTGTTGATACCAAACTTGCTACTATTAGTACTGCAGGTAAAGTATCTAATAGTGCTACGACTGCAACTAATGCTAATACTGCATCTGCTATAGTTGCAAGAGATGCTTCTGGTAACTTTAGTGCTGGTACTATTACTGCTAACTTAACTGGTACTGCAACAAGCACAACTAATATTCCTAACTTAACTGGTGATGTAACTTCTAATGGAACTACAACTGCTATTGCTGCTGGTGTAATCGTTGATGCTGATATTAATGCTAGTGCTGGTATTGTTGATACCAAACTTGCTACTATTAGTACTGCAGGTAAAGTATCTAATAGTGCTACGACTGCAACTAATGCTAATACTGCATCTGCTATAGTTGCAAGAGATGCTTCTGGTAACTTCTCTGCAGGTACTATTACTGCAAACCTTACTGGTACTGCATCTAATGTAACCACTAATGCAAACTTAACAGGACACGTAACATCTGTTGGTAATGCGGCTGTATTAGGTTCTTTTACATCAGCTCAACTAGCAACAGCACTCACCGATGAGACTGGTACTGGTGCTGCTGTATTTGCTACTTCACCAACTTTAGTAACTCCAGTATTAGGAACTCCACAATCTGGTACATTAACAAGTTGTACTGGACTACCAATAAGTGGACTAACGGCATCAACATCAACAGCACTAGGTGTTGGTTCTATTGAGTTAGGACACGCATCAGATACTACACTCACTAGAGTATCTGCTGGTTTAGTTGCAATTGAGGGTGTGAATATTGTAACTACATCTGCAACTCAAACACTTACCAATAAAACTCTTACATCACCTACATTAACAACACCAGTATTAGGAACTCCAAGTTCTGGAACATTATCCAACTGCACAGTAGATGGTACATTTTCAGTGGGATACAAAAAAATTCCACCTGTTGGTACTAAAACATCTTCTTATACTTTGGTTGCTGGTGATGTGGGTAAATTTGTTGAACTGGAATCTGGTGGATCGGTAGTTATTCCTGCATCAGTATTTTCGGCAGGAGACGCAATTATGATTTTCAATAATACAGCAGCTTCAATAACTTGTACTTGTTCTGCTGTTACAACTGTTTATAAGGGTGGTACAAACGCAGATATAGGTACTTTTAGTGTGACAACAAGAGGTGTTGCAAATATTTTGTTTATTTCTGCAACTGTTGCCGTAGTAACGGGTAATCTATCATGAGCGGTATATTTCTTAGCTTTTTTGGCGGCGGTGGTGATTCTTCAATTTTAGTTGAATATTTGGTTGTTGCTGGTGGTGGAGGAGGAGGTTCTCGTGCTGGCGCTGGTGGTGGAGGTGCTGGTGGATACAGAACAGGAAATCTTTCAGTATTATCTGGACAAACTTTTACTATTACCGTGGGAGGTGGAGGTATTGGTGGACCCTCAGACTCATCTCCATACGATGGAACACGAGGGGGAACTAGCACATTTGGACCAATATCATCCACTGGTGGTGGTGGAGGAACTCTAAACAAAGCAAACGGACAAGAAACTGGTGGATCTGGTGGTGGAGGAAGTAGAAACCAACCACCGGGAGCAGCAGGAAATAGTCCGCCAACATCACCACCACAAGGATTTCCTGGTGGATCTGGAAGTCCAGGGAATGAACCATCCGGTGGTGGAGGAGGAGGTGGAGCATCACAGGCAGGTTTTAATGCCCCAGATGGAAGAGGTGGGAATGGATTGCCAAATAGTATAACCGGATCTGCTATAACTTATGGTGGAGGAGGAGGTGGTTCTACTGATGGATCTGCTGGTGGTTCAGGTGGAGGAGGAGCAGGTGGTGGTACAAATGGAACAGCAGGAACAACTAATTTGGGTGGTGGGGGTGGTGGTGGAGGTCCTAATCCCGATCCTGCTTTTGGTGGCAACGGTGGATCAGGAATTGTAATTATTGCTTATCCAAATGCATCTCCTACTCTAACAAGTATTGGAGGAGGTTTATCTTATACTCAACCAACTCGTTCTGGGTTTAGAGTTTATAGGTTTACTGCTGGAACTGGAAACATTACATTTTAAATCTTATGGCACACTACGCATTTTTAGATAAAAATAACATTGTTGTTGATATTATTTGTGGGAAAGAAGAATGGGAAGACGGTATTGATTGGGAAGAATACTATGGAAACATAAGAAATGTGAAGTGTAAGAGAACTTCATATAATACTCGTGCTGGAAAACATCCAAATGGTAATCCATTTAGAAAAAATTATGCAGGTATTGGATTTACTTATAATGAAGAATTAAATGCTTTCATTCCACCCAAACCTTATAACAGTTGGATTTTAAATGAGGAAACCTGTCTATGGGAACCCCCTATTCCATGTCCAAATAATGAAATTAATTATACATGGAATGAATTCTCTTTATCTTGGGTTATAGTTTGAATAAAAATCTAAATAATAAATGTAATGTTCTTATACTTCATAAGAACATAAATAACTAAAAATACAATAAGATGGCTCTCAACTTTCCAAACAGTCCTGCACTGAATGATGTATATACTGATACCACCTCTGGGTTCTCGTATCAGTGGAATGGAACTGTATGGATAAGTTTTAGTGCAGCATCATCAAGTCAAATCAAAGTACTTGATGATATTTCTGGTTCTTTTACAGGAATCGCATTTACCTTTGCACTTACTTCAAGTAGTGTATCAATCTCACCACCGAATGCACAATCACTGATTATCAACCTTGGTGGTGTCATACAAGACCCATCTGATGATTATATTGTTTCTGGAAGTAACATTATATTCTCCACTGCTCCTAATAATGGATTAAGTTTCTCTGGAGTTTCATTAGGACCTGCGATTCCAGTCAATACAATACCATCTGGTACTACGACTGGTGGTTCATTTACAGTTGCTGGTCTTTTATCAACAACAAACTTATATGTTTCTGGTATTTCTACTTTTGTTGGTCTTGCAACTCATACAGGAACAATCTTTGGAAGTAACCTATCACTAACTGGTATTGCAACTGCATCAAGTTTTGTTGGAGCACTGACTGGTAATGCAACTGGTCTCTCTGGTAGTCCTAATATTACTGTTAATAATGTCGTAGCAGCAGCAGGAACCTTCACAAACTTAACAGTAAATGGTACTCAAACCATTATCAATACAACAAGTTTAGAAATCGCAGATAAGAATATTGGTATTGGTTCTACATCATCTCCTAGTGATGCACTTGCTGATGGTGCTGGTATTACGATTTATGGATCTACAAATAAAACTATTACTTGGGAAAGAGATACTGGATGCTTTGAGTATAACCAACCAAATAAGTTTCGTGGTGTTATAGAAACAGTATCTACCGGAACAACTTATGCACTGAGTGGTGGTAAAGTTGTTCTTGAGTTAGATGTAAGAAATGCAACGACATATACTCATAGTTTATCAAATGGTAGTGTAGGTATTGTGTCCTTTAAGAATATGCCTGCGGATACTGGTGTTTCTAATGGTACGACGATTACTGTTATCTTTACACAGAACGCAACAGGAACTGCAAATACAACAGCAGCAACTGGTATTGGTACTAACTGTTTTGTGATTGGATTTGAGAATGGTGCAGCAGTTGCATCAGGTATCTCAACAAGAGCACTGGTAGGTACTGCAACCACTGTGACACTTTCTACGACTGCAAGTGATAGAGATTTTGTATCATTCTTCGTGCATTATACTGGTGGTACAAATACTGTTGCAAGTAGTTATCAGGTTTATGCAACGAAGAATGGTGGGTTCCGTCAAGGTACTGTAGGAGTTTGATATTATGGCACCTCTTTTTACTGGGTTAAAGTTTGGGTTTGGTAGAGTTGATGCTGAGATTGGTGGTGCAGCACAAGGATTAACAGCAACTGGTGGTACAATCACAACACCTGGAAATGGATATAGGTATCATGCTTTTACAACACCCGGTCCAGCAACTTTTACAGTTACTGGAATTGGAATTTATGGTAGTACTGTTGAGTATCTTGTTGTTGGTGGTGGTGGTGCTGGTGGATCAGATAGAACTGGTGGCGGAGGAGGTGCAGGAGGACTGAGAACCGCAACAGGATTTCCTGTAAGTACTTCTCCTGGGTCTTATACAATAACTGTTGGTGCTGGTGCTGCTTTGGGAGGAAATGGATCACCTTCTATTTTTTCTTCAATAACATCTCAGGGGGGTGGTAGAGGGGGAACTGATCCAGATTTTTTTGGACCAACTAACGGCACTGGATTTCCTGGAGGTTCTGGAGGTGGCGCAAGATCCAATAGTCTTGGAGCATCTGGAGGATCTGGTAATAGTGTAACTGGTACAAGCACTCCTGCTCCGTCACAAGGAAATCCTGGAGGTCCAAATACTGCAGGAAGTCTTGGTGGCGCTGGTGGTGGTGGTGCAGGTGCTGCAGGAGCACCAGTAGGTCCTGGTAGCGGTGGTAGTGCTGGTGGAGTTGGATTGCAATATCCACAGTTTACTGGTCCTTTGATTGGTGTTCCATCACTTGCTCCATTAAGTGGTTATTTTGCTGGTGGTGGAGGAGGAGGAAATGCTGAACCTATGGGCGGAACTTTTGCTCCTGGCGGTCTAGGTGGAGGTGGAAGAGGACAATCTGGAGATAGTGGTACATCACCACTACCAGGAACTACTAATAGTGGCGGCGGTGGCGGTGGCGCTGGCCCTGCTTCTGGTGGTGGTACCGGTGGTCCTGGAATAGTAGTCATCCGATACCTAGTATAAAACACCTGATTGGGTGGTACTTTTCAGGAAGGAGGGTGTAAGTCCCTCCTTTTTAGTATTTGACTCCCCCCCCAAACTGATATATAATACTCCTGAATACATTATAAGAAGGTATGGCACTCACCAGTATTTGGTATTATACGAACTTACCAGAAGATATCGTAAATATCATAGAACGAGATCTCACAGAAAACTTTGATCCCTCAATGGGGGACTCAAGACTTCACGGTGATGCTCTCAACAAAGAAAAAAGAAACTCACAAAATACCTGGATACCAACAACTCACTGGGTTGCTGGGTTCTTATGGCACTACGTACAAAGAGCAAATCGTGAGAACTTTCTGTATGACCTGAGAAATATTGATGGTGAAAGTCTCCAATATACTCGTTATGAGACAGGGCAGTTTTATGGATGGCATAATGATGCAGGTCTTGCAACACAATACAAGCCTCAGTCAGTTGGTAATCGTGCAGAAGGACTTGCAAATGACTTTGTGAATGAGAATATTGAACTTGTAAGGAAACTTTCATTTTCATTGCAACTTTCGGATCCTGATTCATATTCTGGTGGAAACGTACAGATAATGGATGAGACAGGGAGTTCTCATATTGTCCCAAGAAAGCGTGGGACGATTGTACTTTTTGACTCTCGTGCACAACATAGAGTTCTCAAAGTAACAAAAGGATGTCGCCGTTCCATAGTTGGTTGGTGCGTAGGAAAAAGGTGGTGTTGATATGGAACAAATGAACGAACTGCAACTACAATGGCAGGAAAGGACGAATACAGGAACTGCCTGGACTCATAATGAAGATTTTGAGAAGAATGGATATCTGGTTATCAAGGACTTATGGTCGGTTGATGAGTTATATCATCCACTACCACCAGAAAGAGGACAGATAAACTACTGGGGCAAGAATATGGATCAGTTCAATCACGATCCAGTAGAACAACAAGTAGAGGGATCTCTGGCACGATACTGGCACCCACAATATCGTAAGATACATACTGGTATTCGTCTCAAACTAGAAGAAGTAATCGGTAGGAAACTTTATAATACTTATTATTATGATCGTTTTTATTTTCCAGGACAAGCATTACTAAAACACGCAGATAGAGATGCCTGTGAGATTTCTGTGAGTGTTCACGTTTCTACAACTCTCAAAGAATGCTGGCCCTTTAAGATTAAAACACCAGACACTTATGTGGATAAGAAGAAAAAGGATGTAGTATTGGTCCCTGGTGAAGAACGTTCTTTGTGTTTAGAACCTGGTGATGGATTACTTTATAAGGGATGTTCCAGACCACATTGGAGAGATCCGATGCCCGGTGGAAAGAAGAGTAAGAAACTGTTTGGTAAGTCAACAACAGAAGATTACTACCATCAAATATTTTTTCATTACGTGATTCAAGACGGTCAAAGAGCACATTGTGCCTGGGATAAAGCACGTTGAGGTATGAAATCTCCACTCTTCTCTTACCCCTCTTATCAGTATCAAGTTGCTGATTGGAGTTTCAAACGCAAAGGACTTCTAAATCGTATAAACTCTCAAAAGTTCGTAAGAACTTCTCTACAAACCTTTGAGAGTGACAGAAGCACAAATAATAAATCTTACGTTCATTATTTCCAAGACCTCATCCGTCCAGAGTTATTTGAGTTTTGTAAAGAAGCAGAAGTATCTTGTAGTATGACTGATTGTTGGACTGTGAGATATCGTAAGGGTGATTATCAAACAGTTCATAATCATAAGTCCTGGGGTTTCTCACTTGTTCTTTATGTTGAGTATGACCCAAAAGTTCATAGTCCCACAACATTTGTATGTCCGTGGCAAGATCCAAGAACTGATACTACAAGTCTTATATGTCCACAAGATGTTCAGGAAGGTACGATCTTTATTGTTCCTTCTTATACACTTCATTATGCAACACCAAATCTATCAAATAAAACCAGAACAGTTATATCAGCAGACTTACTTCCTAAACTACCAGAACATCAATCCATAAATAACTAAAAAGTTATGTACCGTATACAAAAGACAGAGAACATTCAGGGTCAAATCAAAGAAATCTACTACGAAGGTGATTATCGTTGGAATACTGATTTTGATGTTCGTAAACTTTATGAGACTCTTACAGAAGCACGTGCAGACCTATATTCTTTTGGTGGTGAAATAAGTGCCGATGTTGTTGGTGAATAAGCACCAATAGACCACTTCACAAACTGACCACTCACCCTCTGGAATCTCACCAGGGGGTTTTATAGTATGTAAGAATCCAAGAAAAACCAAGAATGTCCCTTTCTAATCTTGACCGATTGATTTTTATTGTTTCATTTCTTGCACTTATGAACTGGGGAACTCGGATCGTTAAAGTTATTTTAACTTCTTTTTAAATGCTCACGATTTATACAAGTGGTTATGGATATTCTCACAGGCACTGCTGTGCCCTTGTAATCTGGTTCTGTGAGAAGTATCTACCCAGACATAAGATTGAGATAGAAGTTCTTCACAGAGGTCTTGTGAGAGAAGGTGTTTATGGTTGGTGTAGTGTTCGTGATTGTGACTGGAGACCACGAAGTTTTTTGATTGAGATTCATAATCGTCTTTCCAAAGAAGATTATATGAAGACAATATTTCACGAAATGCAACATCTTCTACAACATATTCGTGGTGATTTAAGAGATAAGAGAGGCATTCGTTGTTGGAAAGGTATTGATTGTTCTGATTTAGATTATAAAGAAATGCCATGGGAACTTGATGCTCATCAAAGAGAATTAGAGCTTTATGAAGAGTACTTGACAGAGCACTCATAAATTGATATAATACCTTTGTGAGGGTTGATAAGCATGTATAAGATTCTTCAAGGGTAAATAATAAAAAATAATCTTATCTTAATCTAAGATGACAAATTCCTACATTTGGTTTCTTCCATTTGGTGTTATTCTTTATTTGATGATAATGGACGAAAACATTACAAAATATGTAATACTACTCTTTGAGTCTCTTTCTGTTTATGCCGAAAAAAAATATCTAATGATTAAACTTCATCCCTTCTGGTTCACAAATCCAATCTCTCAAAGAATAATGATGAAGAAATATGAAAAGATGGCACAAAAACTCTTGACAAATCATAAATCATAACCTTATCATAATAAATATAATCAAGTCATTGGAGACTTCAATTATGTCAAGAACTTTTAGAAATCCTGTTTATGAGTATAATTATTTTCGTCATCCAAAAACGCAAGGAGAACGTAAAAAACTAGACGGATTTATTCGTGATTCTGTGTTTGAAGAGTTTAGTATTTCCGGAATCAATCATGCACATCATAGGTTAAATCGTATTCCAACCTCTTATGATGACGTTGGTTTCAGTGCCCGACAAGAAGTTCACGAGACTGTTTAGAAACCGACACAAAGACCCCTTGACCGGGGTCTTTTTTTGTGCTATACTACTCTCATAGACACAAATCCCCCAATGAACTACAAGGCAACAGTTCAACTCTCATACATCAGTACCAGTGATGGTGCGATTGGTTGTGATGATATTCTTCCTGCCGAGAATATCAAAATAGAAGTACCTGCCGAAGACCTGAACATTCATCAGTACTTTTATCTATTCAATCGTTTCCTACGGGCAGTTGGTTTTTGTGATTATAACATTATGAAAGGTGGAGTTCAACTTGCCTTTAATGATATGAGAGATCAAAAAGAAATGAAAAAGGTTGCTGATGAATATGGTCTGATACTTGAGGAAGATTTTTCAGAGCAACTTCAAGAAGAAGTAGGACTTGCAAAGAAGTTTGATGAGGACTGGGCACTTGTGGGTAAGA
>Ga0247834_1001569_pt1 | contig 38273 bp, 59 predicted proteins | sample LaCruzMarch2015__8_FD_187118 | JGI IMG/M metagenome (GOLD analysis project Ga0247834, IMG submission 187118) | Freshwater microbial communities from meromictic Lake La Cruz, Castile-La Mancha, Spain - LaCruzMarch2015_12m | ecosystem: Environmental > Aquatic > Freshwater > Lake | place: Spain... | reverse complement strand
CCTCGTTTCATCTCTACTTGCCCGCCCTCTGTGCTATAATAAATTAATTAATTCCCACTACGCGACACTTTGCAACACTTTGCCCCACACTGAGCCACTGTTTTAAGATAATTACTCATCACTCTTATGATAATTCATATTGCGCACTGCAATGTCTTATGATAATTCATCTTCATGCAGCACTGTTTTATGATAATTCATCTTGCGCACTGCACTGTTCGGAGATAATTGCAGCACTGTTTGGAGATAATTCGTTCACGCTACACGCACTGGAGGCAGTGCTGAATACTGCATGCTCCAGTATCCCTGTGTAGGTTTTTTTATCGTGTTACGCTTTTTGTGTACTAGGAGGCGGCCTGCAGGGGTTAGGAATGTGCGTCGCTTTGGCGACGCAGTATTGTGTGCGGGTACTTCTAGTTGAAAAAATGTTATTATAGGGTCTTTACAAGGCTCTTAGAGAGTGTAGACTACAGCAATGCGACAGCGAGCAGTATGGATGCGAAGGGTTACTGCGTTCTCGTGGACGGAAGTTCATGCTGGTCGTAGTGTTTTGACCATGGAGACGGACTCGTATGAGAACGGGAACTGGGTGGAGCCTCGGAAGCGCCTTGACGGCTCTCCTTTTATGCTGGAGAAGACGATTGATACTTCTCATTACAAACCAATGCGTGATGTGACTCGTCGTCGTTACGGAATGTTGTTTGTACTGCGTCCTATTGACACGTGGGACATGTTTGAGCGTATGGCACGGGCGAAACACTCTGAATGGAGAGATGACGCTCCTGGACCGTATCTGACGCGCTCTCAGGAGGAGGCACTGCGTAGACGTGGAGAGTTCGTTTTTCCTCCTGTGTACACTCCTGGTCAAGCTGCAGGCCTCTGGGAGTGGAGTAGTTGTCAAGATTTAAAAAAGTGGGGATTGCCGCACTGGATACAAGTAGTGCTGGGTAGTCGCTGGTGGAGTGACCGTATGGGAGTTGGGAATATTTTAATACTCCCTCCACGAGAAGGGGTTCCAGCACGTGTAGCTAGTCGTTGGCAGGACAGTAAGACAGCGGTTGGCAGTACTTTTTCTCTTAAGACGAGTTCTCAGAGCCCTTGTGGTGTAGCTCTGGAGCTTTTACGTGAGCGGAATAAAAAAGATTCCCCCGTGAATACTCTTCGGTTTAGGGCCTTTGCGCATCGTTTCTGGGGGGAGGAACGAGCACGAGTACTAACAGAGGGAATCTTTTAGTCCGGTGTCTTGCTATCTACCCCGAGGGGAAGAAGGGACGAATCCTTTTTGCAGACACTACTGGATGATTCTTTATCGACAGACATGGAGGTAGGACAGGAATTCCTGGGCAGATTTTTTCCAAGAATATCCATCTGCCTTAGAGATTGCTCCTTTGGGAGAGCACTCTGCAAGGGCAATAAGGACTGCTATTCTGAGCGCACTGTACGTTGTGTCCTTTGCAAGGAGACCGTTAACACCTTTTTGGACCCAGTCTTTGGGTCCTGTGACTGGGTAAGCGACGACGGGTAGACCACAGGAGTTTGCTTCCAGCATGACAAGTCCAAAAGTGTCGTTTTTTGATGGGAAGACAAACAAGTCGTGTTTACGCATGTGCTGAGCTACCTCTTCTGGTGGGAGTGGGCCACTGAAATGAACTTTGGGGTAAGTGTGCTTGAGGCGAGGCAGAGATACTCCTCCTCCTACCAGAGTGCATTCGTATCCTGCATTTGAGAGTGCACAGAAGTCATCTAAGCTCTTCTCTGGGTCAACACGAGAGACACACAGGAGCTTTTTTCCGTCTATGTGTTCTGAAGAGCGCCGCCAGGCAGGTGGCCAGAAGATCGTGGCGTCGATTCCTCTTCCCCAAATTTTAATTCTAGCTTCTTCTACGATGCCGTCAGCTGCGAGCTCGAGTCCAACTGAGGGCGTTGGCAGTAAAACTCCCTTTGAGTGCTTATGGAACCAGCGTATATACGCTTTTGTCCAGGATTGGGGCACTCCGTACCAAGCTTGCAGGATGGGAGCAAACTGAGTGTGGTAACCCGTGGTGTACGGGATGCGCAGTTTTTCACAGGCACTGCGACCACGTAGACCTAAGGGCCCTTCAGTAAAGATGTGGACTGCATCTGGTTTAAAGAGTGATATTTTTTTAACGAGATGAGGCCATACGACTTTGATTCCAGCTGTACGTGGAAGAGTGAAGCCCCAGAACATTTTTGGGTGCAAGATGAGAAGCTCGTGCCCTTCTTCGCGAAGAGCTTTACAGAGATTGCGCACTGTTACAACGACACCGTTGATCTGTGGTTCCCAGGCATCGGTAACGAGTAGAATTTTCATAGGGGCTCCTTTTTTAAATTTAGTTTTGGAAGTAGAGGAGTTTGAGCTCACCATCTGGTGTCTCAACAAGCGCACTGAACGACTCCACCCAATCACCGCAGTTGTAGTAAACAATGCCGTTCAGGGTGCGAATCTCTGGTTTATGTATGTGACCGCAGACCACTCCGTCATATCCACGACGTCGTGTATACTCGGACACGTGATGCTCAAAATGAAAAATGAAGTTGGTGGCACTTTTAAAGTTCTTCTTAATGTACTTGGAGAATGACCAGTGGCGCCTGCCCAGAAGGCTCATGAGCTTTCCTGTCCACTTGTTACTCACAACTAAAAAATCATAACTCGTTGATCCAAACCAGCTTAAGATTGGGTTCAGACGCACTGCAGAGTCGAATATATCTCCATGGAGAACAAGTATCTTTTTACCATTCAAAGTCATATGAACTGCTTCGTTCTGGATTGAGACGCCACCGAAACCAATTTCTAAAGGAAGCCACGAGCGAAGAAATTCGTCATGATTACCTGGCAAGTACACCACACGTGAGCCTTGCTTTACTTTTTTAAGTATTTTACGTATAGTTCCTGAGTTTGTGTCTGGCCAGAACCACCTGCTCTTGAGTCTCCAGCCATCAATAATGTCACCAACCAGGTACAGGTCGTCACACGTGAACGTGTCTAGAAAGTCATTTACCTTCTGTGGGTTGGCGGAGTTAGCTCCTAAGTGAAGGTCGGATATCCAGACAGCTCGGTAGTGTGTTTTAGCCATTGAGTCCTTTTCAACTAGTTTTTCGGCTTGGCGGAGGGAGATGAGCGAGCGAGGCAGGCATACTATGTAGCTCCCTTAAAATAATTTCTATATGTAGAAATTATTTCTATTCTCAGCTTTCTCCTCCCCAAAAATTACTAGTTTAGATAAAAAACACGCACGCATCCCGAAGGAGTACGTGCGTGCTATCCGGGGGCTTATGAATCAGCGCTTTTGAAGGCGCAGATAGGTATCGCAAAAGACAATGTTTTCCTTGCCAAGGGCAACGCGGTACTGGGAATACCACTCACTGACCTGTTCAGGAGTCAAAGCTCCGTCTTCTTGAGCTTCACGCAGGTCGCGACAGATTCCTTGGCGCACCATAATGGTTTCTTCAGCATTATAGTTCAGCTCCTGAAGTGATGACGAGGACTCCAGCTTGGCAACCCAGTCAGAGTGGTACCGAAACCACGTGCGCATGGTCTGCATCTGTGAGCTCTGATCTGGGGCCTGCACCGTTGTGGATGACGCGCACCCACTGAGGATTAAAAAAACGGGGATAAGAAGTAACTTTTTCATTTTAAATACCAATCGAGGTCACCTGCTCGAGGTCGTCGCACTGTTGATGAAGAGCCATGTGTAGTTGAATATAGACTTCTGAAGCACTGTTGAACTGGTCAGCTGGCACTGTGCCTTCTTGGAACAGGAGAGTTAGCTCGTCCATATAGATGGTGCTGAGAAAGATGGTGTCTTCAATCTCAACAGGGCATACCAGCTCACAAGCTCGGTCCAGCTGACGGTTCAGGACTCGGAGCAGACGCTCTCCAAGAGTGACTGCGTTTAAGGTAAATGTAGATGGCATCATGCTTGTAGTCCTTTTTGTCTGGAGCACACGCACTACATCTCTGCAAGTCCCCTTGGGTGGCGCACCGAATGCGACGCCTATATCTAGCCGCCTATGGAGAGTGCTGGGACACCAAGTTGAGCTTTTCCAGATTTGGGAGCGACTTTTCTTCGATGGGGTGAAAAGATCCTTTTTTCAACCAAACCTTTGAATACATGTCCAGGTTGGACCACCACGAGTCCTTTTTGATGTCACAGAGCCACAGGGGCATGCTCCACCTGAGGCGAATGGCGTTCGTGAGGTACCGACCAGTCATTCCATTCAGTCCTGTGAAAGGACACCAATGAGCCCATTGGTACTGGCTCAGCCACGCGAACATGGCTGCATCTTTCTGGAAGGGTACCGGAATGCACTTTCTATCTAAAAAATCACTGCCCTGATCATCAAGAGCTGCAAACCTGGACACCCAGCTTTGGAGTGTGGAGTCTATATCTGAATAAAGAAAGTCAGTTTTTTTATCTAGATGTGTTGGCTCTCGTGTCAACCTGGGAGCTGGGAGCAAATTCGGATCATATACGATACCTTCTTGTACTCCTCCATCTATAAGAGCCTCGTTGATGGTGCGGGCTAGTCCATGCAGGTCAGGGCTCGATGTAGAGGTAACGAAATCCCAAAGCAGGTTGCAAGAATCGGTCATGGCAAGGGCAAGCCTTCTGGGAGCAGGTGCGTATCGGACTCTTAAAAGTTCATTTGGGCTAACCAAATAGTTATCTATTTCTCCACTATTAGCCAAGAATGTTGCCCATTCAATCTTGGCTGGGATATGAATATGACGAGACATACCTTTTTGTCGGATTAAGGTAAGTGCGAAAAGTTCGGTTGAGTTGGTAGAGTGCGCAGTCCTAAAGTTCCCGTATCAGCGGGGAGCCTAGGACGGAGCATTCCAATGAAAAACGATCTCACCAACATCCCCTTTGAAACCCTGCCCCTAGAGACTCTCCGTTTACTGTGTGAGCGAGCGGTCAAGAGCATTAATGACAAGGAAACAGAAGACTTTTCTAATGTACTCAACATGGACGTTCGGATTGCTGCGACTGTTCGCCTGAACAATCCGCATGGTCTTGGCAAGATGTGGGGACGTTATCGGGAAGACAAGAACGCCACGCTTGCACTCATTAACACCTACGTTGCCATGAAGGGCGAGAATGGTGGTCGATACATCCCCATATACTCATCAGACATCCTGCCTTCACTCATGTTGGACAGGGAGGTTGCCAATACCGTCCTAGAAAGCCCTGAAGCGTTCGACATACAGCGCATGACAGGTGATACAGGACTGTTTTCCCGAGTGACGGCTGATATGTTGATTCGTCATTACGAGACTGACCCTGCTCTCGTTGCAAACATCATGGCTGCTTACCCTTCACTCATGGGAATGGTGAGTGCTAGCAAGAGTTGGACTATTAAGAAGCGCATGGAAGTCATCAAGACTGCTCTTGGCTTCACTCATAAGTGGAACAACGACACTCCCGCTGTGCTGCATACCGTCATGAGTCACGGAGTTATTCCATCACCTGAGTTTGACGATCTCATGTTTCACATCTGCACCATCTGCCGAAAAGATTCTGCAAACATGGCGCGGATCGTTCGTGATCTTGCAAACGATACTCATGGAGGCAAGGCAAGCCGTCATCGCAGCGCAGGATGGGTGACCGAGTACATGGCAAGGCTGTGGGAAGGCAAGCAGTTTGACATTGCGAAGAAGATTGTTCAGGACATTCCTCCGATGCTGCAACTACTTCCATGTAAGGCTCGCGCCAACAAGGAGTTCCGTGCTTTGAAGCGGCTGTATCAAATCAGCGGGGATTACAAATGAGCCACCGCTTCTTTTGTAATCTATCGTTCTCTTACCGGATTTTGTTTGACACCGTAGCATACGATGCTATGCTCAACTCTTTAGAAATAGCCCATGCCTCGTAAGTCAATCTCAACCCCCGGAATGCTTGGCGAAGTTTCTCTGAACAGAGAGATTGAGTTTATGATTCAGATGCTTGGGTGGAGCGAGGAACAGATTGCCTCCGCGCTCGTTGCAGCGCACCCCAAACTTTCAGGGGAAACATCTCTTACTAATCAAATCAGAGTTTGTCGTTCCCGATTTAGGGCAGATAGACAAGAAGGAGTTGAAGTGTCAAAGTTGATTGGATCGGGAACCGTTGCATCTCTTGATAGCATTAAAGACAAGCGACTGATTCGTTTTGCATCGGGAATCGAACACATTGATACCCTGTGGGGATTCTCTGACGACATGAAATCAAAGGGCTTTCCCCGTGGTCAGGTGAGCCTCATTGCAGGAAGTCCCGGTGTTGGAAAGACACGCACCATGATTGCTGTTTGTGGAAAGTTGACTGACCCTAGCACCGAACATAGTCTATCTGCCTTATACTGGCAGAACGAGTTTGCGTTGGAGCAGTTCAAGACTGTGTCGAAGGGTCACATCAAAGTGGGCGCACGGTTTCGCTGTGGAGACATTCGTTCTCTCAAGGGTCAGTTAAAAGTTATTGAAGAAGATCCTGCCGATCTTGTAGTGGTAGACTCCTTACAAATGTTGGAAGAAGCCAAGAACCGTATGGGAATGGAGCGTTGCGTTGCTGCATACAAGGCAGTCGCAGTAGATAAGAATATTCACATTGTCTTTGTTGGTCAGTTGAACAAGAAGGAACAGGTTGCCGGAAGTCGCGTATTGGAACACCTTGTAGACGCAACATTTACAGCAGTTCGTGATAGAGAGACAGGAGGATTTGCGATCCGTTGTACGAAAAACAGATGGGGGATGTCAGGTATACAGGCGACATTCAAACACACTTCCAAAGGCGTTGAAGCCATTGGAGAAATCACCCAAAGCGAGGATTAAATTATGAGCGAATCAAAGAATACAAATACCACAGCCGCCGTTGCAGTTACTCCACCTAGAACAAAGGCTCTGAAGAAGTGGAAGGTTATCGTCCACAATGATGACATCAACACTTACAACTACGTCATCAAGACTTTCATTGAGATTGTCCGTTTGGATGAAAAAACCGCGTACCTCAAGACTGTCGAAGTAGACAAGCAGGGTCTTTCTGTTGTGGCAATCACCCACAAGGAACACGCAGAGTTCATTCAAGGGCAGTTGCAATCGAAGGCTCTGACTGTAACTATTGAACCTGATTGATTACAAGATTGTCCCTCCCCTGCCGCATTCCCTAAAGTTCCCGTATCAGCGGGGAACCTAGAGCGTCGGAGTCCAACGGGGATTCCAAATCAGAATCGTAACTTTTGGAGATTATAGAATGAATCTTGTTGAGAAAATCAAGCGCAACCGCAAGACGGGCGTTCCTACTTTTATCTTTGGTGCGCCCGGTGTTGGCAAGTCACAGATGGTGCATCAGGCTGCGGACGGAGATGAAGTGATTGATGTCCGTTTGTCCATGCTTGACCCGGTTGATCTTCGTGGTCTGCCTACGGTGTCAAAGAACGCCAACGGCGAGTCCGTGGTGGAGTGGGCGCGTCCTGAGTTTATTCCGGCTGAAGGTAAGGGAATCATCTTCTTTGATGAGTTGAATACGGCTCCGGCTGCTGTTCAGAACGCCGCACTTCAGATCATCCTTGACCGCAAGTGTGGTACGCATAAGTTGGGTGACGGTTGGTACATCGTTGCTGCGGGAAACAAGGCTTCCCACAAGGCTCATGTCAATCCTCTGTCGGCTCCGCTCCGCAACCGCTTTGCCATCGTTGAGTACGAGCCGAGTGTTGAGGCTTGGTCTACTTGGGCAATGTCTGTGGGCATCCACGATCATGTCATCGGCTTCCTCAACTTCCGTCCCGGTCTACTCACGACCGATCCGAAGGATGAATACACTAACTTTGCTTCACCTCGTTCATGGGAGCGAGTGTCAAGGTTCCTTCAAGCGGGTCTTGATGAACATGATGACATTGAGCCGCTTATTGGCAAGGGTGCTTCTGCGGAGTTCGGTGCATATCGTGCGGAGATTCGGGATATGCCCGACATTGATGCTCTGATTGCGAATAAGGCAGAGTTCAGAGAGAATCCGAAGAAGATCAGTATTTCGTATGCCGTAGCGATGGCTCTTGCCTCACGTCTGTCCCGTGGCGATAAGAAGTTCGTCAAGGAAAATGCGGATCGCTGCTGCGAGATCGTTTCGGCTCTGTCACCTGAAATTGCTTGTCTGTTCTTTGTTCGCACTCTCACCTCTGACCCTCATGTGAAGTCTGCTGTCTGCGAGAGCAAGATGGCTCACAAGTGGGTTCTGACCCATGAGAAGTTGCTGACGAAGTACGGCATCAAGAAGTGATCCCCGTTTGGACAGGGGGAGGGTGGTTCGCCATCCTCCCCCTGCTCTGCACCTCCTAAAGTTCCCGTATCAGCGGAAAGCCTAGAGCATGGCAAAGAAAAAGAACAACTCCACCGCTACCCTCCCAAACGCCCCTGATGTCGGTCTGACCGATGCGGAGATCAATGAACTCCGCGAACGCATGAAGGGCATTGTGTTTCGTATGTACCGCTTCTTTCCCTTTTGGGGATTGCTTGCGGAAAACTGCAAGGTGTCCATCGTTGCGGACAGTCAGGTTCCGACCGCTTGTGTTGACCGTAGCGGAAACATCCGTTTCGGAGCCAAGTTCTTCAAGGAACTAACCGAAGATCAAGCGTTGTTTGTTCTCGCGCATGAGATCGGTCACGCTGCATTCAGCCACATTGATCGCCGTCAGAGCCGTGAACCGTTCCTATGGAATGTGGCTATTGACTACGCGCTCAATCTGCTGCTTGCCGACAACTTTGGCGATCAGAAGTATGTTCCGAAGGATTTGCTCCTTGACAAGAAGTACGAGGGCATGACTGCGGAGCAGATTTACGAAGACATCTTCCGCAACGCCAAGAAGATCAAGGTCTACTCCATGAGTGGTGATCTTGACTACAACGGCGGCGATGATGAAGGCGGCGAGAGTCAAGGCGAGGACGGAGACAAGGACGGCATCGTCATTCGTGATCGCCGTGCAGAGAAGAAGGATTCGGAGCAAGGTTGGGATCAAGCGATTGCCTTGAGTCATGCCCGTGCAAAGATGCAGGGTGATATGCCCGAATCACTTGATCGTGCTGTGTCAGAAAAATTGGGCAGCAAGGTTGATTGGCGCGAAGCACTCAAGCAATACCTTCGCTTTGGTGTGACTCGTATTCTGCGAGATCACTACACCTTCATGCCTCCGAATCGGCGTTTTGTTCATCAGGGTCTTTACCTTCCGTCTATGTACGGCAACGATGCTCCAAAGATCGGGTTCGCAGTCGATACAAGCGGCTCGATGGGTGAGACAGAGATGGCGCAAGCGATTGCGGAGATTGACGAGATTCGCCGTCAGTTTAACTGTCCGCTGTATCTCGTTGAGTGTGATGCCGATGTTCATGAGGGTCGATGGATCAGTCCCGATCAGTCATGTCCGATGCAGTTCAAGGGTGGCGGCGGTACGGATTTCCGTCCTGTGTTCGATCACCTGAAAGAGCATCGGATTCCTGTGGACATCATGGTGTACCTCACCGATGGCTATGGCGAGTTTGGTGACGCGCCGGATGTCAATGTCCTGTGGGTCACTACTACGAATGTCAAACCTCCGTATGGTGACCATATTCAGATGGGTGTGGGATAATGGAATAAGTGGATGGGGGGGAGGAGTTATGAACGCTCCTTCCCTCCACCCCCTAAAGTTCCCGTATCAGCGGGGAACCTAGAGTGCCGCTTGCGGATGTTCCGCAAGGGCAAATTACTTGAAAGCCGTAAACCAATCCAAGTGGATTGAAAGACGGCAAAGGAGAAAAGATGGCAAAAACCATCAATGTTACTAATGGCGTTTCCGCTGCCATCGTCAATGCGGATCAGGCTTCTGCCGTTATTCGTACTGCTCTCACCAAGAGCGCGTCATGCGCTACGATGAAGGCAAGCGCAACGAATGATTCCCGTCATGTTGATTCTGTTCGTGGTAATAAGTACGCCATTAGCAGCATCGTTCGGGTTGATGGCGTTGTTTCTATTGAGAACAATAGCCTGATGGATCAGCGCGTTGATCGCGTGAAGTTGATGAGTCAGGCTGTTGTCAACATTCTTCGGACGAATGTTCCCGTCACCAAGAACACTCTCAAGATTGAGATGGATCGCTTACACGCTCTTTACAGGGGCAATGTCGATCTGAAGCAACCTGATGCAGAGGCGTTTGACTCGATGATCGCGGAGCAGTTCACGCAGGAAGCGGCTGACTCGTACAAGGAGTCCATCCGCAAGGTGGAAAAGAGCGGAAACTTCTCAGTTTCCAACCTCAAGGTCACTCTGTTGGAGTCGACTTTCGGGGTGGAGGGTGAGAATCAGATCACCTTTAATGTGTCGAATGACCAAGGAGCGCGTATTTCTCCGGTGCGTCAGCACGACACAGTTCCTTCGATGGCTACAAAGAAGCCACGCACGAAGCGTGTGCAGTCTTAATTATGGGACTTAATGAGAGGGGGTGTAAAAGCCCCCTCTCGTCACCCCCTAAAGTTCCCGTATCAGCGGCGAACCTAGAGTGTTATATCGAAAACTTTCTTACATAAATCAGTCAATAGTCTTGACATAAGAAAAATAAGATATAACATAAATATATTCAACGATCCATCCTGCCGAGGATCACTTGAATCCAAAAGATCGGCAGAGTTATTACAGGAGAATCTTCTCAATGAAGAACAACAAAGTTACGGGCATGGTTCAGGTTCTGAACGCGGCTGAGATTGTCAGCAATCAGTTGAAGTTGGATCGCAACACTTTCGTTAAGGCTGTCGAACTCTACAACTCGCTGACGCAGTTCAGTCAGACAGAGGTCGATGCTCCAAGCGAGAACGCAGACGAGAAAACGGGCAAGCCCGGTCGCGGTCGTCCGAAGGGATCGAAGAACAAGAAGCGCAGTCCCGGTCGTCCAAAGGCGAAGGCTGCAAAGAAGCCCGGTCGTCCGAAGCAGAAGGCTGCGAAGAAGCCCGGTCGCCCAAAGGTGAAGGCTGCAAAGAAGATCGGTCGCCCGAAGGGATCGAAGAACAAGACGGATAGCGTAAAGCGCAAGACCGTCAAGGGTGGTACAGGCAGCAAGCGTGGTCGCAAGCCAAAGAACGCCAACGGTCTTTCGCTTCGTGACGCTGTGACGAACGCTCTCCGCAACACCAACGGTGCTATCAGCACTCCCGCTATTGTGGAGCAGTTGCAGAAGCACGGTTTCAACTCCAAGAGCCTGTCTACACAGGTCGCGCAGGAGTTGAGCCGTATGGTCAAGGCGAAGGAAGTCACCCGTGCAGCCCGTGGGCAGTACGCTTGGACGAACTCACCGACCCCGGTGGCGGCTATCACGACTCCCGCTGAGTCTGAGCAGCACGCTTAAAGGCGCAAGTCTTTGTCTCAACAACATTTCCACGGAGAGTCATCGAAAGGTGGCTCTCCGTGTGCTTTTTTGTCCCACAAAGGTCAAATGCGGACTACACATACTTTTGCATGAATCAACAACGCATCTTTCAGGCAACAAGAACGATTGCCAATGGCTTGGCTTGGGACTTCAATCACGGCATGATCTCCCATGTCGTGGAAAGTTCAGGCAAAACCATGTGCGGTAAGTCATGCGCAGGTGGGTCGTCATACGGATGGCAGACAGATGCCAAGATTAAAAAATCCACAGATTGCCCAGTTTGCAAAAAGATGGAAACTGTCAGCGAATCCCGATAGCATTATGGGACTGTAGCTTAATCGGATGAAGCAGCCGCCTTCTAAGCGGCAGACTGTGGGTTCGAGTCCCGCCAGTCCCGTTGGATAGAAAAAGGATTTCTAAGCATTTACCTATAACTCATCATTGGAGGTGAGTTATGAAAAAATGCAATCAATGTGGACTAGAAAAAAAGGACAAAGACTTTTACGAAAAAAGAGATCGGAAACATTCTTTATGCAAGATTTGCTTCAACAAATACTGCCAAGCAAGATGGCAGCAAAGAAAAGTAGAAGCAATAAAGCATAAAGGAGGCAAGTGCTCTCAATGCAGTTACAGTAAAAACTACGGCGCGCTCGACTTTCACCATAGGGATAAGGATACGAAAGACTCTGATTGGACAAAATTGAGATTAAAAAGTTGGGATAAGATTATTGTCGAACTGGATAAGTGCGATCTGTTGTGCAAAAACTGTCATTCTGAATATCACCATCCTCACCTGAATAGTCCCATAATCTAAGCGGCAGGTTGAGGGTTCGAGTCCCGCCAGTCCCGCTTGACATCTGAAACATACATGATATGATGTGATGTGATAGCAGTTACTAAACATCATTCTTAAAAGGATTAAAAAATGAGTAATTTTCAACCTATTCGTTCTATTACTTCCCGCAACGATGAGCGCGATGACAGTCGCAAGGCTCATGGGTGGGTATTTCCTCCAAACCCTGTGACTACCGGGCTTCTGATTGGAATCACCGATGCGCTTGCAGCGGAGTTGATTGAGATCATTCGCTCTGACTGCACAGATGAAGGCGGTCATATGATCTCTGAAGGCAGCGCCCCTGAACTTATTCAGTTTGCAGCGCGGCTGGAACAGAACCTTGCCCAAAAGGCTGCGAACAAGACAATGAGAAGGGGTAGGATCGACTAAAGGAAGAATTAGTCAAATGCCGAAAATAAGATTGGGGGCTGAAATGGCTTCGATTGGATTCTGATTGAACGGATTGCACGACGAGGCTGATGGGCAACTCGTAAAAAGCCGATCAAACAAAAACTGGCAACATGCAGTACGCTCGCGCAGCCTAATAAAGGCTGATTGGGTCAAATAAGGTTCGTGCTTACCTGTTTGACCTGAAATAAAAAAGTGCAACAAACCCGCGTATGTATGCAGAAACCTTCACTTGCATACATGCCCTACATATTATAGTCGGTGAAGGTTTGTGAAGTTCTCATGGTACGAGGATGACTTCACGCAATGGACTCGTACCTATTCGTGTAGTAGATCCGACAAAGAGTTTCCCAACACAGGGGTTCGATTCCCCTCGGCTCCATTCCCTCATTCTGCTCCCCCGTCCAACTCAACTTGGGCGGGGGACTTTTTTCACCCCAAGGGAAAGAACGTAGTTTAAAAAAAGTACAGAATTTGATTCATATATTGGCTAAGATTCCGTCCCACTCTTCTTCTCAATGGATATGTATTGAAGCCGGGAGATTAGCTTAGCGGTCTAAAGCCTTCGGCTCATAACCGAAATATCACTGGTTCGAATCCAGTATCTCTCACTATGTACATCAAGACAACAAGATTAACCCGCACCTCTTTACTGATAAAGGCTACACACATGAAATTAGCGTACTGGTTCTTTGCTGCATCTATCGCCCTGTGTATTTGTGCATTTGCTATTCCACAGCAGAAGCAGCACTTTGTAAATGTCGAATTGGCTCTGTCGATTATTCTCGTAAATATCGGTGCAATCATGTGTTACCAAAGCGTGTCGCACCGCATTGAAGAGTTGCTGACAGAGATGTATCACGATCAGGAAAACATGCATCGCCATGTTGATCGACTTTTCGATGAAGCCAAAAGCAACAGCGGAAAAGTGAGTAAATAATGTCGCGCCGTCCGTGTAATTCCAAATTAGGTCTAGATCGCCTTGCCGTACTGAATGGCGAAAGTGCCAAACATTATGTCAAGGTTTGCGAGGATAACATTTCAGATACGGAGTTCAAGGGAGGTGTTTATTCACGCTCTGTGAACGACAACGGCTGGGCTTACCCCCGTGGTCTTGAGGAAGTCAAGACGCAGGGACTCATCAAGAGTGCTGCGTGGGCAATCCGTGCTATCAAAAAAAGGGCGGAGGCAGGAGATGCTGAAGCACAGATCATCATTCAGAACTTGACTGACATTATCGGTCATTCAGTCTGAACGGATAATCTGAAAAGGTGTTTGTTTAGTTAAAGTCTGGCGGCTCCGAAAGGGGTCGCCTAACTTTTTTAATCTAAGTATTTTTGAGGTTTTTCCTCCCACGATTCGTATACTATGGTATACTTATGTATATGGAAAACGAAGAGTACCCACGCTATTGTAAGGGAAAGTCCAAGAACCGTCGGGTTGAGATTGAACCGATGGGTCAGCCTACTAATCCTCTGTCTCCGCAGACTCGCCTTGGTTTGTACAACATGGCTACTGGCAATGAAGGCACTTTGCCGATTGGTCAGGGACGAGCCATGAACCAGTTTCTCAATATCTTGGACGAGAACGGGATACCGTACCCAGTCTTCAAATTGGGTCCCATCGCCTAAAGTTCCCGTATCAGCGGAAAACCTAGTGTCATGCCACAACGCCACCTCGGCTATGCCTGTCAGAACATGACACTTGGGAACACTAAGCCAGCGTCGAAGCGTGTCTTTACCGACCGCACTCTACGCATGGATGGTTTTTCTTTGCGCCGTGTAAATGACCTTGCACTGTCTAACTGCCGTGATCTCCTGAAGATCATGTGGTGGAATGCAGAGAATGGGATTCACTTCTTTCGCATTGGATCAGGAATGTTTCCTTTCATGGATCATCCTGAACTGAAGTACACATTTGATGATTTAGCCACTGTTCACGCCATCAAGGGTGTCATGCTCAACGTGGGTGAAACTGCGCGCAAGAACAATATCCGTCTGTCGATGCATCCCGGTCCATACACCTGTCTCGCATCCCCAAATGAGGATGTTGTCACTAAGTCCTTGCTGTGCTTGGAGATGCACTCTCTCATTGGAGATCTGCTTGGAGCGGATGAATTCCCCATCAACATCCATATTGGTGGTGTCTATGACGGCAAGGAAGGGTGCATTGAGCGATTCACTGCGAACTTTTCTCGCCTGTCTCAAAGGGTGCAGTCTCGCCTAACTCTTGAGAACGATGACAAGGAAGGTATGTGGACTATTCGTGACCTCATGCCTGTTCACGAAAAGACGAGTATTCCTCTTGTTCTTGACATTCACCATCACTCACTCAATACGGGTGGAGATGATCTGCTAACTGCTGCTGATCTTGCTTTGTCCACTTGGGATAAAAAAACTCCAAAAGTTCATTATAGTGAGCCAAGAGAAGGCTGCCGTCCGCAAGCCCATTCCGATTACATCTTTAATAAGATTCCCGAACTTTGTCCAATCAGACAGTATGATGTGATGATTGAGGCAAAAGCAAAGGAACTTGCTTTACTTTCTTACAGAAAATCGTTCTGCCCTAAAGTTCCCGTATCAGCGGAAAGCCTAGAGTATGCCAGCACAAATCTACAACAATATCGCTTTCAGTAAAATCAGCGTCAGCAACAGCCACTCGCTTGGCATTATTGACGGCAAGATTATCGGTTGGGGTTCTCCTGCGAAGGGTAAGTTGGACTTCCCTGCCGAACACAACTACACCGATATTTCCTGTGGTTATTCGCACTCTGCTGCGGTCACAGATGACGGAAGCCTTGTGTCTGTAGGCAACGAAAATGACGGTAAGACGAGTGTTGACCCTTTGATTTGGCACAAGTCTGTTAGTTGCTCACGCAACTACACCGCTTCAAACGCTGAATGTGAAAGCAAAGATGTGATTGTCGTTTATGGAGATCAGTCTCCGTATAGTTCGCTTCCATCGTTGCTCTACCGTTGCGTGAGTAAGTTTATCGGGGTATTCAATATTCCGAATGCCGCCCATTACGACATCAGCGATGATGGCGAACTGATTGTTATCACCAACACTACGGAGATGTTCACAATCAGTAGTAGTAAGCGTGTCCTGTATGAAAGTCTTCCTCGCCCGGTCGTGAGTCTTGTCCGTGGTTCTCGTGGTGCCGTTGCGATATACCTCTGCGATGATGGCAGTGCATTCCGTGTGACGATTGACGAAAGTGGAAACCCCAAGCGCGACCATCTTGGAAACGAAATTATTTCTATCTTTGCGGGTGAGACTTATGACGGCTGTGCAGACAGTAAGTCTCTCATCCTCAATGGAGAGCATTTCGGTCTTATCGAACTGCCTAATAATGATTGGCAGATCAAGAGTGTTGTCGGTGGAAACAATGGCTACGCCATTTCCGTTGCTGACAAAGAAGGTGTCTTGCACACCGTACTGTGCGGTTCCAATACCAAGAGTAAGGAACTAGTAATTGGCAACAAGAAGTCGAGTGAGTGTCCTCGCAAGAAGTTAAGTAAGCGTTCGCCGTCTGATGCTCTTGTGTACTGCGTTCGTGAAATGCAACCTGAAAAGATTGAGGTTACCTCTGCTACCGTAACTACCCTTGAATCAACAGATTACGAGTGCGAACCATGTGGATACAGGTTTATTTCTTGTCAGCCGAAGTGTCCTCTGTGCAAGTGTGAGGTTCCCGTTCATGTTTGACCGCCATTGGTGTAATTATGTAGAACCAACAATGAATTGGTGGATTAGCAACACTCCATTGTGGATGCAGCCAAAATGGGTTTGGTCGGTCTATTTCTGCGCCCTAGATCGGTTCTGAACCGATAAAAAATAAGCCTAAGTATTCGGGACTGTGGCGGAATTGGCATACGCAGCAGACTTAAAATCTGCCGACCTCAAAAGTCTTGTGGGTTCAAGTCCCACCAGTCCCACTAAAGTTCCCGTATCAGCGGAAAACCTAGAACATGAGAAGTAAAATTAACGAACACATCAAAGAACTACGCAGTCTTCTCATTGAGAACGATAATTGGAGTGAGCGATACGCCACTCCCAATACTCGTTTAACTTGTATGAAACTGTTCAACTGCACTGTTGAAGGGTATCAGTCCATGTCAAACGAGGCTTTTGCTCTTGCCATGATCGCACAGAACGGGAACTCGCTGTGCTTCATCCCCAAAGATGTTTGGAAAGCCGTTAAGGAGGAGGCAACCAAGATGCTCACTTTGCAGATGGTTGCCGGAACCTTTCCCCCACTCAAAGCCAACAAGCAGTTCTCACTAGTCGTTGATAACGACAACGAACTTCCCGGTTGGCAACCGCTTGCTCTCTTTCTAGCAAAGGGTTATGAGCGGCTGAAGTATTGGGTTGACTACAACGATAGCAGTCGAGATAACTACGACCTGTGCGGCTATCCATCTGCGGATGAAATAGATGCTGATTCGGAACAAATCCTTGATGAAACTATGCCGTGGAATCCCCATAATTGGATCAGCGCAGAAAGTATCGGGATTGACTCGTCACGATCCTCTTGTGAATTAGAGATCGACATTCCAAGTCTCTCTATAAAGGTGGTTGGTTGGGTAGAAAAGCGTGTTGATTTCAGCGGAAATATTCGTTTGGGTTGTCAAGATTCTGATAACACCACCGTTGAACACATCATTCAAGATGTGTTTCAGCGAAGCACCCCACATATTTCTTACCCCGCCTAAAGTTCCCGTATCAGCGGAAAGTCTAGAGCATGAACACCAAGGTTAAATATTTCAGTAGCGCAGGAGGATGTTCCGTCTTTACTCTTGAGGACGGATCTGTCCGAATGCTTGGTTCTCCCGGAACTACCGGAGCCTTTGGTTTCTATTCCAAGGGTCGCCACACCGTTTCCAAGATTTCCAATGGAACTGTTACGATCCAAACCATCAAGGACAATAGATTCACTCCACCCTCGCAGGACATGGGCAACATAGTTGAGTGCGTGACTGACGGAAGCACTACATACGCCATCAATGATGAAGGCAAACTATTCGCTTGGGGGTATATGCGTAAGAAGGATCACAAGATTCTTCCGTTCGATAAGAAGATCAAGCGAATGATTCGTCTTGGATGGGATCAGGTTCTCTTTGTTACTGCAAATGGAGAGAACATTTACTTCCACCGCCGTGATGGAGAGTTTCACGATCATGTTGCAGCGGAACTAGACACAATCGGTGCAGTAAAGTGTGCTGCGGCTGATAGTCATTCTCGCTTCTATATTGACGAAGCAGACAATCTCCTTATTTCTCATGCTTTTACTATCAATGGCAAGGAGCAGAAGCCCGTGAGGGATCTTGTTCGCGATTGTGCTTGGGCTATTTCCGCTGACACCATTTACTATCAGACAAAGGACGGCAAGACGCATCGCTCCGATAATGGCAAGGATGCTCACTCTGACCGCTTGAATGTCAAAGATATGTGGGAGAACAATAATCCCATCATGTTTGATGCGATTGATGCGCGTGAAGGCTCTAGTGACGGAATCGCCTTTCTTCATCCTTGCAACAAGATTTACACCTCCCACAGCAGTTGGAGGACTGCGGAAAACAAAGGCTTCGCTTTCGACAAGGAGATTAAGCAGTTTGACAACTCCTATGCTCTCCTTGACAACGGCGTCCTCATGCCTATTTCTGAGAATGCGTGGACTCGCACAGACATGGTGCTTGCTGCATTCCCCGAATGGCAGGATGATGAAGATGTGGTATTCGACCTGTGCAAGTTGAATCCACGAAACTTCCTGTGTGCTTCTGATCGTTTGCGAAATGATGTTGAGTTCTGCAAGCGAATTGCTCTGCTTGGGTTAAATGCACTTCTATGTGTGGACGGCAAGATGCGCCGTAATCGCGAACTGCGTCCCTTGAAGAAACTGTATGACATCGCGGGTGATGTCTAAAGTTCCCGTATCAGCGGAAAGCCTAGAACATGAGCCACCCTTTCTATCACGCAAAAAGTTCCGCCAAGAAGTTCGGCGGTCATTTCGAGGACTACATTGCACTGCATGAGTGGTTCGATCAGACGAAGGCTCACCTTCCTGATGCACGCCACCGTGCAGTCCTGCACTCGTCCTTTGGCATCTACATGGCGCAGCAGGTCTTTGGCGAGGTTATCGTTCGCAAGTCCGATGGTAAGCCTGTTCCGACCCGAATGCTTGGGGAACAACATATCCTTGAAGATATGGGAATGATTCCTACCCTTCAGGATTGGCTAAAGGAACTTCCCCTGCGTTCTTGGATGATCCGTGGGGCAAAGGCGTTGAGTAAGGAAGCCGAAAGCGACCCTGTGCCTTGTGAGACTCCTGCCGAAGTTGTGTCTCAATAACCACACCTATCTAGTCAGATAGTTTGTAGCGCGATTATTTCAATAATTTCTTTCTGAATCGTACCGAATAGCAACCTAAAGGGATACAGATAGAAGACTTGGGACTGTGGCGCAGTTGGTAGCGCAGTAGACTTTTAATCTATTGGTCGTGGGTTCAAGTCCCACCAGTCCCATTCAGTCTGATAATGTCGCACATATCGTCCAATACATCCGCATTTAAGTTATCACTTGGAATCCTGTTCCTTGTGCAGAAAGACTACGGACTGTGGGGGATGGGAAAAAATGGACAAGAGATTATAAAAATCGCATGGAACGACGATGATGTTGTGACCAAGTTGACTACTCTTGTTACAGAACATCCGTTGGTTTACGAGATTCTACCTAGAAAATATAGGTCAGAAAAGTTAATCACAGCAGCAGCGACTCTGTCGTCAATGGATGATCGTTCGATGAAAAAAGACTCCAAGGACTGACCCCTAAAGTTCCCGTATCAGCGGAAAGCCTAGAACATGACAAAGAAAACTACCAATAATGTTTCCAAGAAGACTGCTTCCTCCTACGATTGGACGAGTCAGTTCAATAAGCCAAAGGTTCGCAAGGCTATCACCAAGATGGTTCGCGAAACCGCTTGCATAGACAAGGATGGCTGTCTCCTTCAGGCAGATATGTCTCCTGAAATGTTTGCAAACACTCTGCTTATCTATGTTCCTAAAGCGTACAAGTATGTCCCGAAGGGTCTTATCGCTGACGAGGCAAAGCAGAAGGCTCTTGTTCTACTTGCAGAACTTGCACAAAAGAACGATAGCAACGGCTTTTCCCGTTGGAGTGACCCCGATCCGAATATCGCCTGTGCGCTCATCTTGATGATGTCCAAGGGTGTCAAGAGTCTTGACTTCAACTACAGCGGCGGTACAGATGAGATTTCCTACGATGACTGCTGTTCCGTTGTGTGGCATGATGGCACGATCCCGCTAAAGGGCAAGGATGATGATTATAAGGTGTACGCAAAGTACACGGCTGAACTCTTTGAAGAAGTAAAGAAGGAGACTGGAGTAGAAGATAGTGACATTCTCTACAAGTTCCTTGATGATTCCGGAGCAGGAGATGGCAATACCTACTCGCAGAACCTCCTTGTTGATCTGTCCGAGTGGAAGATTGACTTGCACGATATGCAAGAAGATGAGCCTTGGGAGGAAGATGAGAATGAGGAGTGATTCACCCCTAAAGTTCCCGTATCATCGGAAAGCCTAAGCCATGCAAGAAGCAACCATTCAACATTCTCTTGAGCAAGCCCGTGAAGCCTTTACGGATTGGTATCAACTCAAGCAGAGTGATTACTCCGATCCGAAGGAACGAGAAGACAAGGCAGTAGAAGCACTGCTCAGTCTTTCTGATGTCATCAGCAGAGCCTCTATGGCTGCATTTGGCGATCTGCTTACGGAACAAGAGTTTAAGGCAGTTCACCATTCTCTCCTGCTCATTCGTCGTGAGGAGAAGGACGATGTGTTCAGGCGTTCAGTTCATCATGCGGTTCAGCGTCTTATAGAAAACTTCTCAAACATAAATCTTCCAAGCAAGGACTGAAGAGTATGGACAAACAGCAACAAGTTCAAGACATCTTTATGAAATTGTCGATGGAGCATTTCCGCGAGTTCATTTCGGGATCAATTCTTTTTTCTACTAAGCCATATACGGTGATCCGAAGCATGGAATTGTGCGAGGAAGAAGTGTGCCGCAAGGTTTACCAAGCAGCCACTGAAGCAAATCTTCCACTCAACGACTTGAAGGCAATCCGCCCAATTATCTCCAAAATCGCAAACGATGTGGTTGGAGATTACTGTGAGTCTGAACCGGAACGTGATGCAGGGTGGTACAACGATGAGTAATCAAGCATTTACAGCACTGAAGGCACAGATTGAGCAAGAGACAGATCACGACCTCAAGGAACTGTATTCCATGATGTACGGATCGCTTGTCTACACAGAATATGTCAAAGAAGTTAATCCTGAACTACACAAGCGGGCAGTTGAATACCTGTGCGACACTCACGGACTGAAGGGCGTTTCTTTTGAATAACTACCATGTTCTACAAATGCACCGAACACAAGAAGCGGAGAGCGCGTGCTTCCCGTATGTTGCGAGACAAACTTCCTGAAGGATGGAAGATGCGCTTGTCCGTTAAGCGCACCCTGAACCATCGGAACTTCCGCAAGGGAGTTCATCCTCATCTTGAACACAAAGATAAGCCGTGGTTTACTACTGCCACGAAATACCTTGGACCGACAAAACAGATCAATGGGTATCCGTACCTCAAGTTATTCCTATACCCCAACGGGGATCGTGTGTGGTCATTGAGTAATTGGGCTAACCCAAGCACCGCACCGCACGTTAGTACTCAACTAGCACTGCTTTCTGCCACCGAAATGGATCGTGTGTTTGAGTGTCTTGAAACGCTTGATATGCTTGTTAGCACTAATGAGGTGACGCACTTGATTGGTTTGGCAAAGGCGCAAGAGATGGGCGACTGCTCTAAAGTTCCCGTATCAGCGGAGAACCTAGAGCATGACTGACCTAGAAATTATCACCGCACTGCAAAAGAATGGAACTTCCTTCGCGCTGTCACTTGTTGACTCGTATCAGAAGTGGGGCAAGTGGACTCCCCGTCAGCGTGTCTGTGCTGAGCGTATGTGGGAAGACGCGAACGCACCGAAGCCTGTGGATAACGGATCCTTCAAGGGTATCGTTGATATGTTCGGCAAGGCTACGCAGCGTGGTCTAAAGCGTCCCGCCCTACACTTCATTTTTGACGGGGCTAAGATTGTTCTCTCAAAGGCTCCTGAGATGAAGGGGCAGATTCCTCATCCAAATGCTGGCTATCTGTACCTCAAGTACGGCGGTCAGTATTGTGGCAAGATCACTCCAACCGGGGTGTTTGATCCAATGCGGACGGGTATTTCTATTCCCGAATCAGCCACCAACTTCCTAAAGGCTTTCGCTCTTGACCCAGCAAAGATCGGTTCAGAGTACGGTCGTACAAGTGGCTGCTGCTGCTTCTGCGGTCTGCGCCTGTCCGATGGTAGATCTCTCGCAAAGGGTTATGGACCAGTCTGTGCGGATCATTGGGAACTCCCGTGGGGTGAAGAGGCTATAGATAACCTAAAAAAGACGGAGCAGTCAGATCTTGCTCCTGATGTTCCGATCATTGAACTCATCTCCGCTGCAAAGCGGGGGTGATTTTTTGTTAATCAGATAGAATCTTAAACAGTCCATCTTGACAATATTCGGACAGGGGGTTAAGATACTCCCGCTGCCCTAAAGTTCCCGTATCAGCGGCGAACCTAAGGCGACTGACCTGAACGGCAGGTTAGAAGGACGGACAGATTTCTACGAAAGGTGCAACATGGCACATGGTATTCAGACAGAGGGCGCGCTCAAGGATCGCATCCTCATCGAAGGTGACAAGGGTTGGCACGGTTTGGGTGAGAACCGCAACGAGATCAAGCCAAAGGATGTGCGCGAGGCTTTCCCTTGGGATTGGAAGATGGAAGACATGGTTCTTGCTAACGGCAGCACGATCAACGGCTTCAAGGCTGTGACGAGCGAGGGCAATTCGGTCGGAGTGGTCGGCGAGAACTACACCATGATCGGCATTGACGATGTGGTGTGTCTTGCAGAGGATATCGTCTTGTCGCATGGCACAGGTCGTATCGTGTCGGCAGGAACGCTGCACGGACGGCAAGACTTCTTCCTTGACTTGGAACTTGGTAAGGAGTTCCGTAACGGTGACGATGTAAGCAAGCCGTTTATCGGATTGTCCAACAACGCGGTCGGATCGCGTCACTTCATCGGTGGCGCACATATGCACCGCATGGTCTGCGCTAACACGCTGAACCTGATGCTTGGAGAGGTCAAGGGTTCTCCCCGATGCCTCAAGGTACGTCACACTCGTTCGGCGTTCAATCGCTTGTCCGAAGCGCGGCGTATTCTTGGAGTTGCTTGCGCGGCGTTCGACAAGGCTGACGAGCAGATGAATGCTCTCATCGCCAAGACGCTGACCGATTCGGAGGTCACCGCGTACTACGACAAGGTGCTGCCGCTGATGCCCCTGCCCGGTATGAAGGCAGGAGAGAATGCGGAGCAGTACGAGGCGAATGTCGAGAAGATCGAGCGTGCGAACCGTAAGACGGAGCGCATCCGTGAGGATTGGATTGATACGCTTCAAACGGAGCGGCGTATTCTCAAGGTTTCCACGCCAACTCTGTGGCTCGCGCTCAATAGCGTGACGAAGTGGGCGCAGCATGACCGTACCGTGCGCGGTGAGTCGGAAGATCCGATGATGCGTCTGTGGAGCAATCGCTTTAGTGATGGGTTCGACCGCACGAACGAGGCGCACGACATCGCTGTGTCGATGCTCTAAACTGTGTCGGAGCAGGGCGGGGAGGGGTGACTACGGTTGCCCCTCCTCTCGCTGCCCTAAAGTTCCCGTATCAGCGGAAAGCCTAGAGCATGAGCGAAGACAAGAGCCAATACGAATGGACACCTGAACAATCGCGTAACGGTGCTTTCGAGAGCGCAAAGCGTAAGATTGCGAAGTATGTGAAGGGGCAACTCCCTTACGGATGGAGTTACAAGGTCATCGCGCCGTATAGACCAAACGGTACTCAATGGGAAATCAAAATGGATTACGGAGTCTCCCCTTGGATCACGCTGCGATGGCGTCCGTGTCTTCCGTTCAAGGTAATGCAAAATCCAAATTACTATCGTGTCGAAATCCATGCCTCTAGTGACGGAATTAAAGGCTACGACTGTGTAGAACACCTCTCAAAGCCGATGAGTGATATCCCGAAGATCCTTGAACTTGTGCAGGACATCTTTGACGGATTAAATCCTGATCCTATCATGCAACTTCACGCAAGAGCAAAAAGAGACATCAAGGCAACTTTGCCCCCTAAGAAAGAATTTTGCAACATGACTGAACTAGAAATCATCACCGAACTGAACGAAGGGCGAGTACGGCACAGAATATGAGTACACCAAAATATCCAAACATCACCGTTCAGTTGCTTGGCAGAGATGGCAATGCATTCGCCATCTTAGGCAGGGTTCAAAAAGCAATGCGTCGCGGTGGAGTCCCGCAAGAGGACATCAAAAAGTTCATGGAAGAAGCAACGAAGGGTGACTACGACAGACTTCTCACGACAGTTATGTCGTGGGTTGATGTGGAGTAAAAAATGGCTACAAGAAGCATGATCGGTATTGAAGAAAATGACGGCAAGATCACGGCGATCTATTGCCATTGGGACGGCTATCCATCTAACAACGGGATGTGTCTTCATTCGCATTACAGCGATAAGAAGAAGATTCGTGAACTCATGTCGTTTGGCGATCTTTCTTGTCTCCGTAAGGACATCGGTGAAAAGACCGACATGGATAACACTGATCCAAATCGACCCGCGATTCAGAACGATTGGTGTGAGTTCTACGGGCGTGACCGTGGTGACGAAGGTGTTGAGTCAAAGAGTTACTCCAATCGCAGTAAGTTTATGGATGCTGCAAACGGATGTTGGGCGGATTGGGTGTATCTTTTTGACGCAGCACAGGGTGAGTGGTTGCTTCAAATGCATCGCCACGAAGACTCCGAGTGGAGAACAGTTCGCAGGGAACTTGAATCGCTTGGCTTGATAGATCCGCTTGACGATCTTCTCTACAAGGCAAAGAAGGTAGACGCCTAAAGTTCCCGTATCAGCGGGGAACCTAGAGCATCAACGAGTGCAGCGAACTGCATCTCATCTACAGAAAGGACATAACAATGGGCGCATGGGGATACGAAGCATTTGAAAACGATCACGCACTTGACTGGGTTGGAGAGGTTGTAAACGAGGATTTCTGGAGCAAGATAAAGAAGGCTCTTGAAGGCGAAGATCACGATGAGATTCGTGCTGCGACAGGATTAACTATCGCGGTTCTCTCCGGTTGTCGTGCTACCGCACCTTATGAGTACGACATTCGCAAGATTGCATATGACTCACTCAACCGAATCATGGGTGACAGGAATTGGCTTGAATCATGGGGTCATTCCGATGAAGTTATCAAGGACATTCAGAAGCAACTGCGTGAACTTGAGAGCATTGACCCGTCCACTACTCTACTAGACTCAATTGAGAAATAAAAGGAACAGAATGGATCTCTCTGCTAATCAGCGTTCAATGTGCGCCACAATTCTTGTTGGCTGTGGCAATCTTCGGCTTTCCCTCGTCATGCTTAACGCGGAAAACCCGCGTTGGCTACGGATGATTCGTAATAACTTTGACACAATCCAAGAATCCCTAACAGGATCGAATACCTCCGTGCGCGAGGCTGTGAACTCTTGGGACAAGATCAAGGAAAACTTGGATGAGGGTCTGCCTAAAAATGTTGCCATCGGTGAGGATGTGATGTATCTCTTTGTCGCAACGGATGAGGCTTTTTACGCTCTCCTATCGACACTTGATATCAATATCGAACCTGATATCAATCTCACGGAGGCATGAATAAAAAATACAGATAAGGCGACTGCCTAAAGTTCCCGTATCAGCGGGGAACCTATGGTAACGAAAGGACACATATGCCAAATTGGTGCTGTAACAAGATTCGGATTCGCGCAAAGAAGGTAACGCTTGAGGCAATGAAGGAAGCCGTGAAGGGTGTGGACTACATTCGTCCATTCGACTTTGAGAAGAAGCAGAACGGCGATATGACCCCTGTGGATTGCATTTTCTGCTTCCATAGCATCATCCCGCAACCTGACGAAATCCTCGACCCCGAAGATCCTCGCCGCAAGACAAAGATGTCTTCGGATGAGATCCTTGAACGCCTGTCCGACAAGAACGACAAGGTTATGCCTGAATGGTGGTCTTGGCGAGTCAACAATTGGGGAACGAAGTGGTCAGTTAATAGTGACAATACCAACTTCATCGAAAAGAAGGGTTCAATCACCTACTGTTTTGATACTGCTTGGTCACCGCCTGAACCTGTGATTTCGGAGTTGTCTTATAAGTTCCCTGATGCTGAAATTCTGCTTTCGTTCTACGAACCGGGATGTATCGGGCGTGGCAGCATGACTTTCAAGGGCGGCGAAGTCATCAAGGCAACCGGAGCAGGTTTGGAATAACAAATTACGGCGGCGGGATGAAATACTCCCGCTGCCTAAAGTTCCCGTATCAGTGGAAAGCCTAAACGCAATGGAGACTTACAATGACCCCAAATAAAGACGCGACACTTCCTCACCTGTTTGACCGTATGCATATTATCGCGCAATGTTCTTGCGGCTCTATTCAAACACTTAACGACCATCTTCCTCAACTTGAGGGCGAAATCGAAGGCGAGACTGTTGCCTATGAGACTGATGAGTTCCGTGCAATTATGACTTCATTAAGCGTTACGTTTGGCTCAACAAAGACAATCTGCATTCTACACCATGCTCATTCACAGTCAGTGCATCGCAAGTTTCATTGCTTTATGTTCATATCGGCAGATCAGGCAAATAATGCTTGGGTAATGATTACGCACCGTTCTCCTTCTCTATTCAAGAAGGGCACACTGCACAGTCCGAAGGACTTCACCAAGAGCATGGGTCTACTGAATACGATGACTGAATAAGGCAGACGCCTAAAGTTCCCGTATCAGCGGAAAACCTACGGTGTCGCACTGCGACAGAAAGAACACAATGGACACAACTCTTATCTACATTCTCATCGGCAGTAACATCGCACTGGTTGTAACTTTTATTGCGCAACAAATGGAAAAGCCCGCACCGCGTAAGCGCACTAGGAAGGTTGGCACACGGTGAGTAAGCGTAGCAATCCGTTCCGTGATATGCTCTCTCCTCTGATTGGAGGAACAATCACAGAAATTATTGTTGACGATTCGCAAGATTCAACTGACCCGTATTGCGGGTTCATCGTGACTCGTCCCGAAGCCGTGTATCAAGTGGTTGCCTTGCGCGACCCTGAAGGCAACGGTGCGGGGTTCGTGGAAGTCATCAAGATTGATGATTGGAAGAAGCACAACAAATAAGTCCTTTCTGCGAAGGGAGTGCGTTCCGAAGTGGATGCGCTCCCTTCCTACTTATAAGAAATAACATGGCTAAACAAATCAACAATGTTGACCTGCTCAAGAAACTCTTGACCAAGATCCTCAAGAAGGATGAACCTGCCACTGTATGTGCCATCATGCAATGGCTTCATGTTCGTGATCACGCGGTATGCATCTTTACTCCAAAGGAACTCGAATCAACAATGTTGGATATTGATGATGTCGAATCCGCAATGTGTAGTAGTGGAGATGATGCAATGCGATTCAATCCTGCATTGGAAGAAGATCCAATCGTGGAACTAATGGACAAGGCAAAGGATGCAAAGAAGGCGACTGCCTAAAGTTCCCGTATCAGCGGGGAATCTAGGGCATGGAACCAAACACCACAACTAATGTCCAAACGCACATCTGCCTCGATACGCCTGAACAGATCATGGGCTATCGTGAACTCCTGATCTACAACGGGTTAAAGTTTGAAGTCAACACGGCGCGTAACGGTCGCGCCATGAAGGTTTCACGCGGCATCTCATGCTTCGCCATCGCAAAGAGGGTCTACGCTCTGAAGGGCAACCGCGAGAAGGTACTCGCAGCCTTGAAGGAAATCCTTGATGCGAAATACCCCGGTGTCCTTGACGCAGCAAAGTAAACAACCCGGAATGTCCGGAAATGCACGAATATCTAAACGCACAAAAGGCTAGCCGCGTGGCTAGCCTTTTGTTGTTGAAATACCTCCCCCGCCTAAAGTTCCCGTATCAGCGGGGAACCTAGAGCGTAACCATCCCACAGCGGGAAGGTAGACGCGAGTAAGCCTGAAAGGAAACATATGGCTAATAAGGTGAAGATTGTGTTGGACTCAAAGTCCACGGGTGCTGCTGCACTCGTCAAGGAATTGGTTGACCTGATGCCCGGTGTTACGACCGGAAGTATCGAAGTGTCTTTCAACTTCTCCGCCGATAAGGGCGAAGACGAACAGTACACGGCGGTGCAGGAACTCTGCCCGTGGACGCTTGTGGCTCTCCTGACGAGCAAGTTGAACGGCGTTACCCAGCAGGTGGTGATTGATTGCATCCCCCAAGTGATGGCTATGAGCGATTCGCAACGCAAGGTGCTGCGCGAGAATCTCAAGGATTCCACAACGGCGCGTCTTGAGGAGATGGGTCTGTTCGTGCAGCGTACCCGTACCGGAAAGACCCGCATCGAGGTGCAGGGTGATGGCGAGATGACGGTCTAACAACGGAACGGCGGGGGGGGTGGCGAGTAGTGCGCCCCTCCCCTCGCTGCCCTAAAGTTCCCGTATCAGCGGGGAACCTAGAGTAACGAAAGGACACAGCAATGGGATACAGACAGATTGGTCGGCTCGTCATCAGTACCGATGAAAGCAATTGGATTGAAATTAAGAAGTGCTGCGGAGTCACGGGAGAACCGTATTCTGTTTCAGTTCGCGCCGATGACTACGCAGCGTGGAAAAGCGGGACATTGGCGCAGAAAGCCTTCCCGTATCTTTCCCGCGAAGATCGTGAGTTCATCATCAGCGGAACTAGCCCAAAGGGTTGGGACATTCTCTTTGGAGATGATGAATAAATACTAAGCCATTGCGTCCTGCGGGGCGGGATTAATTCCTTTCTCCCGCCCCGCTCTTTCGCATGGCTAAAGTTCCCGTATCAGCGGAAAACCTAGAGTATGGAAAAGCAAAGCAAATGTGACGGATGCGAAAAGGAAATCGCGGGAGAGGAAGTGACTCTCTGCCGCGTGGACTACACCGATGAGGATTGGGAAACTTTCCGATTCTGCCCGGAGTGTGCGTGTAAGGACGATTCAGCAAGACCCATCTAAAGGAACACAATGGAAACAATCAAGAACAGCCAATACAAAGTCATCATCGAAAATGACATGAATTGCGAAAGCCCCCGAACCTTCGACAACATGGGAACGATGGTGTGCTTCCATCGTCGCTACGATTTGAGCGACAGGAAACACGGCTACACAATGGAGGAGATTCGCTACTCAGAGGAGACTGGAAAACTTCTCGGTGATGAGCCGATGATCTTCCTGCCCGTCTACGGCTACGATCATGGGGGTATGTCTATCAGTACGACTCCATTCTCATGCCCGTGGGATAGTGGCAAGATGGGTATCATCTATGTGAAGGAAAGCAAGGTGCTAGATGAATACAAGCGCAAGCGCATGACGAAGGCGCTCCGCGAGAAGGTTCTCAACATTCTCCGCGCAGAAATTGAGGAACTGAACAAGTGGCTTCACAATGATACTTGGTGCTATCAGGCTTACGGCACTGATGGGATCTTGATCGAATCTGTTGGTGGCTTCATCGGACGCGAGTACCTTGACGAGCATCTGAAGGAGTATTACTCTGACCCCATCGAAACGCTGATGGAAGTGGCGAAACAAGCCACTGCCTAAAGTTCCCGTATCAGCGGGGAACCTAAGGTAACGAAAGGACGCACCGCAATGAAGTACACGATCACCATGATGCAGTCAAATGACCCGAAGGATCAGGTCACCTACAGCATCGACAAAGTTGACAGTGAGATGGAGGCAGCGCAAGACTGCTTCTATCGTTCCAACATGGTTTACAGCGAGATGGAGTTAGAGCATGAGCATTTCCACCGCTCCAACATCAACGAGGTGGATTTCAACAACCTCCGTTCCATGAGCGTGGGCGACATTGCGAAGGTGTTCGATGGGCAAGATACTCATTGGTTTATGTGCCTTGCCGTGGGATGGGCGCAAGTCGAGTCTGAGTTCGTGGAACCGTGGCTAAACTTGCGGTTTCTCACCCGCATGGTTCATCCTCTCACCCGCATAGAAGACCCGATTGAGGCTATGACGCTTCGCGTGAAGATGAAGCGTGGCATGATCCCGTTCGTGGAAGGAAGCACTGATGACGCAGTTATGCAATTGCCGTAAATACCGCACCGTTTGCCGTTGTAAGCGCACCTCACCGCTTGATGAGGCTATAAATAAATTGCGGGCAGGAAAGGCTTTATCCTCCCGTGATCTCACAATGATCTCTACGAATCTTCGCGGGATCATCGAACTCATGAAGCGTGGAATACTTCCGCTGCCCTAAAGTTCCCGTATCAGCGGGGAACCTAGAGCGTCAACTCCAACGAAAGGAAACGAATGCAGCCCAAGTACATAAACCTCACCGATAAGCCCACTGATTACAGCACTGATAACGGTCACGGACAGCCCACCCACCTCCTGTTCAAGCACTTTGGACGATGGGTCAAGACTCCCAAACGCTACTGCGTTCGTCCCGATGGCATCATCTCTCATAAGTACCTCAAGGATGAGGACGGCGAATACGAATGGTTCCGCGTCCCGTCTACGAAGGAAATCGAGTCTTGGGTATGCGACTCCGTGTGCGAGACTCCGTGGGGTGACATTGTGGAACCCGATCACCCGAAGTCGTGGCTCAGAGTATTAGGTCTTATCTAATCCCCCGGAAGGGATGGAGGGTCAAGTGTAATAACTTCCCTCCATCCTTCCATATGGCGGCTGCCCTAAAGTTCCCGTATCAGCGGAAAACCTAGAGCGTAGTCATTTCCTGAGCCTTCCATAATTCGGCGGCGTCCCATAGGGACTATGCCCACCTGAAAGGGTGTGAACCGTTGTCGGGCAACCGTAGCAGCCGAAGTCCCGTGCTGCCGTAGGACAAAGGGCAATATCTCTCCCCCGCCTAAAGTTCCCGTATCAGCGGCGAACCTAGAGCATGGCAAAGAACACCACCGATGAAACCCCTCGCACCACCTACCCAATTCCTGCGGAGATAATCGAGATTGCCCTTGAGGGGAACGATAGTGATAGCGATAGCGATAGCGAGAAGCACCTAACTCTTGCGTGGCAGGAGGAGCAGTACTCCGCGCGCCATGAGCAGCCGTGTGACGAAGAGGGGTACGACTGCCCCGATTTCGATGACTGAGCGCAGGGAAGGCAATATCTCCCCACCGCCTAAAGTTCCCGTATCAGCGGCGAACCTAGAGAGTAAGCGGCACAGCCGCAGAAAGGACTGAAGAATGAAGAAGAATATGCTCGTAATCAAGACGGATGGCACTGTTGAAATCAAGGATCATGGAGGTCTTGAGTCACTACAAGCGGCGGTTGGTGGCTATATCGAAGGAATCAGTATCGGTAGCGCAGCCATGATGTACTGCAACGAGGAAGGCAAGTGCAACAGCCTCCCCGTGAATTGGGTTGCCTCGCGCCTCTTTGAGAAGATGCACGGGATGTGTGATGTGATCGTCGGTGATGTAGTCATCGTCGGATGCTGCTCTCCTGATGGTGAGTACGATGGCGCGGACTACGATGTCCCGCCCGGAGTGGTGAGCGAAGCGCAGCGTTTCGCTGCCGAACTCAAGCCACGCTGCGGAGTTTCCTAACAAACGCTAGGGGTAAGGGGTAAGCCGAAGGCTTACCCCTTACCCCTGCCCCCGCCTAAAGTTCCCGTATCAGCGGGAAGCCTACGGCAACGAAAGGAACACGATGGAATACTGGAGCATGGCACTGATCGCGGGAATGTTGGCACTGGCTTTCGCAATCAACGCGGGAATCATGTGGTTTTTTAGTTCTTATTGCGGATTCTCGCCCGTACTTATCGCGGGAATTATTGGAGTGGGTCACGCTACGAACTCCATCTTTGCGAAGTCCAATCGCCTAAAGTTCCCGTATCAGCGGGGAACCTAGAGCGTCAACTCCAACGAAAGGAAACATATGGAGACTGCATATAAGTGGATCAAACCGTGGAAACGCATGGATAACTACATGGGTGCGGAATGGGAAGGTTACTACGCCGCTCCTGTGGGTCAGAGTCGCGATTCAGATACGGTGGAGCGTTCCAATTGGGAAGCGCAAATCCAAGCGATCCCCGAATCCGATACGGTCAGAGTAGTTCGGGAAAGTCATTGGGCAGTGGGTTGGGTTGAATGGCTCGCCATCCACGAATCCGACACGACTGCTCTGAAAGAAGCGGAGAGCATTGGTGATCGGCTCGATACTTACCCCATCCTTGATGAGGATGCGTGGAGCGAGTTAGAGTTCCAAGAGAATCCCGAAGATCAGTAAACGATAAGAGAGAGCGCAACGGTGCGCTCTCTCTTATCAATCTCCCCACCGCCTAAAGTTCCCGTATCAGCGGGGAACCTAGAGAGGCTCCAACGAAAGGAAACGAATGAGCAAACTCTACGGAATGATTCAGGGATGCAGCACAAAGGAAGCGACTCGCAGAGGTCACAAGCGCATCGATGCGACGGTTAAGAATTGGGATTGGACGCTTGAATCGTTAATGATTTACGGTGGTGGTGGAGAGATGGATCGTATTCGCGTCGTTCTACGCTCCATCAGTACGGGACGCACGATTCTGATCGCTGACGGAACTATCGGGGATATTGTCGCTGCTGATCCTCTCAAGGGACTGATCGACCTTGCGAAGCGGTTCGATGACTTTCGCGAAGATACTCCCACTGCCTAAAGTTCCCGTATCAGCGGGGAACCTAGAGAGTAACACTAACCGCCCCAACGGGGCAAAGGAAACAGAATGAAGATCGGAAACATGGACACCATGACCTTCGCCGCTCGTATCGCTCACGCCAAGGCAATCGCAGCCAAGGCGCAGCGCAGCAAGGACGTCAAGGCGATGTGGCGCGAGGTTAACAACCGCTCCGTCATCCTGCGCAATGACACCGCGCAGACGGGTGATGCATTGGGGTTCATCCTCCACCGCGCCATGCTCAACGGTTCAGCGGACAACCTCCGCTAACCGTTGGGCGCACCGCACTGCACTGCACTGCACTGCACTGCACTGCACTGCACTGCACTGCACTCCCATTCCCTAAAGTTCCCGTATCAGCGGGGAACCTAGAGAGTAACAACCTCAACAGCCCCAAAGGGGCAAAGGAAACAGAATGATGAACGATAGTCAGTCAAGATGGAACAAGGCATGGAGTGCGGCTGTACCCGTCGAGCCAAACGCGCACAGTGACCTCGCGGGAGCCGTCACACAACTCCGCAATTTAATTAAAGATCTTGACGGTGATGTTCGTACCCTCAAGACGCAGGTTGAGACATTGAAGGCGGAGAATGTCCGGCTGAAGGCACAGAAGGAAGTTCTCATGGAATTGGCGCGGGGGCGGGGCTAAAGTTCCCGTATCAGCGGAAAGTCTAGGGTGCAGCCCCAACAGGGGCAGAAAGGAAATATTGCGATGCGAACGCAACTCGAAATCGCCCGAGAACTTACTTGGAAACGGGCAACGGCAGAGATCAGCGCAGGGCGCAGAACCCGTGCGAAGTCATGGGGTGGCAAACCCAACGCAAGGGCAGAACGCAAATCGAAGGCATGGCAGCGGGAGTCGTAAGACTCCCCTGCGTGCTTTCGTGTGAAATCCGTACGAATCATGCGCGTATGAGGCAGATACTCCCGCTGCCCTAAAGTTCCCGTATCAGCGGGGAACCTAGAGCGTCAACTCAACCGCCCCAAAGGGGCAAAGGAACCAGAATGGACAAGACACAGAAGATGGCGGCTCTCGCGGCGATCATCGGGAGCAACCCGCAGAAGGCAGAGTTCGCGGCGAGCCTCCTTGGCTCACTCGCCAAGGGCAAGGAAAGCCCGAAGCAAGCCGCGTGGATCGACCGCCTTATTGCAGAGGCAGCGAACCCCGCCCCCGCGCTCTCGCTCCCCGCACTTATCGGAGCGTTCCGCGCAGCAGCGCAGAGCATCAAGTTCCCGAAGGTGGTGTTGACGGCTGACGGGGTCGAATGGACGCTAGCGTATGTGTCCCCCAACTCCGAGAAGGCGAAGCCGGAGAACCGAGACACCATCGGGATCGCATCGGGGAAGTTCGGGGAACCCACCGCGAAATGGGGTGGGCGCATCGGGCAGGACGGGTCGGTGATGTGGGGTAAGGACGCGACCCCCGATTTGGTGGCAGCGGTGCAAGGGATTGATCCCTCCGCCCTCCCGCTGAAGAAGAAGTGAGCGCAAGGGGGGAGCCGCAAGGCTCCCCCCTCTGCCGTTGGGATACTCGCGCTAGCCTAAAGTTCCCGTATCAGCGGGGAACCTAGAGAGTAACCAACAACAGCCCCAAAGGGGCAGAACGGACACTACTATGGCTAAGCCAACTACCGTTTCTTCCGCGCCCGTGACCCAGCCGCGCGTCTGCGAATATTGCGGTCACGCTCCAGACCGAGCGCTGGACCCACAGTTCAATGCGTGCGAAGAATGTTATGAGGATGTCCGCGCGGAGGCGTGTTGGGACGCGGACCCACGTAGCAGGTGTGATGACTAACCCCACCGGAACACGGTAGCAAGCGCTACCGTGTTCCGGTGCGTCCGTATCGGTCTGAATCTGTATGAACCGCGCCAACACACCGAAGCGACACACCAAAGGCGCATTCACTATACCCCCCACCCGGGGGTGCTTATATAGGGGTAATCTGGCCAAGGGGGGGATACCTTAGGCCTTCTTCTCTTTTTTGTAATTTATCCTGGTTTAAAAAATCGGGGGTAAGAATATAAGATATATGATCTTAGAAAAAGGGGGATACTGGCGTAGCCTGTTCTCTTTTTCTTAAAAAGGGGGATACCTTAGCGGGAAGGTAGAAATATTATATTTCAGAAAAGGGATACCTTAGGAAATCCGGGCAATAATAATATTATGAACTGGTACAAGAAGGCACAGCAAGATGACCCCTACGATTGGGACAAGAACTACGGCAAAAGATTTAAGTTTGTGAAGACTCCAGAAGGAGCACAAGTGCCTCCAACACGGAATAAAACGATTTCTCTTGTTACTCCACCAAACGGAGACGCGTGGAACTGGGAAGAGATTACGGGAGATCAACTGGAGCACTTCAGAAAAAATTGGTCAGAAATACAAAAAACAATAGGTGCCCATAAGAGAATACAAATAGAAACAGGACAGAACGCTTTCATGGAAGAAGAGCAATCAACAATGGATAAATGTGCAAAAGGAAGCTGTTGGAAAGGATACAAGCGAGTAGGCATGAAGCGCAAGGGGAAGCGCCTTGTTCCGAACTGCGTTCCCAAGGGGAAGGGATGAGCTGGTATAAATGGGCAAAGACAAAAAGAATACACCCTGAAGGTGAGCGCGATGCTGACTACATAGCAGAGCTAGAGAGCGTTGTTGCCGCACAACGAGGTGCGCCAGAAGCAGCAATGTTAGCGGTGCAGAATGAACTCTCACACGGCGGTCTTTTAGACAATATTGTAGAAAGCGGAGGTGATTTAAGTCACCGCTACGCGAAAGGGTTGGCTAGGTACGGGAAGTCTGACTTCCTAAATGAAGTAACCAATAAATTAAGAAATACTGGATACCTTACATATGGTTTTGAAAAAGAACTAACAGAACAACTAAAAAGGTACGCAAAGCAAGAAGGAAAGTCGTTTGAAGATGTGCGCACAAACTTGATGCGGCTTCTTAATAAATTTGCTGATGCACACGCAACCATCCCAAGTCCAAATGAAACTATTAGAACGATCAACAAAGCAAACATTGCTGTGGGAAGAGGTCGGTTTCTAGAGGCTGGGTATCTGTTTAATAAAGTCAGGCAATTGGTTGAGCGTGAAGTAAAAGAACAGGAATCCTAAGAAAAAGGGATACCTTAGCGGGAGTATTGCGATAAGATAAATTAATATTTTTTAAATTTGGCTGAACAAGCTGCATTGGTAGTCGTACAGTTAATAAGTTCACTTATTACAGGAGATAACGTACAATGAAAATATTATTAACAATGTTGGTAAGCGCGCTGTTCTTGAACGGCTCTGGAGTACAGAAAAATGCGGGAATCAATGGAGTGGTGGCAGGGGATGGGATAAACACCGCATTCATTGGTTTTAAGAAAGATACATCACATCAGGAGCAACTGGACGCGATTGCCTCCTTTGGTGATGCGATTGAAGCCGTGCATTACTACGAAAACATACCTGGCTTAACGCTGGTGACTCTTTCACAGAACTCTTTAGATAATTTACTGAGTACATCACGTTTGGTTGGAAGCAACAGTGCAGTCTCGTTTTTCGAGATGGACAAGAGATTTACTGCAGTGCACAGCGAAGTGATACCAAACGACGCTGGATTCTCTCTGTGTTGGGGTCACCGGAACACTGGCGCGTCTGGAGGCCTTGTGAACTTTGACATGAATACAACAAATGCGTGGTCAACAACACAGGGATCAGAAGCGGTAAAGATACTTGTTTTAGAAACAGGGATCCAGCAAGACCATCCTGATATTAATCAGCTACCAGGTCGAGACTTTACTACCGGTGCAGTGAACGGTGTCTTGGGAGGTGGACCAAGCAACTCATGTGACAACCACGGCACTTCCGTTGCGGGGTGCATCACGGGAGCTATTAATAACTCCATTGGTACGGTTGGAGTGGCTCCAAAGTGCAAGGTGATATCTGCAAAGGTGGGAGTATCGATTACTCCATGCAACGGCTCATGGCAAGGGCAGACGTCTTGGACTGTGAATGCAATAAATTGGGCAATAGGAAATGGAGTGCGTGTCACCAACAACAGTAACGACTACGGCACGGTTTCTACGGCAATGTCGAATGCGTATGGGGCAGCAAAGTCTGCAGGTGTGGTGAATTTTGCAAGTTCTGGTAATTCAGGAAACACAACTATCGGGTTTCCTGCAAGCGCAGCGGGAGTAAACGCCGTTGGTGCAAGTAGTAGAAGCGGACAAAAGGCATCGTTTTCGTCCTATGGAGTGAAGCTTGCGTTTACTGCACCAGGACAGTCAGTTTACACCACTGACAGGACTGGAGCAAACGGATACGGCTCTGGAGACTACACAACTATTGACGGCACGTCTTTTTCGTCTCCGTATGCGGCTGGAGTTGCTGCATTGATTATATCTGCAAACCCATCGCTGACAGCAGTGGAAGTGGAGTCGATCATGAAGTCAACGTGCAAGGATATGGGAGCTGTAGGCTTTGACTCCTTGACTGGATGGGGCGCACTTGACGCAGATGGAGCAGTACGAGAAGGGGTGCGCAGGGCGTGTCCTGCAGACTTTGACGGCGACGGTTCCGTGAGCGGCAACGATCTGGGCATCCTGCTGTCGTCTTGGGGGGTTTCGGATCTTGACATTACTGGAGATGGAGTGGTAGACGGCGGCGACATGGGCACTCTCTTGTCTACATGGGGGCCTTGTCCTTGAGGGGGATGAATAAAAGAAGGTAGAAATAATGAGTACATAGAATATTATAGTGTCTTTACAAGGAGAGCGCATGCACTATAAATTATCTAAAAACGAATGGTTAGCAATAGGAAACAAGGCAGGATGGCTGAAGAGTGCAAAAAAGTACGAGTCACTCAGCGAGTGCAGACGAAAATGTCCTGACTTGGACGTAGATCTACGTCAAGAGTGCAAGAAAGAGTGCGAAAGGGAGTACGGTGACACGGCAAAGAAGACAGCGGCAGAGATCAAGGCTTTCGAGAAGACGGCAGCGAAGCTAAAGCTCGTCAAGACTTTCCCTGCAGGCAGTAACAATCTCAGTGCAAAGATTTACCGTGACAGCGATTACAACGGGTATCTCGTTCGGTTCTTTGAAAACGGCAAGCACCGCGAGGAAGCTGATTACGATACCCAAGATCTTCAAGAAGCTATCGGTACTGCTGAGTATTCAATCAGTCACTACAAAGCAGAACGCACCAACGAGAAGACGGCAGCGGGACCCGATAGCGAACTATATCGTAAGTTACAAAAGATTTACGGGTATGTCGCCAACGAAGCCAACGACATCAGCGACAATCAATGGAAAAAATGGTCAATCATCGTTGATGAAGCAATGTCTTCGGGTGATGAAAAGACAAAAGAACTTGCCAAGCTTATAAAAGTTATTGTTGATGACTTCAACTCCGGAGAATCCATCGACCCAAACACGCTGCAGGACATTGACCCCGAGGAAGTGCGCGAAGAGCGCGAAGACCGCTACTACAGCGGTACAGGTGAAATGATCGGTGACGGTCCCGATGACGACTCGTACACGCGCTACCTGGACCGGGGATGACCCGCAGTTAAGATAAAGCAATGTGGTATAAGAGCGCACAGACATCGGCATGGGGAATGGAAGCCGGAAGCGGAGCTCGCCAGATATACCACGCCCTTCGTGAGCGAAGCAACCCACACCCAATAGGCGGTGCAGAGCTCGATAAAATTTGGGGGGATGAAATGAAGAAAA
>Ga0247834_1001562_pt1 | contig 38376 bp, 65 predicted proteins | sample LaCruzMarch2015__8_FD_187118 | JGI IMG/M metagenome (GOLD analysis project Ga0247834, IMG submission 187118) | Freshwater microbial communities from meromictic Lake La Cruz, Castile-La Mancha, Spain - LaCruzMarch2015_12m | ecosystem: Environmental > Aquatic > Freshwater > Lake | place: Spain... | reverse complement strand
TTAAAAGTCAGCATGAAAAAATCAAAAGAATTCATCTTGAAGCAATATCCCCATGGACTGAAAATTATTTTACATTTGAATTGAGATACTACCCAGAAGTAGTATTGCATGACAGAAAAGATTATTCCGGACCAACAGCGAGATTAGAAGTTTGTGGAATCCTAGAAGAAGACTTGACTAATATGCAAAAGTATATAGACTATCTATTGAACTTAAAATGAAAGAAAACGTAAACTATAATACACCTCTCGAAATTGTTAGTGTCTACACTTATGCTTTAAACGAAAGATCGAAACAATATGGATATAGTTTGAATTATGCTACGGGGTTTATGTGGACCACTCTTCGAGATATTATTAATGAACATCCGCAAATTTCCGATATTCTTCTTGAGAAAATTAACGATCTAGACAAACTTGCTGAATATCCTAATCCTTATACAGCAGACGAAGATCCAGAAGTTGACTATACTGTTGATAGAAGATGGACCTTATTGGGGAAAAATCACAAATATCCAATCTTTAAAAAAAGCTGTTACAGCAAACTTCCGTATGACTGCAGACAGATAGTTGATGATATCGTAAATGTATCTACACTTGAAGTATTCCATAGATGGGACGAAAAGTTTAAAAGAAAGTATTTTACAAAAGCTATTCTTATGTCATATGATCTTGGCAAAGAAGATAATATAAATATTTGGACTAAAATTAGAGGTTGGTTCTACAGTTTTACAAAATACAGAACGAGGTGTTAATATATGAATATAGAATTAAAAGATTATTTTGCGGGGCAAGCATTACAAGGTTTACTTGCGAATGGAACAGGCATAGAAATTGACCGTTTGGTGATGACATCATATCACATTGCTGATAAAATAATTCAACATAAAAATGAATCGGAAGGGTTACATCATATTGTTAACTCTAAACAAATTGAAAATACTTTATGAAAACTAAACTAAATTGGAAAAAAAAGTGGTGCGATGACAAATCAGCACATTGGTATTCTGCTAAAGTTCCTATTATTGGATGGGAATATATTACAGATAAACATTACAACGTAGGAATTGATCAAGGGTTTGTTGCTGGATTATATTTTGGAAAATATGATGATGACATCACAAGATTTTCTAATAAGTTTTATAAAACTGAAGAAGATGCTATGTTGGCATGTGAAAAACATTTACTAGACACAGCAGAAAAATTTACAAATTGGATTAATAACTCTTGACAGTTTTTAAATATTTTACTAATATATAAAACATGAACGAAGAAAATTTTATAGCTAGAAATCATTGTTTGAAAGACTTTCCCAAAACAAAGAAAAGCTTTATTGGTAAGATCAGAAGTTATCTATTCGAGAAGTATGGTTTTTGGGATGTTATTGACATTCTTCCCTGTCGTTTGAGAATGTATTATTGGGAAATTATTAGACCAATCTTTAGTCCATCTAATCAAAGAATTCGTAAATTTATTCCTAGAACCTACAGAGACATTTCACACTTAATGGTCGATGTTAATTTTGAATTTATTAGAGAGTTTTACGAAGATGAATATAAAGCAGACATTGTAGATTGGGAGGCTACAGAGCAACATAGTGAATTTGCAAAATGGTTGGAGAGTGCTTATATCTATATTACAAAGGAAAGACCACAACTAGAAATCGATCTCAGCAATGCTTATCCACCATTTAAAAGCTTTAGTGATATGTTTAAACCTACGATTGATAAAGATGGTAAAAAAATGTTTGAGATGGCTGATGATGGTATTCCTTACGAAGTAAAATATAAAGAAGTGAATAGAATTGAAGAAGAGATTGAAACTAAAAATACCGAAATTTTAACAGAATTTATTAAACGCAGAAATTATTTTTGGACTTGACAACAACAAAAAATATTATAAAATAAAGCTTATGGGAATGTTTTCATATATCAAATGCAAGAAAGAATTACCACTAACAGATGAACTTAAAAATCTTTCTGTAAAGTGGAACGAAGCAGCGTTTCAAACTAAAGATTTGGACAACTGCTTGGAGAATTATATTATCTCAGAAGACGGAGAATTATTGGAAGAGGTAATAGAATACGAATACACCTACTACACAGAAGAGGAAAAGAAGCAAAAAGATTACAAACCTTGGAGCATCATTAAAGATCAAAAAATTATAAAGCAAGAAACCAAGAAGGTAGAGTTTCATGGTAAGATTACTTTTTACGAAACTTTTGACTTTAATGATCAAGAAGACATTTGGGTAGACTTTGATGCTTATTTTATCTACGGAAAACTGGATAAACTTGAATTAGCTAAAGTAGAAAAATACGAAAACCGTAAAATAAAAATGGATGAGTATTGGAAAAATTACGAAAGTAAACAAAACAGTATTTCATATAAAATTAAAAAATACTCTGGCTGGTTTTGGTTCTGGAAAAAAATTGGAATTCTTTGCTATGAAATTTCATCATTTTTTTCAAAAATAAACTATTTTATTATTAGAAACATTCGATGAAAAATATAATTGCGTTGCTCTTAATAAGTGCTAATATTAGTTTTGCTCAGGTAATCTTTAATGGTAATGTAAATTATCTAAAACAATATTCTGAAAACCTGTCATCTAAGAATAATATTCAATATAGATTTAAACTACATGAAGACCATAGATATGTGGTTAGCTTATCAAATGTCATGAGTGTCGATCTGGATTGCTTTAATAACGAAATCAAGGAAACAAGTGTGTTTACAACACTACAAATAGAATTTTAATATGGATTATAAACAGTTTGAAAAGTTAATTGAAAACCTAGAGAAATGCAGAGAACGATCACATTCAATGTATAATTTAGGAATAGATTTGATGACCTATGACGATATTTATCATGAAATATTTGGAACTCTATTACTATCAGTATTTGGAGACTGTGGTAAAGACTGGATAGAATGGTATCTTTACGAAAGACTTGGCTTTAGCGGAAAAGAACCACTAAAAGCATTTGATGTAGATGGTACAGAGATTTGTAATAATATTGAATCCCTTTGGGAAACAGTTAAGGAATACATGAATGAAAAAGATAACTAAACCAGCACAACGAGAAGAAGCAGTCTACTATTCAGACTTTTCAGGAAAATGCTTTGGAGACTTTCATCCACACGTAGAATTAATGATTGACTTTAATTATGGATCAAAGTACGATGGTAGTAAGTTAAGGTTTGATTTAGATGATAAAGATGTCGAAGATATTTTGGCTCTTTTAAAATCAAAATTAAGCAATGATACTAAAAAAGCACTCAAGACTATGTATACAATGCTAGATTATAAATATGAAAATAGCATTAATTCAAGAGACTGGACTGACTGCGAATTTATTTGTAACGAAAAAGAATTACTAGAAAACCTTATATGATCAAAAAAACAATAGAACCAACCGGAGATGTCTGTGTAAAATTCACCGAAGATGAATTAGCACAATTGAATATTAAACAAGGAGACAAGTTTTCTATTAAAGAAACCGATGAAGGAATTTTACTTGAAAAATTTGCCACTATTGATATTGATTTAGCCGAAGTCGAAAGAGAAGTCTTAGAATTTCTTATTCGAGAATCTTGCGATAAAGACGTTTCTGTTAATGAAATTATTTCGGATATTTTAGAGAAAGGTCTTGAACAATATAAATGAAAATTTATTATAAAGAATCGTGGGGGTTTTGGATCTTTAAGAGATATTCATTCTATGTAGAAGATTCAAATGAAGGACTAACTGAAATTTTAATTGATAAGAATACTTGGAATCGTTATAATATAGGAGACACATATGAAATACCTTGAACAAAGAGTAGAGGAACTAGAAAAAAAAGTAGCTCTCCTTAGAGCTAAGCACAAACTAGAAGAAACTAAAGCGACAGGGTTTGTTAATAAGCATCCAATCCGTGTACAAAATAAAGAGATAAATGATTATATGTTTAACTCTAGCGTGAATTTAATGTCAGAACCTGATCTAGAAACGTCTTTTGCAAGTCCTTGGGATTCTTCTGAAATAATTAAAAATCCTTTAGATACTATTACAGTGAATTTGAGTTCTGCTGTGAGTGATAGCAATTTTCCAAACCCTGATTATGTAGATTCTTCTGATCTTCCGGAATATTATCCACCATACCCAGATATATTTGGTTCTTATGATGATAAAAACTTCAATAACGTCATCAATGAAAATGTATCTGATGAGTGTGGATTTAAGATGAATTATGAAGACTGGGGAGTAAAATCTAGTTTTGATAAAGAAGATAAACGGTTTTTAGAGTATTTAAACACAAAAAAAGAACTTAACATGAAAACTTATACAGAACAAAACATAGAAAGAATTTTTGGTAAAATTGTTTCTAAATTTACTATTCTCCATCATTGCTGGGAAGGGGATGGTTACGGGTATGTAGTTGAAAGAGAAGGTAAAAAAATACTTGTACTTACAAATCATAGTAATCCTTACGTTGCAACAAAAGAAGAAATTAATCTTAAGATAGGTGAATACAAGTCTGTTATTCAAGAAACAGAAAGAGCTGTTTTTTTTCTCAAATGAATGACTGGATGCAAATATTAGAAAAACTTTCTTTAAAAAATGAATACATTAAAGAGAGTGAAATACTATATAATTTACCATATGAAGTGCATCAAGCATGGGATAATTTTATGAGAGGAAAAACATGTCCCATATTGGATAATGGTGATTATGGTGTTTATGGGTGGGATCTGAGTCAATTTTTAAATAGATTCTAATGATCAATAGTATCACAATCACAGATCTTTCTACTGCTGTTTCTTCTTCTTTCAAAGAAGGAAGAGAAAATGTTTGGATTTCTGTGGTAGATGAAGCAGATCAAAAAAAAATTCGAATGATAAAAAGTAATTTTTCAAAAAAACAAATTCCACATTTTGCTCAATATTTTTATGACTGGTCCGATGAAGATAATGATGTTTATATTCAAAAAAATATAGAAGAAAAAGGACCGAAAGAGCAACATGTCAATAGTATTATATCTTTTTTACAACCAATTGTGGATTCTGATAAAGTGTATAATCTTGGTGTTAATTGCTATGCTGGTGTTTCGCGTTCGACTGCAATAGGAATTATTGCTTGGGTCATACAGGGTAAATCTCCACAAGAAGCACTGGATGAAATTATTAAGGGTCGGTCTATGGCATGGCCAAATTTACGTATTTTAAAATTTGCTTCGGAAAGGTTGAAGATAGATTTAGCAACACCAGTGAAGAAATGGAAACAACTTAATAATAACGGAATTTATACTGGGGGTTGGTAAAAAAACATTGACAATTACAATTTTTAGATTAATATAATAATATGATAACAGCAACATGGCCATCGCTAAAGTCATCACCTATGATGACAGAAATCAGAGAAGCACTTAAAAAGAAAGCGGGAAAGGGAGAGCCGCCGATTTCTAATAAAGAAGCTAATAGAACATGGAGAGAAGATATTCTTGGTATTCTTTCTGATGATCAGAAGAAAGCAAGAAAGGCTCTTCGTCAAGAAAAGTCTAGTAATAAAAGAACACCCAAGACTACAGTAGAAGAGAATGTTTAATGTCTAAATACGAAAATATTCAAATAACTAAAAGTTTTTTAGATTCTAATCCTGATGCATATTTTGTTTTTGGAGATAATCTAGAAAGAATGGGTTATGGAGGTGCGGCTGTTTTAAGAGATCATTCGCATTCTATTGGATTTATTACTAAAAAATTTCCTGATAACAATGATTCATCATTTTACAGACCAGAAGAATATTCATCTGTATTTTTTGAAGAACTTAAGAAACTCAAAAATATTATTAAACAAAGACCAAATAAAACATTTTATATATCTCAATTGGGTGGGGGATTGGCTAATAAATTTTTAATTTGGCAGAAATTAATCAGGCACAATTTAGTAAAAGAATTAGATAATTTAGATAATGTTGTATTTTGTTGGAAAGATTGGGATTAAAATTCTTCTTCTTGATCAAGATCCAAGCCAATATCCATTCCAAGTTCTTCTGCTTTTTTCTGAGAAGTTTGGCTCAAAGTATCAAACAATTGTTTTTCTGTTATCTCAGTTGCTTTATTTTTTACCTGTTGATGATTATATCCACCCAATTTTGCAACCATTTCCATAGGAAATGAATTTATATCAAATTTTTTCGTTTCTATTTCTACGTAAATAGGATTGTTACTATCATCTGCCCTGAATACTATAAACCATTTCTTGCCTTCTCCTTGCGTATCATCCAATACAATAGCAAATACAAGTTTATTTGAAATATAGTCTGCTTTCAATTCTTCAATTTTCCAACCACTTACAGAGCCAGTATTTGGATGGTCTGGCAAATATTTTTGAAAAAAATCTAACATTCCAGCTGCATATTTTGCAACTTTTCCTTTAATATTTTCCACAGAAGGCTCTGACATTCTAGTACTTTTAGCTCTTTCCTTATAATACTTTTCTACATTAGAAGAAATATTAACAGTAGATGGTTCTATAGTTAATGGAGATGTTTTAATTGTAGATGGAGCATTTACAATGATTTTGTCTTTTGCTTTTTTAAGTATTGCTTCGGAATAAAGATTCATAATGTATTATAATAACTTATTCAAATATCCTTCATTTTCTCTTTAATTTCATTTAAACATGTATAAATAATAATATGACATATAATAAACCATTTAGAAGTTTATCTGATCTTTATTCTTCAATATACTTAAAAGAAGGAGTAGAGAATGAAAAAAATCTTCTAGATAAAGAAACTTTTAGTAAAGTAAGCGAAAAGCTTACGAGAGCAAGAAGAGGTCTAAAACATTTTGATTTAGATTTAGGTCTCTACTTGGATACTATGAGAACAGTTTTAACCAGAAGTCCAAAGTGCAAAACAATGGCAGTCGATAAATTAGGCAACATATATATCAATGTAGACTTTCTTTTAAATGAACTCACCTTAAAAGAAACTATAGGCGTTTTAGCTCATGAAGTTTCGCATATATATAATTTAACATTTCCTAGACAAAAGGGGAGGATTCATGAACTTTGGAATATAGCAACAGATTATTCCATGAATAGAGATATAATAGCAGCAAAGCTAGAACTTCCTGAATTTGGACTCATTCCCAAGGAAATAAATGGAAGATTGTTTATTAAAAATAAACTTTCTATAAGAACATTAGGCAAAGAATATAATTTTGATATAGATATAACAGATTATGAATCACCCGAAGAGATATATACTCTTTTGGTCAAGCAAATTAAAGAACAAGACGAAGAAGCAGAAAAAAATAAACCAGAAGAAAATGAACCACCAGAAGAAGGCGACGAAAATGGTGAGGACGAAGGAGAAGAGATAAATATTGGTGATATAGTAAAAGACGAAGAAAGCGGAACCTATGGAGAAATAAAATCTATTGATCCGTCAACAGGAGAAGCTATAATAGAACCTTTAACAAAGGAAGAAGCCAAAAAAAGAATGTACGCTAGAAGCTAATAATTTTTGTATTATGAAAGTAAAAATATCCAATTTAAAAAAAATGGTTCCGAAACAACCCAAACCACCAAAAGGTGGTGGAGGAGGCGGTAAACAACCCGAACAACCAAAAAATACAGAAACATTCGAAGATCAAGAAGATGAAAACGATTCCGAGGGACAAGAGCAGGGTGAAGGAGAATCTGAACAAGAATCTCCGGAACAAACGGATGGTGAAGGTGAAAACGAAAATGACTCTACTGAAGGTGAATCCGGAAAAGGAAAAGGTAGTGGAAAATCTGAAGGCGAAGAGGAAAAGGGCGAAGGGGATGAAGAAGGAAAATCCGGACATGGATTTGATGAGCATATCGTAGATCCTGAAAATTCTCCAGAAGCATTAGAAGTTCCTAGTGAAGATCCAAATTATACTCCTAAAAAAAGCACGGGAAAAACTGATAAAGAAATTTCCGAAGAACAAGAAAGAGCAAGAGAGGATGTAAGCAGAGTTGCAAAAGAAATAAGAGCAGGTGGGGAGGGAAGATCAGAATCTGGAGGCGGTGGAGAATCTATTTTTAAGAAAAAATATACTCAAACAAAAACAGATTGGAAAAAAATTCTTAGAGATTTTATCGAAAAGCAATATAAAATGGAAGAAATTCCTAATAGACCTGAAAGAGTATTTCAGTCTCAAAGAATTTTTATACCAGCAACTAGAAAAGCAAGAAACGAAGATTCTTTAAATTTAGTAGTTGCTCTTGATACTAGTGGATCTGTAAGACCTCCGATTTTAAATACATTCATAAGTGAATTATCAAACATAGTAAAATCGATGAGTGAAGTTAAACTCAGCATAATGCTTTTTACAGATCATGTTTATGCAGAAGTTGACATAGATACAAGAAAAAGTGCATATTCATATACCGATACAAGACCTCCTGTTCAGGGTTTAAAATATTTTAGAGCAACAAGTAAAAATAAAGACGATATAAAATCTTTCTTATTCGATTCTGTAGAATATAAAAGCGGAGGGACTGTATTATCTTCTGTTACAAGACATCTACAACAAAGACAGATGAATAGATTGTCTGGATTTTTAGTATTTACGGATGGAGATACAGAATCAAATCCTACTATGCCAAATTCTAAAAAAAATATATTCCTAATAAATAAAGGCGGAAGATCTGATGTTGTTAGAAGATTTGGCCAATTTTATGAAATTGATGTTGATTACACATATTAAAATGTAAATATAGTATAATATATTATGAAAAATTCAGACATTCTTAGTCTTCAAGCGTTATATACAAATAAAATATTCATAACAGAACAAGAAGATATCACAACAGATTCTAAAGCACCGATTATTCAGGCTACTGATCCAGCCAAATTGGATGCAATCATAAAACCTCCTATAAATTTTGCACAAATGGCAAAAACTCTTAAACAAGAATTTGGAGATGAAGAAGAATATTTTTCACTAGGTGGACCAGAAGGATCTAACATTAAAAAATTTAAACACGAAACGCTTTTTAATTCCTTAGAAACTAATTGGGATTTAAATGCTGAGAAATCAAAATCCAAGTTCGGAAAATATCATAATATGTTTATATTTGGTGACGTTTCTTCTGGTAAAACAATGTCTATAAAAGCATTTTGCAATGCAAAGGCCGAAGAATTGGGAAAATCCCAAGCAGCATATGAGTTATATGAATTAGATCCAGAATTTGTTGAAAATAAAACAAATTATATAAATTTTGATGTTATTCAAAAGAGTCCAAAACTTTTAAAAGCTTTTTTAGAAGATCCATCAAAGTATTTTTTGTTTTTTGATTTTACACTTCAACAATTTACTCAATATGATTTTAGAGGAATTCCGGACTTACAAAAAGAATATCCATATCTTGTTGAAAGAAAATATCCTTGGTTGTATGCAGCGGGTCAACCTGGTGCTACTGGTGTCTTTTTCTTAGACGAATTTAACAGAGCAGAACCTAGCATATTTAATACTATGCTTCCTCTTCTGGATGATCACATGCTTGGTGGTGTTAAAATACGAGATAATATAATGATCGTTGCTGCTGGTAATATCTCATCTACAGGAGCATCTGGAGGAACCGTTGATCTTAAAGATCAACAAGCATTAATGTCCAGATTTAAAGCTGGATATTTAGTCCTTGATCCTTTTGATTGGTTAAAAATGGCTGAAAAATCTGGAATGGATCAAGATATCATAGATTTCATAAAAACTGCTCCATTTAAAAATCTTGGAATTCAAAACCAAGCAGCTCCAGAAGAAGAACATTTACTAGGAATTAATGAAATTGAAAGAGGTTATAAATTTGTTACTCCTCGTAACATAGAAATGTTCGATCAAGATTATAGACTTCTTAAACGAAAATTAGAAGTTGCTAGAGACGAACTAGAAGCAGCACAAGAACAAGGAAGAGAACCAGATCCTAAAAAAGTAAGAATTCCACACATATATGAAAAAATTTCAACTGATGCTTCATTTTCTTGTGGAGTTGTATGGGCAAGAGGTTTTTATAAATTCTTAAAGCTAAAGGAAAAATTTAATCTAAGAGAACTTGCTAATTCTCCATCTATATCAAGTAGTGTTGAAAATTATACTCTTCCTCCTGCTTTAATTGAAGAGATTAAAAGGGCTGAAAGAAACCTTAAAGGATTATTATCTCAGCTAGAAACAGCAAGTGATGCTGAAGATTCTACTGTTATTGATACTTTTTTAGCAAAGGCAACAAATACAGAAAAGGAATCATATCAAGACATGATTGACATAGTTAAGGTAATTACTAAGTTAAACAAAGAATTACAATTAAACATAATAAAAAGAATGTATGATAAAAGATTTTTACCTGAAACTTCTTTAAGATTTTTTATGAATTTTATATTATCAGGAGGACTTAAAGATGATGATATTCAAAGAAAATTTGTATCTTTAAATAATGAAGCTAAAACATTATTAGTAAAATATACAGGAGATGAACACATTAAAGCAAAGAGAGATATAAAATAATATGAATACTAAAAACTTATTTTTAAAAATATTAGCCGAGGAGCATATCCTTTTCGGAAAACAAATAACAAAGCTGGAATTTAATGCCATCAAAAATTCTAAATATGGAAAATATTTAAAAGAAGATACATATAAAACAAAATTTGATAATATTTTGGAAAATGTAGCATTGAATAGATCGAATAAAAAAGAAACATACGAAGATATTGAATATCCTTCTTATGAAATGTTTAATTTAAATACTGATAGAAAACTTATAAACTATCTTATGCATAAGATAGAAGATCGCTTTGATATTGGAGTTTTAAATAATTCTCTTTCCAAATATAAAAATATAAATTTAGAAGATGTTAAAAAGTTTATAGAAGCTTTTTTATCAATCGATGAGGATTTCCATAAAAATACAATTAATAGAATAAAAGAAGCGTTAAGTGATAACAAATCTGTAAAATCATTAATGCTGGATTTGCGATCAATGACAATTTAATTGTTCACATTCGATTCCATAGAATTTAAAAATCTCTAAGGAAGATATGTCTCTTTTGTATACTTCTTTATAAACAACACGTTTAATTCCATGTGCAGCTATTAATGTTGCACAGGAACCGCATGGAAGTAATGTACACGCAAGCAAATCGCCTTCTCCTCGTTTAACATTGAGAAGAGCATTTGCTTCTGCATGTATCATATACTTTCTTCTTTCATCTCTATCTTTCCAAAACTCTTCTGTAACATTTTTTCCAGAAGCAAGTCCGTTATACCCCACACCAACAACTCTATTTTCTTTATTTAAAACAACAGCACCAACCTTCATAAAAGGATCTTCGGAACGAAGAGTGGTGACTTCCGCTATTTTTAAAGCATAATCTTTCCAAGAAATTCTCATATCAATTTAAATCCTTTAAAAAAATATCCCATTCTTTTATATTATGTTTATTTTTAATATAAAGACTTACTGGAAGATCTCTAGGTGCTAATGGGTTTCTAATTAATTTTAAGCCAGACTCTTCTGGAGTTCTATCTGCTTTTTTTGCATTTACTTCTTTATGAGCCAATACACAATTAGTCCAAATACTTTTACCGCCCTTACTTTTTGGAATTATATGATCTATATTTCCATTGTTGGGGGTTAGCCTTTTTCCGGTATATTGACAAATTCCACCATCTCTGATCCAAAGATTTTTGGTTGTAAACTTTGGACGCTTGAAAGGAACTCTATCGAAATTAGAAAGAACGATAATTTTTGGGATTTTGATTTGTAAACTTACTGTTTTTATATATGAAGAATTTTCATCATAAGGCATAGAAATCCAATCTTCCCATTTTAAGGGAACCATATTATCTTCTTCCCTGACATCTAAGCCAGTTGCAGAATCATCATACATCATTGAGATGGCTTCTGCTGGACTTTTAATGTTAATTGCTTGCCAACATCTATTTAAAACTAAAACAGTTTCTTGTCTAATCGTATTCATACATTTTTAAAAAATTATAATAAAATATAATTAAAAATGCAATAAAAAAATATTAATAGCCGTGTTTGGTTTGAACAACATCGGCAACTTCTGAAATAGCTTTTAATGCTGTTGGAAGTTTCTGCATCATCCAAGGTTCAATTTCATGCCCACCTTCAATTAACTTCAATAGCATTTCAATTTTTCTATGAGCATTCTCCAAGCTAGTTTTTAACATACCAACTTCTTCCTTTTCATTTTCAAGTGCTTGTTCCGGAGAAATTTCATATGGAATTTCATTTTCAACGACATCATCATATGCTTCGGCTAAAAGTAATAAATCTTTTTTATTCATAATATTAAGAATTATATGCAATAGCACTTCCTGATGCTAATTTTATTCCAGTATATTCTCCAGTTAATAAAAAATTGGATGGAAATGTCGGTGTTTGTATATTAGGAATCGAAACATTAGTTCCGGAAGCGGTTAATGCAGTAAATTGAGTGGATGAAACTATCGTTTGTATTCCTTTGAAAAAACCATAATAAGCAGTAGTTCCTGATATTACAGTTATTCCATTGCTTCCTAAACTATTAACTGGATACGTAGCCTGTGCAAATAAAGGTCTATTTTGATCATTAAAAACATTTACCCAAGAATGTTGCCAAGCAACATTTGGAGCAATTTCTGAAGAGGATAAAATCGGTGAAAGAATCATTATATCTATTACTTATTCATATAATATATATTCTATATATTTTTTTTAGAAGTTCATAATTGTTTTATAAGAATATCATATTCTTTATCCAATTCATCCAATTCTTTGTTAATTTTTGAAAGCTCAACAAGAAGGTCTTTACATTCTTTTGGATTTTTTGTATATATATCCAATATATCATCTTGCATAATTGATACTTGATTTTTAATCTCTCCTACTTCTGCTGCTTCTTTATATGTATCTTTCATCGGATTACTTTCATACCTCCTGTTTCGAGATTTGTAACTCTATATGAAGTAATAGTATGCGGGTAATATTTGCTATACTTTGTATGATATGTTATAATATCTTCCCTTGTTTTAAAAGGAGACAACATAACCTGACACCAATTTCCTGCATTTTCTTTTCTTTCTAGTTTATACATATATTAGTCTTTATAATTTCGGTTGATGAGTTTAAATCCAAGTGGTCTACGTGAAGAATATCCTCTTGGGTAAGAAGAGGGTCTTACTACAATTCCTTCTCCTTCTAAACCACTTGGATATTTTTGTTTGTCTGCCAGTTCTTGAAGTTTTTGCAATGGATTGACCCAAAGTTTTATTTGTTCTTCCAAACCTAATTTAGATACTAAAGGAACGATGTCACAACGTAAAGAATTTTCGCAAAAATTTTTCATCTCTTCATATGTCATGTATTTTTTGTTTTCACTAATTTGAAATACGAAAATCTTAACGTCTTCTAATTTGAGCTGATTACGTTGAATTCCGTTTCCACAAAGTTCTCCTTGAATTGTACCCGTCCAATTTTGTGGAATGGTAAGTTTTCGAGCAGCTTTCCAAAAAGTATTGTTCTCTGTTTCTTTCTTGGAAAGGTTCCTTGTACATACTTGTGTAAGTACACCATCTTCAACAATTAATGTTATAGAACTTCCGTCGAGTTTGCTTGTTACTGTGATATGAGAATCGTGATTAAGAACCTTCTCAACTAGACTTGGATCATTCAATCCATTGTCTTCATCTGTTTTTGATGTAAGATGAGTAGGAAAATCTCCTAATGTTTCTCCTGAAAGATTTGCAGGAATTTCTTTTATGTATTTTGTAATTCCTATTATCTCGGTTAGATCTGTACCTGCATCATAATCTTTAAAAGGAGAAGCATCAAACTCACTTAAAGGTATTACCAAACCTGACGAAAATTCTCCACGCAATTTAATATTTTTGATTCTAATTGGTTTATCTGGATTTTTAGAATCTGCTAAAAAAGCCGACCAAGTATAACGAGGAACAATAGTATCGATTGTAATGAATACAACTTTATCACCTTCTTTATGTATACCTTTCTTAACTACTGTTTGCCATCCAAGAACTTCACAAAGTTCTAAGGAATCAGCATTGTTGTGATTTTTTATAGATTTGATAATTTCTATTGATGCAAGTTTCATACTTGCTCATAATATCTATTTTTTAAAAGATGTCAACAGAAATTATTTTTCTGCTTTTGCTAATTTTGTGTAATAATTCCGGAAGCAGAGGGACTCGAACCCCCGAAGGCTTTATAGGCCCCAGCTCATTTCAAGTGAGTGTCCTCGACCAGCCGGACTACTTCCATATATAATATACTTATGCTAAAAAATAAAAACAGCCTCACTGGTATTTGAAACCAGCCTTTCAGGATGAAAACCTAACGTGCTAAACCACTACACTATGAGGCCAAAAATCAGCCTGAGATCGGATTTGAACCGATGACCGACGGTTTACAAAACCGTTGCTCTACCACTGAGCTACACAGGCGTTCATAAAACTTATCATCAATTCATACAGAAGTCAATTGATTAGAATATATTTTTTTTCTATAATCTCAATCCTTGAATTGTTACAAACTTTAACATTATAAAAATCTTGATATTCTTCTAATATATAGACAATTTGACCATTTAGTAGAGTGGGGTGTAAATTTGTATTTACAACTCCTTGTCTATAACTTAAAGTTTTCATGAAAAATATTTATTCTTATTGTTTATAAAAGTTTCTTCTTTCCAAATATACAATTCGATTATCTATAGAATCTACTTGTTTTTGAAAATTAGATAATACTTGATTATATGCCTTCAATTGCTCTGCATATGCAGTTTGTTGGTTTATAATTGTTTCTAATTTTGTTTGTGTAATTTCAAATCTACTTTTTAAAATTTCGTCCTGTGCTTTGTCCGATTGAATTTGTTTTTCAACATACGTAGTAAATTTATCTGCTTTTACATAATTTGTTGATAACCACATAGTATAATAACCCATAGCAAGAAAAATCATAACGGTCAATAGTGGTTTAAAAACAACATTCAAAAAGGCACGATGAGTCAATTCGAATACTACTAATTTATCGACAATGCTTTTTGGATCTGTTTCTCCTGTGGGTGGATCTATCTCTGACATATGCTTGCATATATTTATCTTTTTTTATAAGCATTACTGGAAAGAATTATTCTTTTGTAATTCTAATAATTCTCTTATAGCATCTTCCACAGTATTTGGTTTTATTTTAATGGGAGATTTAATCTCTTCGGGGGGATTTATCTCTTGAAATTTGTCGAATAGCTGTTGTTCCAATCCAAGAATTGTGGGGTCTTTTTCAATTGTTGGCATTCCTCCGAAAGAACTGCTAAACATATTTACTGGATTATGTTTTACTTGATTTAGATATATATTTGATAAGCTCATGCACAAGTTTCTACTAATTTAGCTTCTGCTTCTCTTCTTTCTAATAGTCCATCTAAGCCCCTACCTTGCCATATACGCTTCATTTTACGCAATTCCTTGGCAATGCCCTTATAATCCTTCTTAGGAACTAAATCACGAATATTACGCATTTCTAAACGTCTATCACCAGACAATGAAGACCCTCTATTAAACACCAAAGAAACGATTGCTCCGTATGCATCATCACATAACTTATCTAATTCTGGAAATGCCTTTTCTGCAAGTTTAGCAAATTTTGTCCATGTTAAGATATTAAACATTTCAAGTGCTTGGTCCCATGAAATTACTATTCCACTATCCTTATGCAATTTTGTATATTCCATTCCTGATTTACCTGTTTTACCAGAAGCACCTTTGACAATTTCTAATTGTTCTTTTGGAAGAAAATGAAATAACTTTTCAAGTTCTGTTGGAGAATAATACGCACAATCTACACCAATTCCTAGAGTAAATCCACTCGCCTCGCCGGGCCATGTTGGTTTGGATAAATATTTTTGATAGTAAGCTTTCCCGCCCCCTGCTTCATATTCCAATATTAATGCTAATGCTTTTGGTGATGGAAGTTTCATATTTTTATATCAGAAATGTCATAGTCATCTTCTTTTGCATTATTAGTCGAAACAATGTCTTCTTTTATTATTTCTGTATATCCTTCTGATGATGCATTGGATTCGCTATTATATTTTAAATCAACTGCACATTGAACTCCGAGATATGCGGCTATAATAATAGCAAATATTTCTATAGTTTTGGAAAAAATTGTTACATAAGCTGTTATATGTTCTGGAGAATTGAATAAACTCAGAATAAAAACACTTGAGTAATAAAGAATAGCTAGCATTAAAACAGAGGTAAAAATTATAAAAAATTTCTTGGAAGAAAAATGATTTTTATCTTCCATTGTTTTTTTTAAAGACTTTGGTGTATTTGGAGGTGCAACCCCATTTTGTAAAAATGCGGTTGCACTTTTTGCAATTCCTACAATATTCTGCCACATATAAACTACTTAGTTTATACGAAGATTAAAATACCAAACCACCTTTGAATCTAATATAAATACCAAAGGCTATAATTAAACTCAATAATACAATGGCAATATTTCTTTGTAATATGGCAAGATCCTTTTCCACTAGCTTTCTTTGCATAATATTAAGATCTTTAACCATCTTATTATTATATTCTTGTTGTTTAATCAATTCTTCGTCTACGGTTTTTTTAGTTTCTATTAATTTAGTATTGTCTTCTTGTATCTGCTTATATACTTCTTTGTCCTTTAGAAGCTGATCATACTCAATTGAGCGTACAACAATTACGGTATCGTTTTTATATTTTTCCGGAACAATCAAAACTCTTTTTTTCCCTTGTTCTATAGTAGAAGATTTATATATAGACTTGATTTCAATTCTTTCCTTTGGAGGATATACTATTCGAGATGCTTCTGTGAGATAGTTATCCGTTAAATCCAGTCTTGCTGCCTCCAATGAATCCTTGGCGGCATATACAGTTTTTGACAATGCTTCCGATTGTTTTTCTGTGTAAACAGTACAGCTGAGTAAAAAGAAAGAAACTATTGGAAGCAATAATATTTTCATATTAAACTATTACTTCCAATAGTAATCGTGAATTAGAATTTACTTCTGATTCCTCAGTCTCTATTTCTGGATTGGTTTCTGTTATTGTAGTATTGTTTAATTTGTCTACTATTTGACCTAGCTTGTTGTCAATGTTTGTTAAGAGAGTTAATTCGTTTGTTATCATATATAATATATTTACACTAGATTATACACAATAATATAAAAATTATACTCTTATAGTTTTGTTCAATGAACAAACGGTAGCCTTGTTTCCATGAACAACAACTTGTTCAACACCAATGGTATTGTCTGCGTAATTCACAACAGCAAATCCATTTTGCCAGTTTGCATTTTGAACATAATCAACATCAAACCTACACGCACAGGCATTCTCATAGTTTACAAATGTTTGTTCTTCTCGATGACCAGCAGAAGGAAAACGCTGAGAAGAGCAGCCAAATCGATGAGTATGATTAGTCAATGTCGATGCAAGAATCTTTTCAAATTCTCCCCTAGCAGACATTCCTCCATGTTTCCGTACAACCGTTCCATGCTGAACAATGAGATTTGTTGGTAGAATTACATTATCAACCAGTTTAATCCTACACCAATCTTCTTGCGGGAAAAATACATTCTGATAACTCAATAGTTCTTGAACCCTTGGAAGACAAGCAAGAGTTCCAATTCCTTGGCTAATATACCGCCAATAACGACCTTCTTGACTATTTCCAGAGTGATTTGCATTTGTTTCTAGAATTTCACAATCCCAATCAACTGTAATATCATGAAGAATTTTCAAAAATTTATGATACCTTTGTTGTTCATCTGATAGTGATTGAAAATGCCGAGCGTCCTTTGGATATCTGCTAATGGCAAACATATCAAGAGTATCTCCGTTGAGGATTACCTTTTCTGGTTTCAAATCAGAAACTACTTGATAAAAAATATCAATAGTGGGTTGATGTTCCATTCCGAAATGAAGATCGCCAATAACTACTGCAATTTTATTCGGAGATTGAGAAACCCTGCTCCTAACAGGAGCAGGATAACTAATAGGCTTAATATTCTCAATAAATTTTAGAATCTTTTCATCCTTGCCTTGAATGTTGTTGTATAGACTGTGAAGAGAATTAACATTGAACAAATCGTTTTCATCGGTTGTAATAGTCTCTTCGATGATAATTTTTTTAGTGCTTCCACCAATCCAACCAAATAGTGTTGAACGAGGAATGTTCAATAATGTTGAAATTTCAGTATTTGTCTTTCCCTCTTTTCTGAGAGAAATAGCAAAGTCGATTAATTTTTGTTTTTCCTTTTCGTTGAATATAGCCATAATTTTTGGGTTAGGAGGCTGATATTACAGGAAATAATATATATGTCAATGACTTTTTTTTAAAAAAGTAGCCTGTTGGGTTGTATTATGCGTCCAAGAATACAAAAAGAACTACGGCTAAAATACCAACGATCCCAACAGTGTGGAAGCACCGTTCTTAATCGCAGGGGACTACTAACTCTTCCAAGTGTTCATCCAGGAAGCCTAATTGTTTACTACGGCGAGAACCGTGTACGTAAAAATTTGGCTTTATTCTTAATAGTATAAAATATCTTTGATACCATCAAATTTAAACAAACTTTAAAGAATCAGAATTAAAAAGCTCTTCAACTCTTGCTTGTGCAGATTCATTTGTCCAATTAGAAGCGGATGCATATTCTTCATCGCCTTCCCAAAGGATAACTCCAACCGGAAGATCTTTAATGCGAGCAATGATCTTTTTTTCTTCAAAAAGATCTCTAACGGCAATAATTTTTACTTCTTCTACTGTTATTGTCTGTGCGGGTCTTATTGTTATTGTTTTATTCATATGTTCATATATTTACACGCAGGATTAAAAAAATATACTATAATTTTTAATCAGATTCTATAAAACTTAATGATCCATATACACCATCGTTTGCGGCTAATGGTGTTACAACAAGGTAAAGTTCGTCTCTTACTCCGTGTACAGTTGATCCAATTCTTAAAAACTTTTTCAAATTAAATGTTCCTAAATCTATACCCGCTCCTGCTGAACCAAATCCTGTTGCTAACACAAATCCAGTATCTGATGTAGGTGTAACATTTCCTCTCCATCTTTGAAAATTACTTTCCGTTATATCTGTCCACGTTCCCCCTATTACACCAGCTGGGTTTAATACTATTTCGTATTTATAAGGTGCTTGGTTACTTGCTGCTTGTTGCATACAAATTACGCCAGCATTGATTATCTGATTCACGCTGTCTAATTTACTATATTGTAATCTAACCCCTAAGATAGCCCTACGAACTCCTGATTCCACAGTATTTGATACCGTATCAATTGATCTAGTAACACCGGAAAAGTCAGATCCTCCTTCTGATATTACAGTAGAGCATATCATTTTCATTGAACCAGAACCAGTTCCTGTTTGTCTTAATTCTGCTCTTATAGGATGATTTGGTGATCTTAGGTATGCCCCTTCTTTACCTGTATTGTTAATCTTATGACAATACCAAACTTGACCATCTAGGACAACACCATAACGCACTCTTCCAACTCCTAACCACTCATAGTCAATTACAAATATGTTTGTTCCTGATAAAGTAATTGTTTGTCCACTAGGTCCAGTGCCATCTAATTTATCAATATTCCATTCATTTCTACTAGCAGAAACAGAAGGAACTAAAAAACCTGTGTTGTTTTGAACGCATTTTATAGTGTCATTTGATGCTTCAAAGTAAAGACCAACATTAGGTGTAAATGGTGTAGCAGTTAAACTAGAGAAGCAACCATATCTTTTGATTATATTTGTCTCTGGATTCAATGTACCAGTAAACATATAAAGCATCGATTTACCACTTTGATAATTAAACCTCTGAGTTGTTTGTCTTATAGCATAACCATTATTGACATTTGTTGTTAATGTGATGGATGGATCGGAATCTCCTGTATGATAAATATTTCCATTTTGAGAAGTATTAGACCAAAACAATGTAGACATTTGATGTAATTGTTTACTATCAAACAATGTAACTGGTTCGGATATTCTTAGTCGTTGAAATGCATCAACCGTTGCATTGTCTGCAAAATTTATAGGAAATCCAGTTGACGTATCAACCTTTGCTGTTATTGCATTTGTTACATTAACATTTAAAGAAGAAGTTGCAGGAGTAACCGTAACGTTATTATTGTTAAGGTCTTTTAAAGAAATAGAATTTAAAACATTTACTGCTGTTACGGGATTGTTAGTAAAAACTCTTAATGCTCCAGATGCAATACCAACATTAACAACATCAGCATTTAAACCTGTTGTATGGTCTGATATATGTACATTTCCTATGGATAACTCCGAGGTAGATAAACTTATACTAATTGAATCTAAGTTGGTAATGTAAGAAGCATTTGCAAAAAGAGGTCTTTCTGCATTATTATCAACAGATATCCAAGAATTTTGCCAAGCAACATTAGGAGGAGTTACATTGGAAGATAAATTATTTGAAAGTACATAAGTAGACATAAAAGTTAAATATACTTACAAAATTTTATTCCTTTATTCCAAATGCTAATTCTTTATAAGATTCAAATTTTTCAACAGGTTCTGGAACTTCCCAACCAAAAAACCAAAATTTGTTTTTTCTAAACTGAGCAATTTCTACTAAAGAATTTCCTTGCTCATCTTTGTCTTTACTAGTAACTAAATAAATGTGTTCTTCTATTAATTCAGGTGATTTTATTTCTTCCATAATTATAATTAATACAAATCAATAATAATTCAATAATTATTTTTTTTGTTTATTTTTTTTAAACTTGAATTTAAAAATATTTTATTTCCTATATATAAAAATAAAAATGATGTTATTGATATAACAAGACTTCCAATTCCCAATGAATATAATATATTCCAAAAGAAATCGGTTTTTCCTATAATATTATATACAACTAAACTAGAAAATGTTAACAATGCTACAATTGCAAATATATACTTCAAATTAAGTATTGTCATAAAATATTATTAATATTTAATAATTTTAAATACAGTTTAAATATAAATATAAATTATAATTCATAAAATCATGGAATCTAAAAAATTAAATCCATTAATATGGGATGTTAGAAATAGTTTATATGATCCTATAAAAAAGAAACTTATTTCAATTTCGCAAGACTTTTTAGATACTATCGAAGCTCCTGTAGAAATTAAAAATATTTTTCTTACGGGATCTCTTTGTACTTATGAATGGACAGATGAAAGCGATTGGGATTTGCACATTATAGTTTCTATTGAAGATGGTTATTGTGATAATCTTACAATAAAGGACTACTTTGATGTTAAAAGTAAACTATATAATAAAGAACATGACATTTTTATAAAAGGATATCCTGTAGAAGTTAATCTTAAAGAAAAAGAAGATTTATTAAAAGGCAAAGCAGTTTATGATTTGCAGAAGGGTAAATGGTTGGTAACTCCTGTTCATTCTGAAATAACATTAAATAATTCTGAAGTTTTGAAAAAAACAAAAGAAATGCAATCTATTATAGCAGATGCAATTGAAAATGAAGTTTCTTTAGAAGAATTAAAGGAAATACGAGATGAAATAAAAAGTCTTAGAAAAATAGGACTAGAAACTGATGGAGAATTTTCAATTGGAAATCTAGTTTTTAAAAATTTAAGACATAGTGGATATATCAAAAATCTTTATGATTATAAAGCAAAGCTCGTAGATGCTGATCTTTCCTCGGAAAGTTTTTCAGGATACTTTAAGAAGATTTTAATTTAGCGGCAAATACTAAAACGAGTTTTTCAAAGTCTTCTGGACAATCAAAATCATCTAAAAACAATTCTTCTAAGATTGTACTTTCCAATCCTTGTTTATAAAGCGTTTTAACATGAAGGAGTAAATCTTCATCTTTTGGTGTTTTTTTAGTTGCAGATTTAAAATCTGCAACGAGCAATTCGTGTGCATCTTCAACGACCTGAATTAATTCTTTAATTGTCATATGCTAAAATTTACCCAAAGAAATGTCAATTTGAATTAAAAAAAAATGTAATTACCTTTTTTAATATATAATTATATAAAATACAATTAAAAAGATAAGTAGAAATATAAATAAATTTATGATTAACAATGATACTACACTTTTAGAAGAAGCCTACAAATCTATTTATTTGAATGAAATGGCTAGAGAAAGAATTAATGTAGGAGGAATGTCTGCAATGCCTTCCACTACGAAAGTAAAAAATGTAGCTAAATCAGAAGAGGAATCAGAAGAGAGAAAGGTACAGGCAGGTTTAAAAATTCAAGAAAATTTAAAAAATCTTGAATCTGATGCAAATGATCTTGATGCAGCTAGAGATGTTATTTATACAATAGCAAATTTCGGAGAGGGTAGAGAAGACTTTTTAATAAATGGTGAAGAAATGACCTATGAAGAAATTTATAGAAAGATTTTGGATTTGATGACAACACCTGAAAACAATCCAAAACTTTTAATGGTTCATAGAAATCCCGTAACTTTTCAAAGAACTGCGGGAGTAAAAAAAGATGAATATCTTTATCGATATATCGGAGGTGCTGCGAGAGGGAAAAAAGGTAAAATACGCGAGCCAATTGCCGGAAGAACCGTTGGACATTATGAAATTTTTAGAATTATCTTAGATGCTCTCGGTGAAGAAACTCAAACAATGAGTGTAAAAGAACGATCAGAAGGATCAGAACTTTTTTATTATTTTGGGAAAAGAATGAAAGTAAGTTTTAATGACGAACATATAGGATTTTATCAAGGAGGAGTTTTTTGGCCAACTCAAACAGGAAAAGAAATGAAAATTTATGATCCTGAAATTTTAGAAGATAAATTCCACGGAGGATGGTATGGACTTAAAGGACATTCATGGAATCGTTTTTATAAAGAAAACTCAAATAAATTAAAATTTTATGATGAACAAATGTTTGTATATAGAAGCACATTTCATCTTCCATCCGAAGGCCCAGTAACTCAAGCACTTTTTGATAGAACTGCTAGAAGAATTCCTAGATATGAAGGAGAACCATTGGTTGTTTCATTACCTTGGCCTATAAAATCATATAGTGAAATAAAAGCATTAAAAGGAAAACCCGCTATTTATATTAAAGATCTTTTACACTCCGAAGAAGCGGAAGAACATTTCAAAGCAATATATCCGAAAGAAGAGTATCCACAACTCTACAAAAAAGGAAGAGACGTAGGAATGATATCAGGCGAAAGACCGGATAGTGCAGAAGTTTCAATGCCTTCTAGAGGAGAAGAAACCCCAATTGAATCAGAAAACGAATAAATAATATTATGAATAAATCCGACAAAATAAATTTAGAAGAAGCATACCTCAAAATTTTCTTAAAAGAAGATGATGATATGGAAAGTTTTAAAGACGAAACCGAAGAAGACGTAACCGCCGAAGAGCCAACATCTACAGACTCTGGAGACGTTGAAGGTGAAGAAGATGAAGAAAGCGGAGATGATATAACCGAATCTAAGAAACATAAAAAGGGAAACTGTAATTGTGGATCAAAATGTTGCAAAAAAGAAAATGATTTAGATTCTTTAAAAGAAGCCTATTCCATTGTACAGGAAAATTGGCTTAAAAGCATGGGAGCAGCCGCAGCAATGACAGCAGCAACAGCAGGAGGTGCTAATGCACAACAAGGAATGACAGCAGATGATTATGCAGACAAAGCTGCTATTGAGTATGCTCAATCTCCATCAATACCAACCGCACCCGAAGCACTTGATAAGGCAGTCGAATATATTCATAAAAATCAATTAGTTCCAGAACCAATGTTGAAAATTATTGCTACAAATCCAGATACAGCAAAAAGATGTGCATATTTATACTTTATGAAAGGTATGCAAATTCCAAAAACTCTTGTGGATGTAATTGGTGGATACGAAAAAGAACTAAAAAACGCACTTAAAAATCCGTTGGAATGAAGTTTAAAGAATTTTTCTATCTCAAAGAAGCATTTGATTATGTTCCCGAAAACATAAACAAAACAGTAAAGGATAGAGGAAGAGAAGTTGATATAAGTTACGAATTTAGTATTGGTAGATTGACATACGATGTTGTCTTTTCTATACAGAAGGATACTAAATCAACCAGTTTTTTATTTTCTAATACAAATGAAGAATATGAAGAACATCCCATGTCGATTTTAAATACTGGCGAAAAGGGAGCTTCTCAAAAGGTATTTGGTGCGGTAATAAATATTTTTAACCAATTTATTACTCAATATATTCGCCATGTGAAGGATGTATATTTTATTGCTAACAAAAACGACAAGAACAGAGCAAGGTTATATGACAGGTTTGTTACTACTGGTTTTATAAAAAACAATTTTGATGTTGACATTGATGATATAGATGCTATAAGAAAGTATATTCTAACACCAAAAATCAATGCAAACGATAACAATTTATAAAGAAAACGGAACATGGATGTTCGATGATGCCTCAAAAAGCATCGAAAAAGAACCCTTTGTAGGGGGCTTTAGTGAACTAATTGATTATGTTCTTAAAGAAAAGGGAGTATGGGCAGGAAGTCATCGCGGAATCGATATCGAATTTTCATTGGAAAAAAATTTCGATGATCAGATAGAAATTAAAAAAGTGGAAGATATGGGCGATGACTGGGCTTTGTATGAATATAAAGACATGCAAGGAACTCTGTGTCCCGTGACTCTTCAGTATTTAGGAAAACATCCAGATCGTTTCTTCATTCGACCTATTAAGAAACCATTCAATATTGAATTTCAAATTACAGAAAATAAAGACAATCCACTACCGTTTAGCCTTTGATTTCTTTTTAAGAACACAATTAGGAACCATTCGGCTTCCCTTCTTTTTCATTCCAACTTGTTTGTAGTTTTTCCAACAGGCTTCAATAAAAAGAAGTTCTAATGGTGTTTTATTTTCATTTGACATAATTGCTCCCATCTGAGCAACCGCCCTTTTCTTGGGAAGAGGTTTCTTACTAAAGCATTTTTTGCCTTTTTTCTTACAAACCTTATATCCTTTGCCTGATTTTTTTATTGTATATGGCATAATATATTATTTTTTAATATTTAAAATACTTACATTATAAACAGCAAAGGCATCGTTTGATCTATCATATAATGCATCAACTCCAAGTTTCATCATAATTTTAGGCAATTCATCTCTTCCTAAAAAATTTTCTATATTATTTTTTTTATAAAATTCCCAGTCATCAGAATTTCTTAAATCCAAACCCTTATTAATGGGATTCATTTCAAATTTTAATACAACTCCAGCCTCTTCGTCTCCGGAAAAATCAGAATAATTGATTTTTGCCAATGCTTCATCAGTAGTAACATAAAAGGCTTTACCAAAATATCCTCTATCACATTTACTTAAATCCAATCCAGCTTCTTTTACATCATTTGCGGATTTAATATCTGTACCATGAAATACCATTAGAGGAAATGAAAAATTCTCTTCTTGTTCTAAAAGAATACTCTCATATATACTTTCCAATAATATTTGGTCTTTGTTTCTCATTATCTAAATATTTATACTTGACAATAGAAAAATAAATGATTATTGATGGTTCATGAATATTTTTATTCTTTCCACAAATCCAATCGAAGCAGCGCAACAGTATAATGCATCAATTTCAACAATTTATTGCTGGAAGGTAAATAAAGTACCAATGGGAGAATATAATTGGCACATTGGAGGAATCTCACAAAAGTCTGTAGATCATGTTAGTAAAAAAATGAAACTATAGAGTGTAAATATTAATATGACAAGTAAAGATAAGATGTTGTTGGAAGAAGCATATAAAAAAGTATTAAAAGAAGAAATCAGTGATGTGGAAATGAATACTCCCACATGGGATATGAATATGGGGCCAGAAAGACATAGAGTAAAAAGAATAAATTCCGACGAAGAAGACAGAGAAGAAAATGAAGATAATTTTGAACAAATAAAAATAGGACTTGGTAGAGAAAAGGCCACACTAAATCAAGCAGATTTACTACAAGGATTGGACTATAATCAGGCAAAAGAACTATTAAAACATCTAAATTCTATTGGGGAAAATAACAACGGAGAGTATTGGGTATTAAAAGACAATCTTATTCTACAGCTTTTTGATCTTCTTAAAAACCCAAATGTTTAAAAGGCATCACCCGATGTCCATATGATTTTATAATCGTCTTCATCGTTGTCATAAAGAACACGATTCATTTGGTTTTCTATGCCCAAATCCTTTAGTTCTTTTCTTTGTTTTTGATTGGGCATAATTTTATTATTATTACAAAATAAATCAGATCCAATATAGGTAAGACGCAACCAACCTTTATCATATAGATATTGATATGAATCTCCTGCAAACATAATCTTATCCACAGATATATTATATTTTTGACTCAATATTCTTTTTGCTGCCTGAAAATGTCCTTCTCCGTATTTATTTGTAAGAAGATTACCATTTGGTTCCATCCATGCATATAAACCATTTTCTTCGAGTATTGTAGAATAAAGACTTTCCAGTAATATTTGATCCTTGTTTCTCATTCTACTATATTTATTCTGAGCCTCCTCCACCACCACTACTTTCACCTCCACCGCCACCCTCTCCACCAAATCCATATCCAAAACCCCAGTATCCCCCAACCCTATTACCAGTAAATGTATCAATTGGTTTTTTTATAATACCAACTCTATTTTTTTTCTTCTTTCTTCTTTTTTTAACTTTAGATTTTTTAGACTCTGTAAAATATTTTGCGAAAGATTGAATATAAGAATCTCCTAATTGTCCTTTATAAAAAGAAGGAGTTTGATCCACGTCCATCTGACGAACCTGTTGGGTTGCCGCCGATACTGGTTGTTCTATATCACCTCTTTCCAAACCTTCAACATTTCCGCTTTGCATATCTTCTAATTTTATTTCATATCTTTTTCCTGTATATGTGGAAATATTATATATAGATTGAGATGCACGTAAATCCTCTTCTTCGCCATAAACACCTTCTTCTCTCAATGCACTGTTAATACCTCTGGCAACAATTTTTAATTGCCTAGATGTTAATTCTTTTACTTCTATATGGTTTTGATGTACTCTTGACCATCCCCATTCTTTTATTGCAAATTCTCTACCATCTCCTCTTCTTCCGCGAGCAAGATGAACCATCTCATCAATCGGACCCTTCATTGTGGTTTGTGTTGTAAGATAATTTATAAGAGCATCATAAGGATCATTTTCAATCTCTTCTATTTTTTCATCATCGTCTGCAATACCAAGTTTTTCTATTATAATTTCAATAATTTCATCTATATGATTATCCAAATCTGCTGGTTGATCATCAGAATATATATCAAAGTATCCTAAAACTTCCCCTGCACAACGATCCTGTACATACATTTCATGGTTCATATCTCCAACATCACCATCAGCATACATCGTACCTCCATCTTCATCGAACCAATATTCTCCCTTTATATATAAAGGTTCCATTTCATCTTCATCATCTGTATCATCGGAATATAATCCTTCTAGATATAAATTTTCCAGTAATATTTGATCTTTGTTTCTCATTGTTTTAGTTGTTATTTGCTCTGATACTTTGAAAGGTTTTTAATTCATCTGTTGCAAGAGATTCAAAAAATTTATCTTCTTTTGATAATTTTGGATCATTGTAACAATATTCTATAAATCTCCTTATTGTATTTTTATCTTCTTCGTTTTCAGTTTCATAATGATCTGCTAAAAATTTATATATGGTTTTATAGAATTTTTCCAAATCTAAGTTATTAATATCAAATTTTTTTAATTGTTTAAATGGATTTCCTGTAAATGGTCTTTTTGTTTTACTGAGAATATTTAGACGTTGAAATACTTTTTTTATTTTTTTAAATTCGATTGGCATATTATACATAATACCTATATCACTTAATATAGTATCAAATATATAACTAATTTGTGGTATGTTTTTATTAGGAAAATCATTTACAACATTTTCCCAATCCAAAATACCTGATAAATCAAAAAATAATTCGTTACTTTTATTTCGTGCACTAGGACGATTTGTTAATACAATAGTTTTTCCTTTACCTAAATCCAAAGTTTTTTTTGATGTTTCTACTCTATCTTGTATTTCATTGATTTTTCCTTTATGTGTGGATTTATTAAAATTGTCTGTATAATTCATAAACCCTTCATATGCTTTCTTTTTTGCAAAGTTATAAACTTCGGGTGATTTTTTTTTAAAACTTTTGAATATATAGGATGCTAAACCAAAATGACCAAAAGATTTTTTTAGATCCAATGCCTTTAAAAACTCTACGAAAAATTCTTTTTTCTTTTTTTCCCAATCATTGGTTTGGGATATTTTTAAATGTTCATTTCCAAAATCCTTACTTGGATCATATTCTGGATATTTTTCTTGGAATTGATATTGTAAACTTCTAACACTGGAAAGAATATCAGGATAAATTTCAATGGGTCGATGTGCATGCGGTATTCTTCTAGTTTTGGTTGAACCTTTTTTATATCCACTAACCGTAACATTATCTAAATTAGCATATTTTTTTGGAGGCAATCCACCTATACTTGATGGAAATATTTTCTTTACAAATTTTTTATAATCCGCGATTCGATATTGTATATAGTGGGAAAACTCATGTTCAAGAACATCCATTATAATTCTATCGACATTGTTTAATCCCAAGTGTATAGTTTTATTAAAGTCTCTATAAAATCCTTTATCATTAAGAGAGAATTCGACATTAACATAAAACGTTTCATTCAAATCATTTAAAAACTCCCACTGTGTTCCTGTAAAATCTATTTTGTATTCTTTCTTTTGTAAATATCTAGAACGTCCTTCTTTTCTTATTATTTCAATATTCTTATATACATCATCTTTTATTTCTTTATACAATTCTTCAGGAACACTAAAAAAACTTTCTAATATCGTTGTGTATAAATTCTCTAATAATATTTGATCTTTGCTTTTCATATGATATACTTATATCGAAACTTATGGAACAAAAAAAATTTTATGAAAAAAATATACTACAAATTCCTAGTAAGGTTATTCTACCTAATGGGAGATATATCATGTAGATTCGGTTTTTTATATCCCCTCTACCAATTTTTTATGAAGCTTTCCTGTGAATATGATGAAAAGGTAAACTGGTATTTCTGGAAAGAACCATAATAAGAAATGAAAGAATCAAAAATGAATATAACAGAAGAAGGAATAAAAAGACAACGCGCACATCCACAAGGAACCAAAAGATATTACAAAGATGACAAATATAGAGAACAAACAATAGGACTAGCAGGAGAAATCGCCCTAGGAAAATAATGCAACAACAACCCAAAAAGGTTTTCTCATCTCTGAATATTAATAACTACTACCTACCAAAGGAAAAATTATATCCAATGGAAAGACTAGATGAATTGTTTAATACTCGTAAAATAGAACAAATAATAGAACAATAACTACTTCTTAAAGGTTAAAAGCTTTCCTAATTCCACATTTATTTTAATAGCATCCGCTATACTCAGATATATCAATATCCCATCAAATGAAAATCGCATAACAGTATCTTCCAATACTTCGCCACTTTCATCTAATACTTCTTCAATCAATACTTTTTTGACAGTAAACCCCTGATTCTTTTTCTTAATGGGTTTATCATCATTAGTAGGTTTTATCCTACTATTCCAATCTGTCTTCTTGCGTGGCATAATACTAATACTTATTTTGTGCATAATAAGAATCCCTCTTAAATAAAGGCTTCGCAGGGGGTTTTTTTATTATATTATTAATATTAAGGATATTACGAATATTATATAAAAATTGTTGATATTGAGAGGATTATATAAAAATTGGGAATGCCTTGTTTATATTAGGAAGGATATTAAAGATCTTATTAGTATTGAGAGGGTTGATGAGAACCTTGTTTATATTGGGAAGATTGGGAGGATTATATAGGGGGTGAGGAGGGGGCATTGCCGCCCCTACCCCCATCCTTTTTAAATTGTCTATTAAGATTTTTTAACAGCCACCCTCGGTTAATATCAAGTTTGTTTCATTACCGCATTTCATATTAAATCGGTTTTATAGAAAAACTGATTCCACGGGAAACAGAAGTTGTAAGATGAAGAAGCTTCCATTATCATCTTACAACTCTTGCTGATAGGGATGGGCAATTTCTGCCTACTTAATTAAGTGATAGTTAATAGTTAATTAAATCTTAATTAAATAGTTAATTAAGTATAACAAAAAAAATCCCACCACCCTTTCGAGTGATGGGATTTTGGGGAACAGAAGGTTTGCTTATAGTCCGTGAGTCTCTACAAACTTTCCAAGAGAAAGGAGGAGTCCGAGCATGGAGTAAACAAACACGGTCATAAAGATTGCAAAGGTTAGGGAGTCGTTTAGGTATTTCATATTAGTATCTGTGATAGTATCCACCACCATATGAGCCAGAGGTTCCATAAGGATTGCCCAGTCTGATATAGGGTAGTTGGGTTGCATAGTTTCGAGTGTAGCAAGTGCGAATGACTTGCGGTTGGGTTTCAATTACTCTATTGTAGTAATTTGTATTAGTAGGTGCATAGGTGCAAGAAGAAAGAATGCAAGCGGTGAAAAGTATGATTAGTGTTTTCATTTTACTTTCCAGTATCCGTATCCAAATTCAAGGTTGTCAGTGGTGAGAACATTGTGAGTGTCCAAGATAGTTCCATTGACTACAGCGCAGACATGACCTTGGATGGAAACGATATAACTTCCCTTGGTTGGAATTTTTAGCATGGCTCCGACTTTCTTTGCCGTCCATTTGAATTTCATTACCTTCATGATTCCGCGAACGGATGCTTCATATACTCCATGAACATTTGAGGATTTAGCCCTGCGATGAGATTCAAATGCCTTTGAGGTTGCATTGACGAACTGATACATATTCATATAGGATGAGCCTGTGGCGAGTGCAAGCGCACGAACTACGCAATCCCCAGTCTTTCCTGAGTAACCAGCAAGTGAGCGTCCTCCATCGGTGTATTGGAATTTCATAAGGAAGATAGAGTATAATTTATTTCTGGTAATTGCAAGAATTATTTTTTCAATCGGGAAAATAATTTGAAGCACAAACTATGCCAAAATTTTCGCGGGTCGCGCACGGGTGGCAAGAGTTGTAAGATGAAGAATATCAAAATCATCTTACAAGTTTTGCCTTGCGGAGATCCACTAAAAGTTTATTGACAAAAAAAATCCCACCACCCTTTCGAGTGATGGGATTGATTGATTTGAAACTTTTCAACTTCTTTTCAACATAATTGCAAGAATTATTTTTCCAATCGGGAAAATACTTTGAAGCACAAACCATGCCAAGATTCGCGCAGCCGCGCAGCTTTGGCAAGAGTTGTAAGATGAAGAATTTTTAAAATCATCTTACAACTCTTGCCGATAGGGATGGGCAATTTCTGCCTATCTTAACTTTTATACGCATAAAAAACCCCATAGGCAGATTTTGCCTATGGGGTGTTTGTTTTAGTTTTTAGCTATTGGTTAGAATTTTTGAGGATAGTATTTCATGGCAATAATGTTATTGGTTTGGGGTTATTATTTGATTTTAAGCTTTTCAACTGCTTTTCAACTGCTTTGCAAACGATATTCCAGTTTGGGACGATTTGATAGTTGATCTTGGGATCGTCCTTCATTATATATTTGCTTATCGAGTCCTCATCTTTGCAGACGATAATATGAACAATGTTATTGCTCTTTTTATCGGTTAGAATGAGTGCAGTGTTTTCTTTCATGTTAGGGATTTTTGGTTAGTTGAGTAATGATGTTTTATTGAGCAAATAGTATAACAATAATTTCTGGTAATTGCAATAACTTTTTAGAAGAAAAAATTCAAATGATATAAATGATACATATCCGCAATTTTTTCTATGACTTAAAACGCATGGGTAGAATCCTTGCTGTAATGCGACACCATGTTACATTCCAACACGCAGTCATAAAAAACCCCCACCCTCTTTTGAGAGTGGGGTCTTCTTATGAGGTTAATTCCTTATGCGTTTGCGAGCGCAGTCTTGACTGCTGACCGACCCTTATCCAGCATGATTGTTCGCTGAGTCTCATCCGAGAGCATTCCGATGAACTGCTCTTTATGTTCTGCTGCTCCACCCATTGCAGACTTGTAAAGCCTTGAGGATTCTGAAGTTCCCTTCATTCCTGTTCCGAGTCCTGTTGTCCAGTATTCGGTAGCGGCGTTTGCCAAGTCATAAAGAGTCTCGCCATTGCATTCGATTCCGCAGTAAAAGAGTCCTCCGATTTGCTCTGCTGCTTTCCATGACCTTGTGGTGAGTTCTTTGTTTCCAGTAGTTTCCACAAAGTATCCTGCTGCCATCGCAAGCGCATCATTCTTATCGCACTTGTGATTGTAGAGGTATTCCATGACTTGCTTCAAGTCTGAACGACCCGTGAGGATTGCATTCACAAGTTGCGGAAGATTCTCCAATGCCAGAGAAGCATTCTTGGTGTGCATGATTCGGAAGCCCATTTCCCCTGCTTTTTGCATTGACCAGCGAAGAGTATTCATGCAGACAATACGCATGGAAGAGTCATAAACAAACATCGTGATAGTCCCATCATGGGAAGTGACGAAGTTGATATAAAACTTGAATTTATCTTTATTGATGACCATTTCCGAGTCACCGATGACGCAGGAGATAAAAAACTTTTTACCACCCTCAAGAGTTCCAACGCTTGTGATAGTAGCATCCAAGTCTTTCAATGCCTTCTCCATGACTTCCCATACTTGGGGATTGTCAATGACTTGATAGCCAGCTTTTGGAATGTGGAGAGGAATGATTTGGGTTTCCAAGTCATCCCGAAGTCCACGCATATCCGCGCAGAGGACTTTATAGTTTGGGAGTTCGATTTGATTGTCATCGACTTGAATCATTGCAGGAGATTGAATGATAGGCCAAAGAATGTCTTTGATTTCTTCCCGAAGGATTTTTGCTTTCGGAATAGCCATTCTGTGCCATTCTGTGCCTTCGATTGAATAGATGCGGTCTACGAGTGTGATGCCTGATGCCATAGTATTATATTTTTTAGTTGTTAGGTTAGTATGACGATTCATTCGCCATGTTTAAAATAGTAATTCATATTTCTGGTAATTGCAAGAATTATTTTTTGAATCGGGAAAATAATTTCTGAGAGTTCCGATGGGGGACAAGGGGCAAGAGTTGTAAGATGAAAAATTTTTAAAATCATCTTACAGCTTTAGGAGGGGAGGGCTGCTCGGTGATAGGCAAAATTTGCCTACCCTAATTAAATCTTAATTAAGTGTTAATTAAAGTGTTAATTAAATAAAAAAAACCCCCGCCCTCTTTCGAGAGCGGGGTTTTCCACCTACCACAATTTCAATAATGTAGTTCGATAACATCTCCGCAGACTGATACGCCGCCGATGTTAGAAGGGTTGAGGATGAACTGACCGAATTTGTTGCGCTTGAATCCGCAAGCCTTTTCAATCGCTTTCTTGGCAAGTGTCAAAGGACGGCTTTTGACTTCTTTCTTTGGAGTCGTAGGAGGTTCGATCTGTTCTTTGGATTGAACGAAGCCATAGAGATAAATTTCCCCAGTTTCTTTATGTTGACGGATGCCCTTTCCGATAGACTCAAAGGTATCTTTCTGAGTATAGGAGGAAGAAACGCCTTCTGTGAGGGTTTCTGTGAGGGACTGAAGCATTTCAGACTTTGCAGTAATTTCAACCTCACCTTGGGGCGTATAGGATTCTAATGCAGTCTTGTCGTGTTCACAAGCATTGTGATAGTCAATGCCGAAGTTGATCTGGTATTTAGAAACTTCCCCCGTGCCTTTTGACTGATAGAGGAATGACATAAATTTGCATCCCTTTGTTGTTGCTTCGCGGAGTTGATCGATTGCGCTGATTTTGATATTCATATTTGGCTATTTTTGATTTTTGGTTTTGTGATGAGTCATTCATCACGCCAAATAGTATCCCACTTTTTTCTGGTAATAGCAAGAATTTTTTTTTTATTTTTTTTAAAATAATTTGAAGCATATCCTGTGCCAAGATTTTCGCGGGTCGCGCACGGGTGGCAAGAGTTGTAAGATGAAGAATTTTTAAAATCATCTTACAGCTTTCAGGGGAATTCGGTGCTGGAGATCCTTCGTAAAGTTGTAAGATGAAGAAGTTTCCATAGCATGAAGTGTGCCAAGATATAAAAAAACCTCACACCCTTTGCAGAGTGTGAGGTTTTTATGGAGGGAAATTTTTTTAGTGCTTTTTATAGTTCACTTGAAATACTTCTTTACTCCAGCAATTTCGACAATCTCCGCACAGTCCATTTTGACTATAAGCAGGGCAGTTAAAATCGGTGGCAGATGCACCGCTCACGCATAGACCTAATCGTTTTGCGGCAGCAATCGGAGGTTGACCATCCAACATGAAAGCAGAGAGTCGAATTGTGAGATTTTCTGGAATTGTATTTCCTTTGGCAACCCATTCGGAGATTATTGAAATCTCCCTTGTTGGAAGCCAGAATTTAATCTTTGGCAAGCGATTTGCAACATTGACAATCTTTTGCAAATGCCAAGTGCCTTGAAGATCACCGGAATCATGCCAGCGAAAAAATCCGCTCTTTTCTTTTTTCTCGATCAGAAAAGTAATAGCATCTTCCCACGCAGAATTAAAAAGGGAATGAAATCTTTTTTCCATAGCCTCTAAAACATTCGGGAAGACATAACGACCTTTCAGAGCATAGCAGACAGAGCAAATAGTGTTTGCCACTTTGCGTAACTTTCCGCCTGTGATACACTTGTTCGCAGGAGTAGAATATCCGTGGCAAGGCATTTTTGAAGGGTTTGAAAGGGTATGGCAAATTTCTTCGGCTTGTTTAGTGGTGGATAGCAGTTTCATAAGGCAGATAGTTTCTCAGATATTTCTGGTAATAGCAAGAATTTTTTTTTATTTTTTTTAAAATAATTTGAAGCATATCCTGTGCCAAGATTTTCGCGGGTCGCGCACGGGTGGCAAGAGTTGTAAGATGAAGAATTTTTAAAATCATCTTACAGCTTTCAGGGGAATTCGGTGCTGGAGAGGTCTTTAGTTGTGGTTAGTAGCGAGATATTGGGCAATTATCGCCGCCCTTACTGCTGGATCAGCAGTATGGTTGGGTTGTTGGTTGAAGGGCTTATCCGGAATTCCGGATAAGCCCCGTGGGTTCTGTCGATAGCACTCATTGATAATATTCCCGCAAGGGGCCAGATTGCGCCGCGAAAAATGTATTAGAGTAATAAAAATACTCTGCGCGGACGTAGTAAGCCGCCGATTCCCTCATTTTCCTCACACGATAGGTGGGACGCTCATATTCCCCATGTGAGAGGTAATATGTGCCTGTGTCTAACTTTTGCTTGGCAACTAAAGCCTGTGCTTTAGTTGCGTATGTTTTTATCGCTTCGTATGGGTTCATTATGTTTGGGTTTGGTTACTGCTTGGTTGCTTGGTTGCTTGGTTGCTTGGTTGAAGGGCTTATCCGGAATTTCGGATAAGGTTTTAGTTTCTCAGATATTTCTGGTAATAGCAAGAATTATTTTTCCAATCGGGAAAATTATTTTGTGGAGTATTCCCATATTCTCCCTTGTCGGAAAATTTGGGAGAGGTGGCTTTCATTCGTGAAGGTGGCAATGCTCAGAGCAAGCAATGAAGTTTTTTTTGCAGGGAATAGGAATGAGAATATATTTTTCATAAGGCCGAAAAGACTATATTTTTTTTCTGGTAAAAGCAAGAACAATCGAAAAAATTTTACAATCCGTTCGGCCTGATGAAAAAAGTTGTAAGATGAAAATTTAAAAAACCCATCTTACAACTTTCAGAAATTCTGCGGCCTCGGCCTGATGAAAAAAGTTGTAAGATGAAAAATTTTTCAGCCCTCCTCAAAAAAGTTGTAAGATGAAGAATTCATTCCATACGCATAAAAAAACCCCAAGAGTTTTTAATCTCTTGGGGAAATCCCTATTGATTTTTTGTATGTGGTTTATTCTATTTCTTCTTTGTTAATAATTCTACAATCTTCCTTTTTGTTTTGAATGATGTATTGATAGTCACTATTCTCTTCAAAGATTCCAATGACTACCCACCTATCTACTATTCCGTCAAAGGTCAGATCAAATTCTTTTCCTAAATTACTTTCCATCTTGCCTATTCTTAGTATTATTATATTTTCTTAATATTATTATATATTCTTAATATTATTATATATTCTTAATATTATTATATATTCTTAAATATTGTTAATTTACTAATATATAATTATATATTCTTAATATATTCTGAAGAATTCATAATTTAAGAAGTATTCTTAATATACATACCTCTGGAAAAAAATTTGTCAAGTCCCTTCTCGCGTATGTGTCATGTGTATGCGTGTGAGAAAAAATAAAGTGTTTGATTTTCTGATGTAATGTAACACTATGTTACATTCTGACACGCTGTTCTATTACAGCACTACCTATGATCGGGAACCATAATATTTCATAGTTCGTATCCTACAAGTTTCCGACTGGTGCTTTCGTATTTGCCGACAAGGAACTCAATGTCTTTATCGATTGCGATTCCTTCCAAGCTTGCTTCAATGTTATCGTCCCATGTTGATAGGAGGTGTTGAAGGGCATATGCGATGATTGTGGCTTCTTTATTTGACATATAAATCAATATTTGATGGTTGATGTTTGGTTTTTGATATATTACTCAAGATTTATGAGTTGATATTTGTTTCCGTTTGTATCCTTTTTGATACTTGAGAATTCTGTTTCGTCTGCATTATAGTCATGAACTTCTATGGAAATGTTTTCAAGGTTCTCTTTTATAATATCCTTAATGATTCCTTCAGAGGCAACGATTATTACTTTCTTTTTTAGTTGATTTGATACGGAGGTTTGATATAACTGTGGCTTGATCTTCATGCTTGAACCTATCGGATTATTTTTGAAATGTCAAGCAAAGTTTTCAGCAATACTTTCGTGCTGAAAGTTACGCACGGATCGAGCAAGTTCTTCTACAAGGCTATCCATATTCTTTTTCATGCTCAAGTATTTTCCGTCTTCCTCCATTACCAGATTCTGGTTGAGGGCTACTGCAAGTTTTCGTTCAAGGGTTCCAATGTATCGGTTGTCTGTTAGTATTTTCATAAGTTGTAAGATGAGTTATATTAGTTTTGGGCTGTTTAGTATTTCTTTTGCTTGTTGTTTTATTGTTACTTCTTCATAATATCTCCCAAGGGTTTTACACCCAAGGAGAGATATTACCGAAAGTATTAGTAGGATATAAAAATATATTCCAATCTTATAGGGATTGATATTTTTAATCCTCAAGTTCTTCTGGATATACTTCATCATCGTCGTCGTCATCTTGTCCAAATGATTCTGATTGTGAGATTTGAATCGTTGCGATTCCTCCGCTGGAGTCTTGTTCGATTCCCTCAATGTCCCAGTCGTTCCAGTTGCTGTCGATTACGCTTACTTCTTTAACTCCCAAGTCTTTAAGCTTTTCGAGTTGTTTGATGAGTTTGTTGATGTTCATATTATTTCTCCAAGTTATACGGATTCTACTTCTTCCCATTCCTCATATCCGAGATCATTGAGAAGTTCTTCTGGTGCATCTTTGATGGTATCGTAAAACTCATCGTGATCTTCTGTTGGACTTGCTGTATATCGTCCGCAGAAGAACATTCCATATTCGATGTATCCCATAATGAATGTTTCACCTGTCAACTCTGCAAGTTTCTTGATGACTGGAAGTGGGGGCGACCATGCTGTATCAAATGAGAATGCGGTCTGGTCATCGTTGAAGCGACCATCATATCCCCTCCATTTTGTTCCCCAATTCTGAATACACCAATCATACCAACCTTCTCCTTTGCATAGTTCCTCATCCATAGGAATGATTTTCTGGAAGTCAAAGGTATAATCGTTTTCATCATTTTGTATGATATATGGATTTAAAACATTTAGAATGTCTTGTCCGCTTGCGAGTGTCAGTTGGTTGTTATTATGGTTTGGCATTTGGTGTCATGTTGTGGATTGTAATGTCCAAATATCCCTTGACAGGTTTTGGTGCTACCGCCTCAAGACCACTGATGATCTTGGTCAAGTATGAGATGATGTATTCTGGGTTCTCACCTCTTACGCGAAGAGTCTCTACGATTTGATTTATCTTGTCCATATTATTTTTAGTAGTTGCCAAAGTTAAGTTCAGTTTGAATTTCTTCCCAACGATCATCTGCTGTATCT
>Ga0247834_1001547_pt1 | contig 38590 bp, 29 predicted proteins | sample LaCruzMarch2015__8_FD_187118 | JGI IMG/M metagenome (GOLD analysis project Ga0247834, IMG submission 187118) | Freshwater microbial communities from meromictic Lake La Cruz, Castile-La Mancha, Spain - LaCruzMarch2015_12m | ecosystem: Environmental > Aquatic > Freshwater > Lake | place: Spain... | reverse complement strand
GGAACAGCGCCGCGCCGCCCAACCCGCCCGACCGGCGGTATCGATATCCCACGACCGGCGACGACCGCGAGCCTCAGCCAACAGATCAATGCCCGCCGGAAATGCTACCGTGAGAAAGCCGGGTTAGGTGCTCCGTCCGAGTCGGACCTCGCCATTCTGGTTTCTACGAAGAAGACCGTCTGCCCGTCGAGAGACTGCTCTGCAGACGAAGTCGAAATTGATGCGAAGTGTGTACGGAAAGTACAGAGGGCTGCCCAACCAAGCGTTAATCAAGGCCCGGACGACGAGAGATGTCGGGATGTATATTACGAATTGCGGGGGCGCGGGACGTGTAATGAATATTGCCTAATTGTGAAGGGTTGCAAAGACTGGGCAAAGAAGAAAGGATTAATTTAGAACATATAGCATTGCTCGTATTATTCTGCAGCGCTGAAGTCTCAAATCGGAACTACATGAGCGGTAGTCGGTTATTTTACTCGTGGCATCTAGGCTTTTGAATTCTGGATCGGCGCGGGAGCATCATGCTTCAAGCGTCACGACAAGCCGAAATGGGCTCAAAAATCAATCGACTCGGGCGATTGCACGCAAGAATTTTATCTGCTTCAGAAGCCGGTAATCCTTAATAGAGTTTTTCCGAATCTGGCCCAAGGCCGAATCCCGTGATTACAGCTGCAACCAGCGCGATCTGGGTAAAAGCGGACGAAGGTCAGACTGGGAATGGCGCGCCACGCACGCGCGCCCTACCGCTTGGGCCGCCGCAGCACCGCAATCGCCTCAATGTGGGCTGAGAACACGAACTGATCGATCGGCGTCACCGACTGCAAAACATACCCGCCATCGATCAGCGTCCGCAGATCGCGCGCGAGCGTCGACGGCGAGCACGACACAGCAACCACGACCGGCACCTTCGACTTGGCGATCATCCGCGCCTGCGCATCCGCACCCGCGCGCGGCGGGTCGAACACGACGGCGTCGAACGGCTCCAGTTCCTTGGCAGACAGCGGCTCGCGAAACAGATCGCGGACCTTGGTTGTGATGGGCTTGATGCCTTGCGTGTGCTTGACGGCGTCCGTTAAGGCAGCAATCGCGGCCTTATCGCCATCAACGGCCAGAACTTCGGCGCGATCGGCCAGCGGAAAACTGAATGTGCCCAGCCCGCAAAACAAATCCGCAACCCGCTTTGCCTTGCCAACGGCTGCTAAGATCACCTCCGTCATAGCCTGTTCGACCTGCGGCACCGCTTGAAGGAACACGCCGGGCTGCGGTGTGACGAGAGCTTTGCCGAAGCGCAACTGGGGGCGGTCGGTCTCAAAAATGGTTTCGCCTTTGACGGTCAGGCGCAGAATGCGCGCGGCACTCGCGAGCCGCGTAATGGACGCCCGGTCGTCGAAGGTCAGCTCGGGCTTGGTATCCTCCATCACGACATCGATGCCGTTATGGGTCAGCGTTACAGTGATCCGCGCTTCCCCCGACCGCGACAGCAGCGGCCCGACCAGCGCACGCAACGCTTCAATCCGGCTGGTAATCTGCGGGTCGAGAATGGGACATTCGGCAAGGTCGACGATATCGTGCGACCGCAATTCGTGGAAACCAAACACCGCTCCGGATTTGGTGCGGCGAGCCGCAAACACGGCACGCCGCCGTGTCCCGATCGGCGTCGAAATGATCGCCGCCACAAGCGGAGCCGAACGGGATTTGGCTTTGGTATCAGCCAAGTCTTCGTCAGAAAGGCCAGCGTCCGCTGCAAAAATCCGTTGCTGGCTCAAAGCCGTCGCAACGAGGTCCGTTTTCCAGGCCTGCTCTGCAGGCGCCGCCATGTGCTGCGTCAGGCATCCACCGCACTGGGTGAAATGGCGGCAGACCGGCGCGATACGGTCGGGACTTGCATCAAGAATGTCGACCAGTTGTCCGCGCTCACCCGCGACGTGCGCTGTCACCCGCTCCCCAGGCAGCACGAATGGCAAAAAAACATGTCCGTCCAGCGAAGGCGCGACGCCATCGCCGTGCGCGCCCAGGCGCGCGATGGTCAATTCAGTTAGGGTCGGCATCTGTTCACGTTTTTCCAATGCGGGTTGCCCCGAGGAGATATTCGGTGTTGCCCGAGCCGCCGGTGATGGGCGACACGATGGGGGGACCGGCGAACCATCCCATATCATCTTTCAGCCAACGAGCGACGCGATCGTATGCAGCAAGCCGCGCAGCATCGTCCCGGACAATGCCGCCTTTGCCAATCCCATCCCGGCCCACCTCGAACTGAGGCTTGACCAGAATGGCAAGCCAGCATTCGGGGGCAGCCAGCGCAAGGGCCGCCGGTAGTGCCTTCATGACCGAAATGAAACTCACATCGGCAACGATCGCTGAAACAGGCTCAGGGATCAGTCGCGCGTCCAACGTACGACTATCGCAACCTTCAAGCGACACCACACGCGCATCAGCTTTGAGGCGTGGCAACAGCTGGTCGCGGCCCACATCGATCGCATAAACCCGAGCAGCGCCGCGCGCGAGCAAAAGCTCGGTAAATCCGCCCGTCGATGAGCCGACATCCAAAGCAACGCGTCCCGCTGGATCAAATCCGAACCCATCGAGTGCGGCCTTGAGCTTTGCGCCCCCGCGCGAGGCAACAAACGCATCCGCCCCGGTGATGACAATGGCCGAATCCGGCCTGACGCTGAGCGCCGGTTTTACAGCCGTCACGCCGTCCACAAACACGAGCCCGCGAACGATCAGATCGCGGGCGCGAGATCGGGTGGGTGCATGACCACGGTTAACCAGTGCAATATCCAGGCGTTCGGCAGCGTCTTGCGTCATCCCATCCGTTTAGCAGCCGAACCCGTAACACCTGAACTAAAAACACAACCAAGGGAGCAAATGCCGATGTTCAAAGCAATAATCACGGGCCTGTTCATCGCCGCTGCCGCAACAGCAGCAATGGCACAAGACCTCTCAAAGTCGCCAGCTGGCGCGAAAGTCATGTTCCTCGAGCCCGCCAACGGCGCGACGGTATCGAGCCCGGTCACCGTCAAGTTCGGCTTGACCGGCATGGAGGTCGTGCCCGCAGGTACGGACAAACCAAACGCCGGTCATCACCACCTGTTGATCAACGTGAAACTGGCCGACCCCAAAGTCGGCATCCCCGCCGACGACAATCACAAGCATTTCGGTAAAGGTCAGACCGAAACCGTGATCGAATTGAAGCCCGGCGAGCACACCTTGCAACTCGTGTTAGCCGACCACAACCACATCCCCCATGACCCAATCGTCCAGTCCGAAGTGATCAAAATCACGGTGAAGTAGGCCGTTCCCCCCGCACAAGAGGCTCCAGTCTTCCCAAAGCAACCCGCATTGGGCCGGGACGGGCGGCGGCTGCGGCTTTATAAAACTGTGGCCTTGTCTTGGCCGCACGTTAGAGCAAGATGAGACAACCGCGCCCCCGCCTAGGAGACAAGCCCATGCAAAGACACGCCTCAGCACACACTGGCCACCCCTGGTCTGTGCGGACGCGGTACTTTGGATGGGCATTCCTGGCGACACTCGCCATCGGACTTATGGGCAACCCACCCGATGCCGCCGCCCAACGCGCATTCGTGCCGCCACCATCGCTGGCGCCCCTTGCCGATCGGCTCAGCGATTCAGTCGTCAACATCTCGACCTCGCAGGCCCAGAAAGGCCCGCAAGGCGTCCCATTGCCCAAAGTCCCCAAAGGCTCACCGTTCGAAGAATTCTTTGATGACTTTTTCCAGAAACGAGGGGGCAAAGCGCCACCTGACCGCAAGGTATCCTCTCTCGGCTCGGGCTTCGTGATCGATCCCGAAGGCCTGATCGCCACGAACAATCATGTCATTGAGGGCGCCGACGAGATCATCATCAACTTCCACGACGGCACCAAGCTGAAGGTTGAAAAAGTCGTTGGCCGCGATCCCAAAACCGACATCGCCCTGCTCAAAGTCACGCCCAAAAAGCCCCTAAAGGCCGTGCCGCTCGGGTCATCGGCAAAAATGCTGGTGGGCGACTGGGTGATGGCGATCGGGAACCCATTTGGGCTCGGCGGCTCGGTGTCGCTCGGCATTATCTCCGCCAAGCAGCGCGACATCAATTCAGGTCCCTACGACGACTACCTCCAGACCGACGCCGCCATCAACAAAGGCAACTCTGGCGGCCCGCTGTTCAACATGGACGGCGAAGTGATCGGCATCAACACAGCCATTATTTCCCCGAGCGGCGGGTCCATCGGCATCGGGTTTTCGGTCCCCTCAGACACCGTGCGTTCGGTGGTGGACCAGCTCAAGCTCTACGGCGAGATCCGACGCGGCTGGCTTGGCGTGAAAATTCAAACGGTAACCGAAGACATCGCTGAGACACTGGGTATCCCTGAAAACACAGGGGCCTTGGTTGCTGGCATCACCCCCGATGGTCCCGCCGCAAAAGCTGGCATCGAAGGCGGCGACGTGATCTTGAAATTCGACGGCAAAGACGTGTCGACCATGCGCGGCCTGCCCCGGATCGTTTCGCAGACACCGATTGGACAAACAGTCGATGTCGAATTGCTGCGCGGCGGCCAGAAAAAAACGCTGAAGGTCGCCGTCGGCCGCCTTGTCGAAGACGACGATAAAATCGAACCACCCGTCGTCGGCAAACCCAGCGACGGCAAAAAACCTGAGATTTCCGCGCTGATCGGGCTGAAGGTCACAGCGCTGACCGAAGAACTGAGGGCAAAATTCGGCCTCGATGCCAAGATGAAAGGCGTGGTCGTCATCGAGATCGACCCCCAGAGTGCTGCAGCACAAAAGAGCATCAAAGTCGGCGACGTCATTGTCGAAGCCGCGCAAGACCCGATTTTAACACCCGATGACCTTGTCCGAGGCGTTGAAAAAGTCAAAAAGGCTGGACGCAAGGCCGTCCTTCTCCGCATCGAAGACGGCAAAGGCGACCTCCGCTTCGTCGCCGTGCCGGTGACCTGACGGCGGCCCATTCAGCAGGAGACTACACCGGACGCGCCGAACGCAGGCTTTCAAGCAGACGTTCGGCAGTTCGTACATCGAGGATACCGATCCACTCTTCGGCCTTTTCAACGTCGTCTCCGTCGGTGTCCTTCGTATAGCCAAGCACCATCTTGAGCGTCCCGCTGCCATCCCGTCGCTCGGACCGCTCAAGCCTGACCACACTCTGAGGGGCAAACGACGTGACCTTGTTGGCGCCGTTGGCACGCATCTCAATGGTCAACAGTTTCTTGGCCGTCATCGCATAAACCGTCCGCCGCGCGCAGCTTTGGGCCCAGAACGGCGCAGCCAGCATGACCAACCCAAGTAGAACAAACGATCCCGTAAAGATAAGTCCAGCGACCAGCGATACAAACTGTCCTGCAGTCACCTGCGAAACAGGCGTTTTCCCGAACAGCGCAACAGCGGTCATGATTCCAAAAATGGTGAAGGTAACCGCACACCAAGGTATGGCGAAACCCCAAATCACGGTTGCTTTACGGAAAGCAACGCCAGGATCGGGACGCGCGGCCCACAAGACCGGCTCACCATGGACTTCAAGTCTGATCGCCTCAACTGCAGAGGCCGGCAAATCTTTGTTCCAGTTCATAACCGGACAACTAAAGCAATCGCGTAAAGCCCTCGTAAAGCCAGAGGGTTAGCAAAATACTGACGCAACGCTCAATCCCGCTGGACCAGCATAAACCTCAAATCGATTTGCTCGGCCGCCAAGAGTTGCGAAGCCGTTATAGAAGTAGCGCAACACCGTGCCCAACGAGTATATACGCTGCGAAACGATTTTTGCGCGCGGGCAAGCGCTTAAGCGCGCTGATTGACCTGGAGGCTCCCCCAAAGTGTCTGATCGCCACACCCTGACCGACACCATCCTCGGCAGTTTCGTGCCCCCACACGCCGATGGCTATAAGTTCATCGCCATCGCAGCAGCCGCCGCTGTCGGCTTTTTTCTGATCGAGTGGAACACACTCGCATGGCTGTTCGTCGTTCTGACCGCCTGGGTCGTCTACTTCTTCCGCGATCCCGACCGCGTCGCCCCCTTGCGTGAAGGCCTGATCGTCTCGGCCGCCGACGGCGAAATCAGCTCCATCGAAAAGGTCCGCCCGCCCGCGGAACTAGGCTTGGGTGAGCAGGAACGGGTTCGCATTTCGACATTTCTGTCGGTGTTCGACGTCCACATTCAGCGCGCACCGATTGCAGGCCGCATCAAGCGATCGGTTTATGTCCCCGGTGCTTTCCTCAACGCCGCTCTCGACAAAGCGAGCGAAGAAAACGAGCGCCGCGCACTCGTTATCGAAACGACCCAAGGCATCGAGATTGGCGTCGTCCAGATCGCCGGACTAGTGGCACGCCGCATCGTGACGTTCGCGACCCAAGGCGAAAGCGTCGGCATCGGCCAACGCTTCGGCCTGATCCGTTTTGGGTCACGGGTCGATGTATACCTGCCTGTCGGTAAAGCAGCACTTGTCGCGGTCGGCCAGCGCGCAATCGGGGGTGAAACCGTGTTCGCCGACCTGCGGTCTGACGAAGGCACCCGTGAAGCAAGGCGCCTCTAGGACGCAAAACTGCTCTACGTAGCCCCTCATGCTCACTTTCGTCATAGCCACGAAGGTGTATGGTTTCGGTGCCTCGTCTTCCCACCGTTGAGGAACCACGAATGGATCAGGTCGAGCCTCAATTGGAAAAGGAAACGCGCCGCCGCAGAGCGCAGCGGATGTTTGCCCGCCGTAGAATTCCAGTCCGGCTGATGGTCCCAAACTTCTTCACGCTGCTGGGCCTTTGCGCCGGGTTGACCTCGATCCGCATGGGCATCGAGGGCAAGTATGAAATCGCGCTATATCTCATTGTATTTGCAGCCTTTCTCGACGGAATCGACGGCCGCATCGCGCGCCTGCTGAAAGCCTCATCGCGATTTGGCGCCGAACTCGACAGCCTCGCCGACTTCGTCAATTTTGGCGTTGCCCCAGCGTTCCTGCTCTTTAACTGGGGACTATCCAGCACGCGCAGCTTCGGCTGGATTTGCGTCATGATGTTCGCCCTCGGCTCAGCCTTGCGGCTCGCCCGCTTCAATGCGGCCCTCGACGAAGACCGGCCGCGCTGGCAATCGAACTACTTTACCGGTGTGCCAACGCCGGCAGCCGCCATCGCCGTCATGCTGCCCGTGTACCTAGAAGCATCTGGTCTCGTGGATATTCGCGGCAATCCGCTGCTCGTAAAGCTGATGCTTGTCTATATCCTCGCAATCGCATTGCTCATGGTGTCCAACTTGCCAACCTTTTCCGGCAAGCTGATCGGCGAACGGTTGCCGCGCGAATACGTACTCCCCGCGATCTTTGCAGCGATCGGGTTGGTCTCGCTGCTGGTGACCTATCCATTCGAAACGCTTGCCGGGGCGACCTTTGTGTATCTGGCATCGTTTGTGTGGAGCGCCCGCCGTTATTACGGCAAGCTCGCGCAGGACAACGCGACCGCAAAGGCGAGCCAATCCGTGGCCGCCGCAAACCCGCCGCCCGTGACGCCAAATATCGCAGGCACGCCGGGTGAAAGTCTGCACTAAAGCAGGCTTGACGCATTTCCCACCCTTTCAGGCAGCGATAGCTACTCGATCAGCAGGCCCAGCGGGGTAGTATGAATGCGCAGCCCGCTCTGGCAGGGTTCAAGCCAACAATAAGCGTGGATGAACCACAGCTACGAGGGAGAGGACCCGACATGTCACTTTGGTTGAGGTTTGAGCAGGGCGGCGAAACCGGCTTCGGCACGCTTTCGGAAGGCACCATCAGCGTCCATACGGGCGATATGTTCGCTGGCGCAGCGCCCACCGGCGAAACCCTTACCCTTTCAGACGTCCGTGTTCTGACGCCTTGCGCGCCCACCAAGATTGTTGCGCTATGGAACAACCTGCGCGAGTTGAGTGCCAAGCTCGGTGTCGCAACGCCGCAAGAGCCACTCTACCTGTTGAAATCGATTGGCTCGGCCTTGCCCCACGACGGCGTCATTGTGCGGCCAGCATCATACCCCGGCAAAATTGTATTCGAAGGCGAACTGGGCATTGTGATCGGCAAAGCCTGCGCGAACGCGACCGAGGCCCAAGCCAAAGCCGCCATTTTCGGCTACACCTGCATCAACGACGTGACGGCATCCGACATTCTCAACAAAGACCCGACATTCCCCCAATGGGCGCGAGCTAAAAGTTACGACACGTTCGGAGCGTTCGGACCGGTGATCGCGACCGGGCTTGACCCAATGACGTTGTCGATCCGCACCGTCTTGAATGGCGTGGAACGGCAGAATTATCCGGTCGCCGATATGCACTTCCCCCCATACGCCCTCGTGGCCGCACTCTCCCGCGACATGACCTTGCTGCCGGGCGATCTCATCATGTGCGGAACGTCGGTCGGCGTCGGCGTCATGAAAGACCCCCAAAACACCGTAGAGGTCACCATCGACGGGATCGGAACGCTCCGGAATACATTCGCAGCGTGACGGTCGAGCGAGGTGAAGGCCAGGGCTTTAACCCCCTGGCCTTCAGAGCTAAGTCGTTGATCCCTCGCTCCCCTTGATCGTCACGAGGTTGGTGAGTAAGGCGTCGAACCCCTGCGCGCCAGCCCCCGTGTGAAGATCAATGCGGCCGACTTTTTCAACCAGCTTTTCCAGCGCTTCGAGTTCCTTCAAGCGCAACAGCAGCGGGTTGTTTTCCATCAGCTTAGCCGTGTTCAACAGCGACCGTGTGGCCGCCGTTTCTTCCTGACGCCGGATCAGGTTGGCTTTCGCAACCCGCTCGGCCTCGACGACCTTATTCAGCAAATCGCGAATGTCGCCGGGCAAGATCACGTCTTTAACGCCAATTTCGCCCACTTCGGCCCCCAGCACCTTGGCGCGTTCGGACACGAACGCCCGCACCTGGTTGTCGATCGTGTCACGCGCGGCAAGGATTTCATCCAGCGTGCGGGCAGCCACCGCTTCACGGATCGCAAACTGGATCATCCGGTACAGCGTCCCGTTCAAGTCAGCCGTCGCCAGCGCGGACTTTTCCGCGTCGACAACCTTGATGAAGGCGGTCAACGTCACGCGGATTCCGATCCGATCCTTGGTCAGGATCTCTTGCGCCGTGACCTCAAGGGGCTGGGGACGCAGGTCGACCTTGACGATCTTGACCGTGCGACCAACCGTCCAGAATGCATGACGCCCCGGGCCCAACCGCTCGCTCATCTGGCCATCGACCATCAGCAAGCCGGCCTCGTGCGCCTCGACGATGGCGCACGTGGCAACCGTCGAGCGGGTCATATCGAACTTGTCCTGATGGCGCTTTGCAATGCGGATGTCGGCTGCCGTATCGATCAGTTCGACATCGACACGCGTCAGCGTCTTCCAGAATGCGCGCGTCGTGTTGGGCAGCACAATATGCTTGGGTTCGCCGTCGAATGAGACAATGGCGACCTCGTTCGCACCGGCCTGAACGATCTCGAAATTTGCTTCTGCCAAAGCCGGTTGCGTCTTTTCAAACAGCAACGCTTTTTCGGCGGGGATTTCCGCGCGCACGATCTTGACGACGTCAGCCGTCGTCCGCGCATTCCAATCGAATTCGCGATGCAGGCCCGGCGTCAGCAAACGCAAAAACCGGCCGTCACGAAACAAAAAAGCGCGCTCGTCGTCCTTGACGACAAATTCAGAAAAAAATCCTTGGCGAGCCATGACACAAACTCCGTTTCTTCTATTTTTAGCACCGTGCAGAGCAAAAAGGTCACCGGCCACCCAGTCACGAACCGAACACGGACCCGCGCTTCAGTTGCTCCCTTGGTCTGTTCGATCGGGCTGCAGACACCGCCTCCCCGAGAGGAAACGGCACTGGCACCCGGCGGCAAGACCTGCCGGAACAACGGTATCTGCGACAGGCACAGAGCGTCGTATCGTTTGCAGCCCACCCCGGTTTCCCGCGATGTGCTGCCGAATAAGTGGCCGGCTCCCAACAAGCAGTTTCCGAGGCAATCGGAGTGCGAAGCGGGATTCGAACCCGCGCCGGCAGGATTAACAGTCCTGTGCTCTGACCATCTGAGCTAGTCGCTGGAGAAGTTTAAGGGAATCGAACCCCCGGCCTCCCGCTTATCGGCGGGCGCTCTACCACTGAGCTAAAACCTCGAAGTACCCAATTTGAAGCGGAACACACCACCGCAAAGCGGCGCGCGCCAGCCAGGATGAAAAACCCGGACACAGGTCTTCAAATAAGGCAGCGCGTAATGGCCGCAAAAATACGGCGAAATTGGCGCGAGTGGCAGTGCGGGTGAAAAAAGAATTGAGTGCTGAATAAAAAACGTCACTGTAGGTTGGGTCAAGCGCCCCTTGGCGCGCGACCCAACACGTCAATCGCAAGCAGACTGCGTTGGGTTACGCGGCGCTAACCCAACCTGCAAATGGCGATTACTTCGTCTCATCTGCGGCGCGATTGTAAACATCGTCGGTGCGCAGAATGTCGTCTTCACCCAGGTAGCTGCCGAGCTGGACTTCGATCAGCTCTAGCGGAACTTTGCCGGGGTTTTCAAGCCGGTGCCACTGGGTGGCCTGGATATAAACGCTCTCGTTTTCACGCACGAGTTGCTCCTTGTCGCCGATCACGACCTTCGCCGTACCCTGCACGACGACCCAATGCTCCGACCGGTGGTGGTGCATCTGCATGGACAGTTTGGCACCCGGCTTCACATGCAACAGCTTGACCTGGAAGCGGCTCGACAAGCTCAACGTTTCAAAAAATCCCCACGGGCGAAGGCTGCGCAGATGCTGCTCCTGTTCGCGACGTTTGCCCGCCCGCAGGCCAGCCACAAGCTTTGACACGTCCTGCGCGCGCGACCGGTCGGCAATCAGCAGCGCATCGGGCGTATCGACAATGATCAGGTTCTGCACGCCAATCGTTGCGACCAGCGACGTACCCGAGTGGATGTACGTGTCCTGGGTATCCGTCATCACGGCATCGCCCTGGACGAAGTTACCGTTGGCATCCCGCTCGGAAATATCCCAAAGCGACGACCACGATCCGACATCGTTCCAGCCGACATCGATCGGGATCATCGCAGCCTGCTTGGTCTGCTCCATGACAGCGTAGTCGATGGAAATATTCGGCGACTGGCTGAAAGCATCGCGGTCGAGCCGCGTGAAACCCAAATCCAATTCGGCCTTGGCCAAAGCCTTCGTGGCGGCCGCAACGATATCGGGCTGGAACCGGCTTAACTCGTCGAGATAGGTCCGGGCATTGAGCACGAAAATCCCGCTGTTCCAGGTGTAGGACCCAGCCGCCAGATACTTGGCAGCCGTCTCCGCATTCGGCTTTTCAACGAAGGCTTCGACCTCGAACACGCCGTCCGTCTTGCCGCCAATGGGGCTGCCTTGGAGAATATAGCCAAATCCGGTTTGCGGACTGTCAGGCTTAATGCCGAACAAGACGAGCCGACCCTTCGCCGCGACCTCAGCCGCGTTCTGGACCGCCACGACGAAAGCCGCCTCGTCCTTCACGGCATGATCGGACGGCATCACGATAAGCACAGCATTGGGATTATCGCGTAGGGCCGTTAACGCAGCCACTGCAATCGCTGGCGCGGTATTGCGCGCAACTGGTTCAAGGATCACGGCCTTCGCATCAATGCCTGCCCGTTCCAGCTCTTCGCGCACGAGAAAACGATGATCGTTGTTGCACAGCAAGATGGGCGCATTAAAGCCGAGCGACGGCTTGAGCCTTGCGAGCGTCGCGCCCAGCAACGATGCATCATGACCGTCGTGAAAACGGATGAACTGCTTGGGATACATCGACCGGGACAGCGGCCACAACCGCGTACCAGAACCGCCCGACAATACTACCGGAAAGAGCGCGTTCGTCATTGATATCGTGTCCTTGTGAGGGGCATTTACATAAGCAGATGTGTTCAACATGGGCCGATGGCAGGTTCAAGACACCGACGGCCGCAACGGAGCCTGCAAAGTTTATTCCAATCCAACCCGCCCCCTGCAATTAATCGCAAATCGGCGCACCGATGCAACCTCGACGGAGCAATCTATCGAGCCGATCTGAAATGAAATCGACGGCGAGAACGTCTCAAATCGACCCGCAAATCAAAAATCGGAGACGAAAAACCAGATGGCGACCTGCGGCCAGCACGGCCATCGAAGTCGGACGGACCCGAGAGCGCGTTCGCCCGATGAGTTTGATCCAATCAAGAGCGAACGTGCTACAGACCCGCCCGCACGTCCAACAGAATGAGTTGGCAACCACCGCAGCAATTAGCTGCGGCTCATCAAACGCTCGCGCAGCGACCGGGTCGGAGACGGCGCATCCTGGGCAACTGGCGCACCCAAAGTTGCCGACCGACGCACGCTGGCACCATTAGCCGGACTGGCGTTGATCGTCTCGCGCCGCGCAATGCCGCTCGCACGTTCACCAGGCTGAGCGCTCGAAAGTCGCGATGCAACCGTCGCCGCAGGTGCCATCGCGTAATCATCGACCGGCGTGTTGGAGCCACCCAACGTTTCGGCAAGCTGAGCCGCCTGAGCGGCCGCATCCAGCTGAACCCCCATCCCTGCAGAACGCCAACGCTCCACCACCTGTTCGAGGAATCCCTCGTCGGTTTCGGAGTGCTGCCACTGTTTGGTGAAGGCTGCACCCGACGAACGCGGCAAGTATTCTTTGGGCATTTCATCGAAGCGGATGCGAACGGGCAAGGACACACCATCGCCGAACGCAATGGCTTCGCGCTGCCCCAGCGCCGACAGGAATTCGAGCAGACCCGAACCGGTATCGGAAATCGCCGACTGCACAATCGCTTGGTCGCGGTCATTCGACATCCGCAGCGCAAACACGGTGTTGCACTGCGACAGAATGGTCGGATCGATTTCGGCAGGTCGCTGCGTCACGATGCACAACGAGGCACCGTATTTACGGCCTTCCTTGGCGATCTTGGCAATGGCGCGCTTGGCGGGTTCAAAGCCGAGCGAGGAGTTAGCGGGAACGTACCGGTGCGCTTCTTCGCAAACGACGGTGACGGGAACCTTGCCTTCGCTCCACAGCGCAAAATCAAACGTCATGCGGCAGATCACCGATACGACGACCGATACGATTTCTGGCGGAATTCCCGTCAGCTCAAGGATCGTGATCGGACGACCGGCAACGGGAACGCGGAAGATGCGCGAAAGCACTTGGGTCATTCCGTCGTAAACGGTCAGCGACCCGAACATGAAGGCATAGCGCGCATCCTGAGAGATCGACTCGATCCGCTGCTTGATCTGACGATAGGGTGCCAGATCGCGCTTGTTTTCAAGCTTGCCCATCCGTTCGTCGATGAGGCTCGTCAGGTCGGAAATACGGTATGGGACAGGCGTGTCGACCGTATAGCGGCCTGGATCAAGCACGCCACGGCGAACGGCCTGGCTTTCCTTGCCGCGCCCCGAGCTATAGCGGCTCTTGGCAATCGGAATCAGTTCCTGCAGGATTTCGATCTCGGCTTTGCGTTCGTTGTCACCGATCAGAACTTCAACCAGCTCTTCGAAATTCAATAGCCAGAACGGCAGCTGCATGTTGCGGGGCGAAATGATTTCACCCCAATCGCCGAAAGCGGTGGCATACTCGTTATGAGGATCGAGCAAGACGATATGCGCCGCCGGATTCTTGTTCAGGATCGAGCGCAAGATAAGTGCGGTGGTGCACGATTTACCCGTACCCGTCGTGCCGAGAATGGCAAAGTGTTTGCCGAGCAGGTCGTCGACCTTGACCATGGCGGGGATCGATGCGTCCTGACGGATCGCGCCAACTCGGACGGACGTTTCATCGTCGCCGCAGAACGCAAGGTGGAGTTCGGCCCGCGTCGTGACTCGCACGCGGTCGCCAAGCGAGGGGTAGGCGGTGACGCCACGATTGAATTTTTTGATCTGACCGGAGCTATCCTTTTGCAACTCGCCCACGAGACCGAGTTCCGCGATCCAGACTTCGGTATCACCATCGCGCTGCGCTGGCACCGGCACGCTCAACGCCGAGACGATCGCAAGCACCACCGTTCCCGCCGTATCGATACCGAGCAGCGTTCCCATCTCTGGTCGCGCGCGCGGCCCGCTGGTCGCATGGTCCAGCAGCATGATCGCCTTTGCACCCGTAACGGACACGATACGCCCGATTGAGGCGTCCTGAGGGATCGATGATGTGTGCGTCATAGGTGAGGTTCTCTGACTAACGGCTTGACGGGTGAAAAGGTCGAATATCCGCTTGTACCCATGACGGCATCACGGGCTTCGTGGATTGTCATGTGAGACGGTGCGGGCAGAATGACCAACACCTCGGTACCTTCATTTTTGACGCTCGTGACGCGCATTTCGCCATCGTGCATTTCGACAAGCGATTTTGCGATCGGCAGCCCAAGTCCTGTGCCGTCACGCCAGCGTGTACGGCTCCCATCCACCTGGCCGAACGGGGTGAGCGCCACTTTGATGTCTTCGGCACTCATCCCGATGCCGGTATCGCGCACGATACCGACAATGCGGCCATCGGCCATGACGCTGGCTTCAAGTGTCACCGACCCGCCTTCGGGCGTGAACTTGATAGCGTTCGAGACGAGGTTGGTGAAAATCTGGCGCAGCTTGACCCCATCGAGACGCATCAGCGGCAGCGACGGCGAGATGCGGTTGACGAGCGTGATTTTGGCGTCCTGAGCCAACAGCCGGAACGACGACAGGACGGCCAGCATGATTTCGTCAAGTTGCACATCGCGCTTATCGAGGGCGTACTTGCCGCTTTGGATCTTTGAAATGTCGAGAATGTCGTTGATGACGGCAAGCAGGTGGCCGACAGCGTCGCGAATGAGATTGGCGTACTCGACGATTTCTGCGTCCGGCAGCCGACGTCGCTCCTGCTCAGCGATCAGCTTGGAAAAGCCGATCACCGTATTGAGCGGCGTGCGCAATTCATGGCTCATGTTGGCGATGAACTCGGATTTCACCCGGCTCGCGAGTTCAGCTTCAATGCGGGCTGCATGCTCAGCCGTCCGCGTCTGATGACGCAACACAGCCTCGCCCAACAGCGACGCATAGTCGTTCATCAAGGACTGCGAGCGGCCGCCTTTTGCTTTGCCGTGTAACATTTCGTGCCTAGCCGAAAGAGTGATATGCGTCGACGATACGGTGGAAGCGTCAATCCAAAGTTAAGAACTTTGTACAGAATGCTGCCAATCAACTGAACCAGATCAGCGTTCTGCTCCCAAAACATACTATGTTCCGCACCCGCCTTGGGCGGGCGAAACCAACCCGCAACTCAACGCCCGGCAAAGCAAGCGCACCCTTTTTATTTGGCGTTGGTGCCAGCAATAACGGTCCAAACGGTCAGGAACAGGATCTTGATGTCGAGCCAGAACGACCAGTTTCGGATATAGCGCAGATCATGCTCTACGCGGGCCTCAACGCTTCGAGCCGTCGTGGTCTCGCCGCGATACCCGCTGACTTGCGCAAGACCAGTCACGCCCGGCTTCATCTGATGCCGGTTCGCATACGACTCGAGCATCTGACCGAACTGCTCATCGTGAACCATCGCATGCGGGCGCGGACCAACCAGAGACATATCTCCCCGAAGCACGTTCCAAATCTGTGGCAACTCGTCGAGGCTCGTTCGGCGCAGAAACGCGCCCACCGTTGTCACCCGAGGATCGCCGGTCGTCGCCTGTCGGACGTCGTCGCCGTCTTCCATCACCGACATCGTGCGAAACTTCAGCACCTCGAAAACACGCTGGTTAAGACCGCGCCTGCGTTGCCGGAACAGGATCGGGCCGGGACCAGACAGTTTGACCGCCAGCGCAATGAACGGGAGGACCGGCAGTGCAGCGAGTGCCACAAGGGTGCCGATGACGAGATCTTCCGTCCGCTTGATGACCGGAGCCCAGCCCGCATGGCGCTTTTCCTTGATGTCGATCAGGCCGACGGGACCCAGTTGCGACACCGTATACCGCCGGTCAGCGCTGCAATAGTCAGACGACAGGTGCGTGACGATGTGAAGATGGACCGAAAGGTCTTCGAACTTGCGCGCAATGTCGTTGACCCGCCGTTCGGCCACCTGCGGCAGCGCGATAATAATGCGATCGATCCGTCCTTCCTGGCAGGCCTGGATGAGATCATCGAGCCCGCCAGCAACGCTCAAGCCTTCGGGGTTCACGCGATTGGGCGTCTCGCGGCTGTCGTAAACCCCGACAAAACGCAGTCCCAGACTGGGGTTTTGCAGATGATCGTTGACGCGGCGGGCGATGTGACCTGCACCATAAACCGCGATGCGCTCGTCGAAGTACCCATCCAAGGTCAGACTGGTCATAATATCGCTGGCAATCGTACGGACGAGGATCACGCCTGTGTAGCTCGCCGCGACCCATAATACGAACCAGATCGCGGTGTTGGTCATATCGAGCTGGTGGGGCGCGCCCAAGCTGATGGCGACCAGGACGGCAAACACGAGCGAGCCGATCATGTGCGTCGGTCGGTTGGCAAAATCGTTGCTGCGAGCCGCATCGTACATGCCAGCCGAAGACAACGACATGCGATAGATCAGGGCCGCAACGAGGGCGGATTGAACGACCAGCGGCCAGGCAGGCTGAATCGCACCGGCGGCAAAGTAAAGCGCCGTCGGCAGCATCCCCCCAGCGACGACGACCAAGGCTTCGGCACATCCGATGAGATCGGCAGCGACCTTGCGCGACCAAAGACGCTTGCGGCTGGGGCACGTCGCGGAAGCCACCTCGGCAGCCCCCGGAGCCAGCTTGTAGCCCTCAAGCGTAAACGTCTGCGACATACCTGACCTCGAACGCTGATACCAATACAACGACCGTGGACCAGCCGTCGACTGAAGGGGTGACGCGCAGGGCAAACTGAGCCCGCACATGCGCGCGAACCGTTCACAAGAACGGTCTTCGAACACGGCGAGTAGATATGAATTACGTGAAAAATATCTGAATAAACATTAGCTTATGACGTACAGCAAAAAACAAGTTCATCTGCACGCCACAGCAACTGCGGCAGTAACAGTTTTTTTGCCAAGGGGACCAAAAATACGACGTGGGAGAAAAAGGTGGCGGAGGGCCGGATGCCCAGCACAAACGCCCCCAGCAACGACCGTCGTGCCAATGGGTTGGCACCAGCGTCCGCAGCCCAAAGATCCCCAAGTCCAACTTTGATACAATCAGATCTGGGTGGACCCAAGACCGGGACTGACCGGGACTGACCGGGAGGAAAAGTCTGGCGCGGTTAGCCCGTCAAGAGATCCCAGACCAGCTTGATATTCAAAACAATCAAAATCACGGCGATGAAACCCGTTGCGAGGGTCAGCCAGCGCGGTGCGACGAGTGGGCCGAGCTTGGCACGGCTGGCGGTGATCGCAACCAGCGGCACGACGGCAAACGGCAGTTGCAGCCCCAAAACCACCTGAGACGCGATCAACAGGCGCCCAGCCTGCTCCTCGCCGTAGAAGATGACGACGACGGCCGCCGGCACGATCGCAACCATCCGGGTAATCAACCGCCGCAGCCACGGAGCGATTTGGATATCGAGAAAGCCCTCCATCACGGCCTGCCCAGCGAGCGTCGCTGTGACCGTCGAGGAAAGCCCGCAGCAGAGCAGGGCGACCGCAAAGAGCGTCGGCGCGATTGCCGAACCCAGCAGCGGGGCCAGCAGGTAATGGGCTTGACCGAGGTCGGTGACGTCGTGGTTACCAGCCTTGAAATACGTCGCCGCAGCCAAAATCAAAATCGACGCATTGATGAGCAGGGCAAACATCAAAGCCAGGGTGGAATCGATGGTCGCAAACTTCAGTGCTTCGCGCTTTTCAGTCAGCGACGTGCCGTAGGCGCGGGTCTGGACGATGGCCGAGTGCAGATACAGATTATGCGGCATGACCGTCGCGCCGATGATCCCCATCGCGATGTAGAGCATGTCGGGATTCGTGACGATCTCCGTGGTCGGGATAAACCCGCGCATCACAGCCCCCCAATCGGGATCGGCAAGCGCAATCTGCACCGCAAAACACGCAGCGATGATCGCCAGTAGCCCGATCACGAAGGCTTCGAGTTTGCGAAACCCCATGCGCTGTAGGCCGAGGATCAAAAACACATCCAGCGATGTGATGATCACGCCGTAGGCCAGCGGCAGCCCAAACAAAAGCTTCAGCCCGATCGCGGTCCCGATGACTTCAGCAAGGTCCGTTGCGATGATCGCGATTTCAGCGAGCAGCCAAAGCGGCAGCGACACCCAGCGAGGATAGGCATCACGACAGGCCTGCGCCAAATCGCGTCCCGATCCGATGGCCAAACGGGCGGCGAGCGACTGCAGAAGGATCGCCATCACGTTGGACAGGAGCGCCACCGCCAGCAGCGCCATGCCGAATTTAGCCCCACCCGCCAGCGAGGTCGCCCAGTTGCCAGGGTCCATGTAACCCACAGCAACCAGATAGCCCGGCCCCAGAAACGAGATGAACCGGCGCACGGACGAGGAGCTGCTTGAGACCCGCACCGTGCGATTGACGTCGCTGAGCGGACCAGCGGCGGCGCGTTTCAGCCATCCGGTATCAACAGCGTCTTTGACCTGCCTATCCATCTATGAACCCCCGCATTCGCTTGGCACGACGTTGCCCTGCACCCGAGCTTAGTCGCACGACCTCCCAGTTGCAAACGATTTGCAACTAGCGGCACCTCAATTTCGCCCGGACAACATGACGAAATGCCGCTTCGATCCCACGCAGTGTGACGCAGCACAGTCGAGGCCGCGTTGAGAACCGTAAAAGCCCCATGAAATTCGAGGTGATTGTCTTAGCGGCGGGACACTCGCGCCGGTTCGGCGCGGCAAACAAGTTGCTGGCACCTGTCGGCGGCGAACCGCTGGTCGTAGGCCTCGTCCGGCGGATGACCCAGGTACGGGATTTCGGACACCCCTGCACGGTCAAGGTCGTAACCCAATCCTCGAACAATGATCTGACCCAGGCCTTACACGCGGCAAGTCTGACCGATGTCGTCCAGATTGTCCCGAATTCGCGGTCGCTGGATGGCATGGGCACATCGGTGGCAGCAGGCGTCGCAAACGTTCAAGCCGACGTCGACGCGGTCGTCATCGTGCCGGGCGATATGCCGTTCGTCGGTGCCCCGCTGATCGAGGAACTGATCGCGGCTTACGTATCAGACGGTGCGCACCGTCCGGTTCATCCCATTCTTGCCGATGGCACCCAAACCAACCCCGTCGTATGGCCGCGCGCCTATTTTGGACGACTGACGGCGCTCGACGGCGATCGCGGGGCCAAGAGCCTTCTCGTTGACGCAGACGCGGTCACCATTCCCCTTGCAAACCCCGACATGGCAGCCGACATCGACACCCCGCACGACCTTGAACGGTTGGCCGGCCCGTGATTTTGAGGTGCACTTTCGTGTCCGTCCGACGAAAACGCCAAGCATATGTTGTGTGAGTGCGGTAAGTGTGCGGAGAACCACGATACTCCGCTTGCCTGGAACACCGCTTGCCTGGAACGATGTGTGAGATGACCGAACGCAAACCACCACGCGATACGCTGATGCCGCCGCCATTGCCGCAGCGCCTGCCCTTGCGCCCGCAACCGCGAGCCGAGCCGCAAACCGACCAGCGGGCCCAGCCACGCTTGGATACCATCCGCCCTGGACTCGATCGCCCTGAAGACCGGCCAAGAACGCTGGGCCACGCAGCCCAACGCCAGCAAGTCCGCCCCATGCCGCCACGTCCGGCCTATGACCCCAATCTGCCGCCCGTGGGCCGGACCTCGCGCAGCGAAAGCGAACCACGCCGTGGGCGCTGGTTTGGTCGGATTGCGATCGGGTTGGGCGCACTTGTGCTGATCTCCAGCGCGACCGTCGCCACCCTGCTGTATTCTCCCCCCATCGGACTGATCCGCGACCAGATCATTGCTCAGGTCAAGGCCAAGACCGGCCGCGATCTCATCATTGCCGGTCCAACCGCACTCACGTTCAGCTCCGGCCTCGCGCTATCGATGCGCGACCTGACCCTGTCTGGCCCCCCCGGAATGACGGCAGACGCCCTCGCGACCATTGGTGAGTTGACGGCGAACGTGAAACTCTGGCCGCTTCTGTGGGGGCAGATTAGTGTCGACAGCCTCATCGTGCGCCAACCCGTGTTTACGCTGCGGGTCGACGGGAAAGGCAAGCGGAACTGGGACTTCGCCGAGTTGACGCCCGCCCCCCTGCTCCAGTACGCGCAGGCCGCGCCCGCCAAAGACGCGCACCTTCCAGATGCCGTCAAAGATTTTGTCAACAACGCCTCCGATCCCGACAACCCCTCGCCGCAGGTCAAAGCAAAACTGGCCCGGCTGGAGGATCTGACGCTGGGCGATGTCCGCATCGAAGACGGCACCGTGCGCTACCGAGACGATCGCAGCGGCTCCAGCACGGTCGTAACGCAATTGGAGACCAAAATCGCGTTGGCAACGTTGGCAAGCCCCCTCGATGCGGCGGGCAAACTCACCTATTTAGGACAACCGCTCGCCTTTACGGTCAAACTTGCAAGCCCAAAAGCCATCATCGAGGATCGCCCAGCCAAACTCGCCCTGATGGTCAGCGGCGCACCCGTCGAGTTCAAGTACAACGGAACGCTCACCGCACGGTCAACCATCGATGTCGATGGAAATGTCACCGCAAAAGCGGCCTCCCTGCGGACCCTGACCGCGTGGCTTGGCCATGCACTGCCGGCTTCCGACGGCTACGGTCCGATCTCATACACGGGAACGCTGAAGGCTGCCGCATCGGCCCTCTCGCTCAACGTCGAGACGGCGACACTCGATGGGGCCACAGCGTCCGGCACGGTTAGCATCGATACCGCCACCACGCGACCGCGCGTCAACGCAAACCTGAAAATCAGCGAACTCGATCTCAATCGCTACACCTTGGCGGCGGGAAAAACGCTTCCCACCACCCAGCAACCCGTCACACCGCCGCAAGCGGCAACCGGTGCAAAGTCAATTGAAGATTTGATCAACGGCGGAACGACCGCCCCATCCAGTGGGCCGCAGGTCAAAGGGTATACAAAGCGCGCGGGCTGGAGCCAGGACCGGATCGAACTGGCAGGGCTCGGCGTCATCGACCTCGATGCAAAACTCGCGATCGGAAAGCTGCTCTATCGGGAGCTTAAAATCGGCTCCTCGCTGGTGACGATCGCACTCAAGAACAAGGTCCTGAAGGCGAATTTCGATGACGTGCAACTCTACGACGGACGTGGCCGAGGCTTCATCTCAATCGACGCCAACGCCCAGCCACCGGTCGCAGGCGGGAATATGTCTGTCGACGGCGTTGCAGCAGCCGCAATCCTCAAAGACCTCGCGGGCTTCGAACGGCTCTCAGGCTCGGCCAGAATGACCGTCGCACTTGGCGCACAGGGCAACAGCGAAGCCGATCTTGTGGCCACGGCGAACGGCAAAGCAGACTTGGCCTTCACGAACGGCGCAATCGTTGGCTACAATATTCCAGCAGTCGTTCGCGGGCTGATGCAGGGCAAACTCAACGGCTTCGACCAGCCGACGAACGACAAAACCGACTTCAGCGACCTGACCGCTTCGTTCACGATTGCCAACGGGGTCGCCACCAACCAGGACATGAAACTCACCGGCGCGGTGTTGCAGGCAACCGGGTCCGGCCAGATCCAGTTGCCAGCCCAGACCCTCGACTATACCGTGAACCCGAAGGTGAGCCTGCCCGGCCAATCAGGATTGAGCAGCGCTCTGGCTGGCATCGATGTCCCACTTCGCATCAGCGGCCCGTGGGCCAAACCACAGGTCGGCATGAGCAGCGTTGGCATCGCAAACGCCCCCAAAACCCTTGAAGCGGTGAAGGAAATAGGCCGCCAGTTGAAGAACAACGAGAAGGTCAAGGAGATCGGCAGCGCACTCAAAGGCCTGCTGAAGGATAATCCCGATGGAACCAAGCCCGACGCAAAGTCGATCATCGACAAACTCTTGAAAAAGAAAGACCCGGCGGCAGCGAATTAACTAACTTGCGGGTTTTCAACGCCAATCGCGAACGCAACACGGCAAGCCTCGCCCCGCTAGGTTTCGCAGCCCCAGAAACGGAATAGTGTGCCACCGTCCAGCCCAACGAACGAAAAACTTGCGCCCCAGGTGACGCGTCCAGCACGGATGAGCCCGCTCGCCCTTCTGCCGGTCTTTTTTGACCTGCGCGGCAAACGCGCCGTCGTCGCAGGCGACGGCGAAGGCGCGATCTGGAAAGCCGAATTGCTGGCAGCCTCCGGCGCCCATGTCGACGTATTTTCCCCCGATCCGTCGAGCGATTTGCAGGCTCTCGCCAACGAGCCTCCCGCAGGATGTGTCACAATCGTCGCACGCGCCTGGACCGCCAGCGATATCGCGGGCGCAGCCATTGCCGTTGCTGCCCTGGACGGAGACGACGCCCACGCCTTTGCAGCAGCGGCAAGTAAAGCCGGTGTTCCCGTCAACGTCGTCGATACCCCCGGCGTCGGCACGTTCAACTTCGGCACCATCATCAATCGCTCGCCCATCGCCATCGGGATCAGCACCGACGGCGCAGCACCTGTCCTCGCCCAAACCATTCGGGGCAAAATCGAAGCCTTGCTCCATCCAACGCTGGGCTCATGGGCCTTGGCTGCCAAAGACTGGCGCGATGTCGTCAAGGCCCGGCTGCCGATGGGGGCGGCCCGGCGGGATTTATGGCGCCGGTTTGCCGATGCAGCCCTCGCCGCGCGGCAACGCCCAGACCGGTCGGCCCTCGAACAGCTGTTTGCTGACACGGCCCCATCCAAGGGTGGCTCGGTGGTACTGGTTGGCGCAGGTCCCGGCGACCCAGAACTGCTGACCCTCAAGGCACTGCGGGCCCTGCAATCAGCCGACGTCATCATGTACGACCGTCTGGTTGGCACCGACATTCTGGAGCTTGGCCGCCGCGAGGCTTTGCGCATTCTGGTCGGCAAGACCGGTGGCGGGAAATCGTGCCGCCAAAGCGATATCAACGAGCGGATGGTGTCCTTAGCCCTTGAGGGCAAGCGGGTCGTACGGTTAAAGGGCGGCGACCCGATGGTGTTTGGCCGCGCCAACGAAGAAATCGCCGCGTGCCGGGAGGCCGGCATCCCGGTCACGTCGGTTCCCGGCATCACGGCAGCATTGGGTGCCGCCTCGCAACTTTGCCTCTCACTCACCGATCGGAGGCGTGCACGACGGCTGCAATTCGTTACGGGGCATTCGGAAAGTGGACACGCACCCGAGCATGACTGGGTCCAGCTTGCCGATCCATGGACGACGACGGTCTTTTACATGGGCGCGCGCACCTTGCATGAGATGCTGCCCAAACTGCTGGCAGCGGGACTCGACGCAGGAACACCCGCCCTTGCAATCGCCGGTGCGACGACCGACCAAAGCCGCCACATTGTAACGACGGTCGCTGGATTGAAAGCCGCCATAGCCACGCTCGACCATGGCCAACCCTGCTTGATCATAATGGGCCGCGCGGTTGGGACTGAGTCAGCAGCCGCATTCCTCGCAGATCGCAACGCAGCCCAATAGCAACCGATAACAAAAAAAAGCAGGCTGGGAGGCGTGCCCGCCTCTACCAAACCTGCAAAAGGGTGCGGCGGTGTCGAGGGACACCGCCGCTGAAGCGCCGGGATACGCAAAACCTGAAGTCACAGCGCGTAGGAAGACACTGCGCCTCAATTGTTGCTTTTTTACAAACAACTGGAAAAAACTTTCGGCCAAACTGTTTGCCTTATTTTCGGCCCAGGTCCGACACCAAACCGAACGCTGATCAGGATCGCCGCATCAGCAGCAGCTTGACCAAAGGAACGGTCAACCCATGCGGCAAAACCGCAAGCATGACCGCCATGAGCTTGTTGGCAAGGCCCGGCACGACAACGGTTCTGCCCCGAAGAAAACCCGACACGGCAGCGCGCGCCGTCTGCTCCGGCGAGAGCGCCGGAAGCATCCAGCGATAGAGCGACTGATCGGCCCCCATGGCAGCATGAAAACCCGTCTGGACCGGCCCAGGTGCCACAACCGTTATGCCGACACCGCAAAACCAAAGCTCCGCCGCAAGCGCCTCAGTCAACGAGCAGACATAGGCTTTACTGGCATAATAGGCGGCCTGATTGGGACCTGGCACATACCCCCCCAGCGACGCGACATTGAGAATGCCCCCACGACGCCGACGTTTCATCCCCGGCAAAAAATGCCGTGTCAGCCGGGTCAAAGCTGCAATGTTCAGCCCGATCAAGGTTGCAAGGTCATCTTCGCTATGGGTCTCAAGCGGCCCAGCAAGCCCGGTTCCCGCGTTGTTGACCACGACATCGGCATACAGCCCGAGCGCCGTCAGTGCAGCCTCGATCTCGACCGGGGCATTGATCAAGGCCACATCGAGGGCAATCGTCTCCACCCGGTTCGCCGTTGAGTTTGGTTCGTGGGTAAACAGCGCTAAGGCGTCATGAAGCTTGCCGCTGTCACGCGCAACCAGCACGACAGTCCGACCCCTTCGGTGGAAATCAAGCGCAATGGCCAAGCCGATTCCAGACGAACCGCCCGTGACGACGACGGCCGGCAACAGCCCATCTGCCGCATCCACGACAACAGCGCTGGTACGACGCGCAGCATTGGGGCTGAACCATCGGCTGAGCCATTGAGGGCTTGGGGGCATCATCGGCGTCAGCTTTCACCTGCAAACAACATGAAGATACCCGATTAAGTGCGTCTGACCGGCATTAGCTTTGCTTGGCCCATCCTAGCAGCGTGGCAGCATGACATGTTCCCGTGCAGCCATACGAGTTTGGTATGACAAAGTCCGGCAGCAATCGTAATCTGAGTCATGGATACTCTCACACCGACCGAATTCCCGTGCGCCCCCTACTTCGATCCTCGTGCTCTCAGGGTCGAGCTGACCGCGCTGTTTCATGCCTCCGGCGGCAACGCTGATGTGGCAAAAGCGGCCATGAGGACGAGGCTGAAGGAACTCGTGAAAACCGCCCGGGAGGCCGCTCGGGCGCGCCTTGAGTCGGATCTCAACGGGCGCCGCTGCGCCAGCGGACTGTCGCAGTTCACCGACGAACTGATTTCACTGATCTACGACTATAAGGTGACCCATATCTGGCGCGCGACCAATCCATCGGATGCCGAACGGATGGCCGTTGTTGCAACCGGCGGCTACGGGCGAGGCTTACTCGCGCCCGGGTCCGACATCGATTTGCTGTTTCTCCTGCCCTATAAGCAGACGCCTTGGGGCGAAAGCGTCGCCGAAGCGATCCTTTACGTGCTGTGGGACTTGGGGTTCAAGGTCGGCCACGCGACCCGGACCGTTGACCAATGCGTGAAGCTCGCACAAGGCGACATCACGATCCGGACGTCGTTGCTCGATTCCCGGCTGATCCTGGGCGACAAGACCCTGTTCGACAAACTGGAGACCCGGTTTGCCAACGATGTCGTCAAAGGCACGGCGCGGGCGTTTGTCGATGCCAAAATGGTCGAGCGCAACGAACGGCACAAGAAGTCGGGACTATCGCGCTATCGGGTCCAGCCCAATGTCAAAGACGGGAAGGGTGGGTTGCGGGATCTCCACACACTGCACTGGCTCGCCAAATACATGTACGGCGGCGACGTCGGCCCCAAGGCGGTCGCAGCCGGACTGTTCACGCCCGAAGAAGTCCAAACCTTCAAACGCTGCGAAGACTTCCTATGGACCGTGCGCTGCTTCCTGCATTTCCTGACGGGGAGGGCGGAAGAACTGCTGACGTTCGAGTATCAGCCGCAGTTGGCGGAGGCACTGGGATATGCCGAACGCGACGGACTACGGTCTGTCGAGCGCTTCATGAAGCACTATTTCCTCGTCGCCAAGGATGTCGGCGCATTGACGACGATCCTGTGTTCGGCCCTCGAAATCCGTCAGCTCAAGACGACGCCGGGCCTTGCCAGCCTGATCAGTCCCCTCAACTGGCGCACGCGGCGTGAAATCCGTCAAAGAACGGACTTCAAGGTCGATAACGACCGTCTAAATATCGCAGACCCCGACGTCTTCAAACGCGATCCCGTCAACATCATCCGGTTCTTTGCCCACGCAGAAAGCACGGGAGCAGCCCTGCATCCCGACGCAATTCGTCGTTTACGCCAGTCGCTGCGACTGATCGATAGCAAACTGCGCACTGATCCCGAAGCCAACCGCATCTTCGTCGAATTGCTGACCGGCCGCGTCAATCCTGCAGCAACGTTGCGGCGCATGAACGAAGCGGGCGTCTTGGAGCGGTTCATTCCCCCGTTCCGCCGGATCGTCGCCATGATGCAGTTCAACATGTACCACCACTACACGGTCGACGAACACCTGATCCTCACCGTGGACATGCTGACCCAGGTCGAACAAGGTCTGTCGAAGGACCAACTCCCCCTGTCGCATCTGCTCATCCATCAAGTGCAGAACCGCAAGGTCTTGTTCGTGGCAGCCCTCATCCATGACATCGGCAAGGGACGCACCGAAGACCATTCGATCGTCGGTGCGCGCGTAGCGCGGCAACTGTGCCCGCGGCTCGGCATGACGGCGGCGGAGACCGAAAGCGTCGCGTGGCTGATCGAGCAGCACCTCTTGATGAGCAACATCGCACAAAGCCGCGACATTTCCGATCCCAAGACGATCCGCGATTTTGCCGACATCGTGCAGAGCCCCGAACGTCTCAAGATGTTGACGCTGCTGACAACCGCCGACATCCGCGCCGTCGGACCCGGCGTGTGGAACGGCTGGAAAGGCCAACTTTTACGGACCCTCTACTATGAGACGGAGCCTTTGGTGGCTGGTGGTCACACCGGCATCGAACGGTCGCAACGGGTGTTGGATGCCAAGGAAGCTCTGCGTGCGACCTTAACGGCAAAGGGTTGGACGGCAGCGGGAATTGCGACATTCGAAGACCGTCATTTCCCCGACTACTGGTTGCGCACCGATGTCCCCCAGCAGACCGAACACGCCGAACTGATCCAACGGGCAGAGGCGAGTGGTCAAAAACTCGTCACCGTCGCCAAGACCGACGCGTTCAAGGCAATCACCGAGCTGACGATCTATGCACCCAATCACGCGCGCCTGCTGGCGCTGTTTGCCGGAGCTTGCGCGGCAACGGGCGCGAATATCTCGGGCGCTCATATCACCACAACGCGAGACGGTTTCGCGCTCGATACGTTCTTGCTGGCGCGCGACTTTGCGACCGATGAAGACGAATTACGCCGGACCAAGCGGATTGCCGACGCAATTGACTCCGTATTGCTGGGCAAAATGCGGCTGAGCGCACAACTGGCAAAGAAGCGCCCGACGTCCAACCGGTCGGCGGCCTTCTGCGTCGAGCCCGAAGTCATCATAAATAATGCCTTATCGGACCGCTTCACCGTTATCGAGGTATCGGGCCGCGATCGCACCGGGCTTCTCTACGATCTGACGTCGACGCTGTCGGATTTGAACCTCGACATCACCTCGGCGCACATCACGACCTTTGGCGAAAAGGCCGTCGACGTCTTCTATGTCACCGACCTGACGGGCAAGAAACTCGAAAACGGTGATCGCCACCGGGGGATTCGCACACGGCTCGAAGCTGTGTTGTCCGCGACCGAAAACGAACACTCTGCCTGAGGTGTGATTATCCGGGCAAGGCATGCAATATTGCCGCAGGCCCCAAAGCTGCGTTTGGAGCAGGGCGGCCTCCCCTACACCTCACTGTCCGTCCAACACGAAACCAATTTTTGCAGCAAAATGAGGGCTTAGGGAGTTTCGAGGGACCGTCACAAAAGCGAGATAGAATCTCTTGCGTAAACCCTCAGTTAAGCCCTTGGCACTGCGAGCGAAAAAATATTCGGGCAGGGGGGCAAAATTTTTCTTGCGTGGGGGGGGGGATGGCCTCATATGCACATCTCGTCCGCACGTCCACCTGCCCTGATAGGTCACGGGAAACCGGAAACCAACAAAAGGTAAGGAGCTGCGGGTTGAATCTGTCTACTGGTTGGGGAGGGTCCTTATGGCCTATAATGACGCCCTCTTCCAATTGGGGATGGACTTGACTCGTTCAAGCACCGCCCAAAAGGAAGATCATGGTAAAGTCGCGCACGCTGTTGTCGCGCAATGCAATACCTCAGGCGAGCGCGTAAGCGGTCGCTTTGCTGGAATGGTGGCCCCTAGCGAAAGCAAAGGCGCGATTCTTCTTGCGATCATGCCGCCACGCCGTAACCGTCCGCACATGCGGGCCGAGCGGGTGAAGGCAGCCTAAGACTTTAGAGACGTGCCAATACCTTATAGCGCACCAACCCTGGTTGGTGCGCTTTTTCGTGCGCCAAGAGTTCTACTCCAGGAACGCCACGACGTTCAGCAAGCTCCCGATCCGTCACCCCGAGACGTGACCGCGTCCGCCGCGCATAAAAAAGGCCCGGATCGCGCGATCCGGGCCCTCAGAGATATATCAACTCAACAACGGCTTACTTCTTGGCGGCCGGGGCTGCAGGCGCGGCACCTGCTGGCGGTGGCGGAAGCAGCTTCATTTGCTCTTCCTTGTACTTGTTCGCGCGCTCGATCTGCATTTCGCGGATGCGGCCCATCAACTCGCCACGTGCCTTGGCATATTCCTCGTTGTTCACAGGCTTGCCGGTGAACGCTTCGTTGAAGCCTTCAAGCGGAACGGGGAAGCCGATCGGTTGCGCGCCAGCATTGAGTGCGAGCACCATGATGCCGCCGCCGGCCTTCATCGAATCGATCATGTCCTTGGTCGCTTCGACTTCAGCCGTGCAGCCTGCTGGGTGGCACAGCGAGAACTTGAGATCGACCGGCTTCAAAGCGGCTTCATCGATCTTTTCGTTCTTGGCGGCCTTGTCCCACATATCTTTCGTGTAGACGGCAGCTTTCAGGCCCGGCGGGATCGCCATGCCGAGCGGCACCATGATCATGAACTGCTTCTTGTCGTTGCCTTCGATTTCGCGAAGGGCGGCAGAAACGATCACCATGCCCGAGTTGCCATCGAGTCGCTCGTGGTGCGTGAGGCAGATGTTCTTCTTGTTCTCGGTTTCCTTGCCGTCCTTGTCTTTGACCTTCTGGACGGCCTGCTCGCACAGCTTAACCCATGCGCTCTGCTTACCGGCCTCAGCGGTTGCGGCAGGCGCTGCTGCGGCAGGCTTTGCAGCTGCAGGGGCAGCTGGCTTCTTCTCTTGTGCCATGGCCGAAGCCGAGACGCCAACTGCGAGAACCGCGGCCAGAACGGCGCGTGGCAAAACAGCGTGTGTCATCTATGAGTCTACCTTTGCGTTACGAGCCCTAAACCCCGGATCGTCCGGATTTACAGCTCAGCCCCTCTAATGAAATCCGTTCGTCTGACGAAGCCGGTGGCGCCGAATGAAGTGCCACGACGGCTGAAGCGCTCGACGTTCTATCCCGCTACCCCGCAGGATCGAGACGAGCGCTTTAACGACGATCGCCGGGCTGCGAATAAGTCCGCGAATAAGGCATTCCCGTGGCCAATTTTGCGGCTTGCCCAGGCAAAGCCAGGGTTGGGTGATTATCGTTGCAAACGCGCCACGCGACATCTGATATCAAGACGGCACGGCGCGGTGCTGGCTTGGGTCGGTGACAGCCGTCAACGCTCGGTTTTTACGCAACACTTCGAGGACGATGATGGGATTTGGACAGCACCATGCCAGCGCTGGCCGATTGCGCACGAGCCTGAGAGCTTGCACAACCTTAGTGGCAGCCTTGCTTCAACTCGCCGCAGTCCCAACCGCATCGCGGGCCCAACAGCCGTCAGCCCAGCCCGTTGCGGCCCAACTCGGCTCACCGGCGCCTCGATCAGCAGTGCATGGACTGGCTATGCATGGCGAACCAAAATTCGCGCCCGGATTTTCAAGTTTCACCAGCGTCAATCCAGACGCTCCCAAAGGCGGGCGTCTCGTGCAGGGCACACTCGGGTCGTTCGACACCACCAACCCTTTTATCATCATGGGCGTGCCCGTCGCTGGCGTCCGCGAGAACGTCGCCGAAAGCCTGATGGCGCGCAGTATCGATGAGCCATTCACCCTCTACGGTCTGCTGGCCGAAAGCGTCGAGCTCCCTGACGACCGCTCGCAGATCACCTTCAACATCAATCCCAAAGCGCAGTTCTCCGATGGACGCCCGGTCACGGCCGCCGACGTGCTGTTCTCGTTTGAGGTGCTTAAGGAAAAGGGCCGCCCCACCCACCGCTCGTACTTCAAGAAAGTCGTCAACGCCGAACAACTGTCCGACCTCAAAATCCGGTTCGTCTTCGACGCCAGCGGCGACCGCGAACTCCCCTTGATCCTCGGCGTGATGCCGGTCTTTGCCCGCCATGTGCTCACAAGCGAAACATTCGAACAGACAACCCTCACCCCCTTCATCGGGTCTGGACCCTATACGATGGCCACGATCAATCCGGGCCGCTCGATCACCTACAAGCGCAACCCTGGCTACTGGGGGCGCGATCTACCGGTCAACCGGGGTCGGTTTAATTTCGACGAACTCCGCTACGACTATTTCCGCGACGACAACGTCATGTTCGAAGCGTTCAAGAACGGCGAAATCGACATCAGGTTCGAGGACAATCCGGCGCTGTGGTCGCAAGGCTATGATTTTCCAGCGATCCGCGACGGACGTATCCTCAAGGCGGAGATCCCCGCTCAGCAGCCTGCGGGAATGAACGCGTTGGTGTTCAATACCCGCAAACCGCTGTTTGCCAATCCCGCAGTCCGGCGCGCGCTCATCCAACTCTACGACTTTGAGTTTGTGAACCGCTCGCTGTTCAACGGACTTTATAAGCGCACGCAGAGTTTTTTCGAACGTTCCGTTCTGTCATCGACAGGCCGTGAAGCAGATGCAGAAGAACGGCGGTTGCTGTCGCCATTCCCCGGCAGCGTCACGCCGGAGGCGATGGCTGGCCGCTCTTGGCTGCCTGAAACGGACGGCAGCGGCCGCAACCGGACCAATCTCGGCAAGGCGCTGGACATATTGACCAAGGCGGGTTTCAAAACCGTCGGCGGTCGCCTGACCGATCCGGCGGGCAATCCTGTCGCCATCGAGATGCTCGTCAACAGCGCGCAACAACGGCTCTTATCCGGCTACGTCGCCGACCTCGCGCGGATCGGGATCACCCTGACCATCCGGCAGGTCGACAGCGCCCAATATCAAGCCCGTCTGCGCACCTATGACTACGACATGATCCAGTATAGCTGGGTCCCGTCGTTGTCGCCGGGCAACGAGCAATTGTTCCGCTTCTCAGGCGCCGTCGGCAAGCAGCCCGGCAGCTTCAATTTTGCCGGCGTCGACAGTCCTGCCGCCGATGCCATGATTACTGCAATGCTGTCAGCACGCGGCCCCGAAACGTTCCGGTCCGCCGTTCGTGCGCTCGATCGCGTTTTATTGTCGGGCGATTACGTCATCCCGCTCTATCATGTGCCGGCCTACTGGGTCGCGCACGCGGCCCGGATCAGACGCCCAGCCCAGCCAGCCATGGCAGGATTGCTCATCGACACCTGGTGGACCGATAAGAAATGACGACGCTTCCCGCACGCGACCGCAAGGTTCATCCCGGCCAGACCTTCAACATGGCGGCCTACGCCATCTCACGCGCCGCCCTCGCAACACCCGATAAGCCAGCCCTGATCGTCATCTCAGACGCCAACGCGCCACCCAGCGAAGTGTGGACCTATGCCCGCCTCGAGCGCGCGGTACTGTCCGTTGCCGCAGGCCTGCGCGAGCGCGACTACGAGCGCGGCAGCCGCATCGCCATACGGCTTGAGAACACGGCCACCTACCCGATTGTCTTTTTCGGCGCGATTGCAGCGGGCTACGTGCCAATACCCCTGTCGGCGGCTCTGACCCAATACGAGGCAGACTTCCTCCTGCGCGATAGCAGCGCGTCCGCTGTGGTCGTGGCCCCCACGCTCCCGCTTGACCACATCCCCGACGGCGTGGACACGATCACGCACAGCGACGTTCAGCGCTGGATCGCGCAGGCGCCATCCTCGACCTACGCGTTCACCAAAGGCGACGACCCCGCCTTCCAGATCTATACATCCGGTACAACGGCGAACCCCAAAGGCGTCCTGCACGCCCATCGTTCGATTATCGGTCGGCGTCCCATGGTCGACGGCTGGTACGGCCTCACCGCAGACGACCGCGTGCTCCATGCGGGTGCTTTCAACTGGACCTACACGCTTGGCACCGGCTTGACCGACCCGTGGGCCAACGGCGCGACCGCCATCGTCTACGCCGGCGAAAAACACCCCGAATTGTGGCCCAAACTCATTGCCGGCACTGGCGCGACGATCTTTGCCGCTGTGCCAACCGTGTTCCGCCAAATCCTCAAATACGGCGCGCCCTCGCGCGACACCCTCGGCCAGCTCCGCCACGGCCTGATTGCGGGCGAAACCCCACCCGCTGGCTTATTCGAGGCTTGGCGCGACGCAACCGGCCTTGAACTCTACGAAGCCCTCGGCCAAAGCGAGCTCTCGACGTACATCTCGACCAGTCCCACCGTGCCGCGCGTGCCCGGCGCGATCGGCAAACCGCAAGCGGGACGCCGCATAGCCATCCTGCCCGTCACCGGCAACGACGATCCCCTCCCCGCTGGCGAGGAAGGGCTACTGGCCGTCCACCGCTCCGACCCAGGCCTGATGCTGCACTATTGGAACCGACCGGACGAAGATCGCGCCGTCACGCGTGGCGAGTGGTTTGTCGGCGGCGACCTCGCCATGATCGATGAGGCTGGCTACGTTTGGCATCGTGGCCGCGGCGACGATGTCATGAAAGTTCTGGGCTACCGCGTCTCGCCCCAAGAGGTCGAAGCCGTCTTAGCGCAACACCCAGCCGTCGCTGAAGTCGCCTGCACCGCCGTCAAGGTCCGCGCCGATGTCGCAATCATCGGTGCCTTCATCGTAGCGCGCGACGGGCCAGCCCCCGACCCGACCGCCATCCTGGCTTTCGCCGCCGAGCGCCTCGCCGACTACAAGCGGCCAAAGCAGATCGTCTTCGTCGAACACCTGCCCCGCACCGCCAACGGCAAAATCAAACGCAGCGATCTGGTGGGATAATGCGCAACCTGTGCAGTTTGTCAGCATGGGACACGCCTTGTTTTCGCCCCGAACCTGCGGCGGGGTGAGGGCGCTGGTGGGGTATCGACACACACGACGTGGAGGGATCGATATGACAGCCCAAGTTTGGCGTTCCGTTGAAGAGATGGACCGTTACGCCGATTTCAACGACAACGACGAAAATGACAACACGGGGCCCGGCGAACTGGTTGCTGGCGAACGGATCGGGGGACCTCCCGCCTCCAAGCACGCGGGCAGCAGGAAGCGCGGCGGTGTCGCAATCGCCATCGTGTTGGGTGGCGGTTGGTTGGCGCTCAATCATCCAGAAATCGCGCTCGGCTGGCTTGCCGACGCGCCGTCAACCGCGCCGCGCCTCGATACCAGAACGGCTGAAGCGGCAAAACCGGTCGAAACTCCCCTGATCCAGCCGCTCGCCTCGGTTGAAGTGGCGCTGCCCGCAGGTGCCGATCCGACGGCCCAACCAACACCGCCCGCGTCTGACACAGCCGCCGAGGATCGCGCACTGGCACCGGCAGACGAGGCTCCAACCAACCCTCTCGCCAGGCGCGCAGCAGCCGCAGGCCTCCACCCGGAACTATCCCAAGCCCTGTTGTCGAAGCTCTCGTCCGCCGACTACGCCAACGCCGCCTTCGCAATCAAAACTGCGCTGGCGCAAACGCCCGACAGTGGCGTGTTCGTCCACCCGCACGATCGTGGAGCCGAAGTGGCCGTCTTCGAGGTCCGCTTCGTCGCGGGCGCCGAACCCGGGTGCCGCCGCTACGTCGTCGAGATCGCAAAAGACCGCTGGGCCACCACCGCCTTACCTGTCGAAAAGTGCGGCGGCACGATCAAGGCGTCTGCCCACTGAAGCCGCAGCTTACACCGCAACGTGATCACTCCATAAAGGACGCACCGTCGGAATCGGTTGCGCCCTTGCGTTACTGACGAAACAGCGGCGTACGGCTTGCAAAGCTATCCTCACGGAACATTTCAGTTTGAACTGAGTTTCGACCCTGTCGGGATTCGGTCAATCTTTCCGAAATGTTACGGTAATATGCTGTAGTGTTCCGGCAGGCACAGGAGTTGCTGCCATGAGTTGGTTGGAAGCGATAACGTTGTATCTGGCGTTCGCAGTTGCGGGATACGTTGTGCTGGCTGTCGTCATCACGGTTTTCCAGCGCCGCCTCATTTACAAACCCGACCCTCGCCGGACGACGCCGCATCGCGACGGCCATTACGACGTTGACGAACTGAGCATTCCAACGCCCGACGGCAAAACCATCGTGGCCTGGTACGCGATGGCCGTTCCAGGCCAGCCGACAGTGCTCTATTTCCACGGCAACGCCGGATACATCGAACTGCGAAACGAACGGCTAGCCGAACTCAAATCCCGAGGCTACGGCGTGTTGATGCCCAACATGCGCAGTTATGGTGGATCGACGGGCCGCCCGTGCGAACAATCCGCCGTCGCCGACGCAAAGCTCGTCTACAGCTGTCTGCGCAACAGCGGCGTCGCCGCGAACGACATTGTCGTCTTCGGCGAAAGCCTCGGCACCGGCATCGCAACCCAACTTGCTGCATCGCGCAATGTCGCAGGCCTCATTCTCGATAGCCCCTACACGTCGATGACAGCGCTTGCCGTCCGCGCCTACCCGTGGCTCCCGGTACGCCGCATGCTGTGGGACCAATTTGAAACAGAGCGTCACATTCGGCGCGTTACCGTCCCGATTTTGATCGTCCACGGGGAAGCCGACCGTCTGGTGCCCGTTGATATGGGACGCGCCCTTTTCGAAACCGCTGTAGCCCCAAAGACGCTCATCACATTCCCCGGCGTCTCGCATCTTGAGCATATCCCGCACGGGTCGTTCGACGACATTGAGCAGTGGATTGAACGGCTGGCAACGGGCGATCGCAAGGTCAACCCGCTCAGCCATCTCAATCCTTGGCAGCCCAGCTACACGGGCGAATAGACTAATTGACCGGTTCTACCCATTGGCCAAGCCGCCGACGCTTGCTCAGCCCTGGGAATGGATCGGGAGAAACCGCCGCCCAAATGCGATGACCATAATCCAGTCTCCGCGACGCCAACAAACAAAAACCCGACGCTTTCGCGCCGGGCTCTTCAAAATCTGCCCTTTCGGGACTGCGGAAATTAACGGCCGCCGAAGCCGCCGCCACCGCCGCCAAACCCACCGCCGCCGCCAGCACCGCCGCCGTACCCGCCGCCAGCGCCACCTGCACCACCGCCGCCAGGACCGCCACGGCCTGGGCCGCCCTTACCGCCGGGTCCGCCAGCGCCACGCACGACCGCTGGCTTGCTCGGCAGGAGACCTTCGCGCTGCATCTTCTTACGGGCGAGCTTGCGGGCGCGCCGCACGGCTTCAGCCTGCTCACGGACGCGCTTTTCAGACGGCTTTTCGAAGTAGTTGCGAAGCTTCATTTCGCGGAAGATGCCCTCGCGCTGCATTTTCTTCTTGAGCGCCTTGAGAGCCTGATCGACGTTGTTGTCGCGAACGAGAACCTGCACGTAGATTTATCCTCTGAGTTCGAAAGGGATGTTAAAACGATTAGCCCGGCATCGCGCCTTTCAGCGCGTCCGAGCTGTTGTCAGAAGATGTCTAACAGACGTTTTGGCCATTGTCCAACGGGGCTGGGCTAGTTTTTTGCCCAACTGGGTCGGTTATCACGCGGTCTTTGGCGAAATGCGCGTGACATGGCCCATTTTCCGACCCGCACGAGCTTCGTGCTTGCCATAGAGATGCACACACGTCGCCGGTTCAGCGGCCAGTTTTGCCCAGGCGCTGACGTCCTTGCCGATCAGATTTGTCATCACAGCGTTAGAATGACGCGCGGTGGGACCAATGGGCCACCCCGCAACAGCCCGGATATGGTTCTCAAACTGGCTGACCGCGCAGGCATCAATCGTCCAGTGCCCGGAATTATGCACCCGAGGAGCAATCTCGTTGACGTAGAGGACGTCGCGCCGGTTGTAATCCAGCGCAAAAAACTCGACAGCAAGAACGCCCGTGTAGGACAGCGCGTCGGCAATGCCTTTGGTCGTCGCGATTGCAGTCGCGATCGCGTCGTCCGGCAGCGCTGCCGGCACAGTCGAGGTGTGAAGGATATGATCGCGGTGCTCATTTGTCGCCACGTCGTAGGCAGCAAAACCGCCGTCCGCCGTCCGAACCGCAACGACGGAAACCTCACTCTTGAAAGCCACCAGTTTTTCCAGGATGGCAGGCTGGCCACGGATGGCCTCCCAGGCAGCCTTGGCATCAGATGGCGCGTTGATCTTGACCTGCCCCTTGCCGTCATAACCAAACCGGCGCGTTTTCAATATCACCGGCACGCCGAGTGCCTTGATGGCCGCAACAAGGTCCTCATAGCTGGAAACGGCAGCATAATCAGCCGTCATCGCGCCCAGTTCGCGCGCCAATTGCTTTTCGGCCAACCGGTCCTGAGCGCATGCGAGCGCGGCAACGCCGGGCCGGATTGGAACACGCTGCGACAGGAAAGCGACGGTATCGACCGGGATGTTCTCAAATTCATATGTGGCAACATCCACGACAGACGCAAAAGCCGCGAGCGCTGCCTCGTCAGTGTAGTCAGCAATCGTCGTCGCGGCGGTGACATCGAACGCAGGACCTGGCGCATCGGCGTAGATATGGCACTTCAATCCGAGCCGGGCAGCAGCCATCGCCAACATGCGGCCCAATTGACCGCTGCCGAGAATACCGATCGTCGATCCGGGCATCAGTGCCGTCATGGCGCCACATCGACGGGTTCTTCCGCCACCGACGCCGTCTGCTGCGCCCGCCGTGCGTCAAGACGCGCGGCAAGCTCTGGATCGTTGAGCGCCAGGATCGCTGCCGCCAGAAGCCCCGCATTGGTCGCACCCGGCTCACCAATGGCCAGCGTCCCAACGGGCACTCCAGCCGGCATTTGAACGATCGAATAAAGACTATCGCGACCCGATAGGGCTTTGCTGAGCACCGGCACGCCCAGAACGGGCAAGGCCGTGAGCGAGGCGGCCATGCCGGGCAAATGGGCCGCGCCGCCAGCCCCCGCGACGATGATCTTCAGTCCCCGGTCGCGCGCCGACTTTGCATAATCAAACAGCCGTTCGGGGGTGCGGTGCGCAGACACGATCCGCGTTTCATAAGGGACGCCGAGGTCTTTCAAGACGTTGGCTGCAAATTTAAGGGTCGGCCAGTCGGACTGGCTGCCCATGATAATACCAACGATGGCCTTTTGCGTGCTCATGCGCCTCTCGTGGCGATAAAGGACCGCCGCTCCCTACAATAGCAGAAGGTCGCGCCATACAGGACCGACGCCGCCATGGCAAGGCACGCACGAGCGGCAGAGCTTTTGATCTGTGGGTGACACTCGTATCAGTGCCAGCCCCGACACCGCAAGCAGCACTCATAACCATTTGGCGGAGACGGAGACCGATCAGCCTGAGGCACAAGACATTGAATTTGCTGGACACAGCGGCACGGCCAACCTACCAGCCCCACCATCAGCCCCACCAATGTCTCGCGAACTGATGCGAACAGGGCGACTGAGCAGTGAGTGAAAATAAGGTACCGATAATCCTCGTGTTCATCTCGAGTGAGAGACCTAGCGTCGTCGAAGGAAAGAAACAGATCGCCGATGATGGAACACCTTTTGCCGGCACCGAGGATGCGCGCTATCGTGATAGATATGCGGGCGGCGAACTCCGCAAACTGATCCGAAAAGAATTGAAAGATGTTCTCCTCGTATCGCCACGATCGCACCGAAATCCTGGCGATGACCTCAATCCTGGTGGCCAAGGCCGAACGGCTGCCCAAGGCACCGGAACGCGCTGCGCTTATTCGGCAGGCGCAGGACGCGCTGCGATTGGCGGACTCGTCGCCAACCCCGGATTCCGCGCCACAGACGCCGTCCTCGCCGCTCGACTGAGCCGCGACGCGACAAACCCCGCGCCACGGCGAAAGGCTTCGTCGCCAAGGGCAGGGGCAATGTCGATCGCCTCGACGCCTTCTTGCCGTCGCACCCGTTCGGACTGCACGTCGCGATCGACCCCAGCGCCGAACCCGCGACGACGCTGCTGGCGCGCATTCAATCCTGGCTGGGGGGAGGCGGGGCAGCCCGCCGTACGGATCGCACCCGCCACGCTCGACGCATCAGCCCCGGCGGTCAAAATCCCGGCGGCCAACCCGCTGTGGATGGTGAACGTGGCCCTGACCGACGATTGAGGCTCGCGCCCGGCACGTCCGCAGCTGAAGGCACCGCGTAGAGTTAACCGATCGTTCCCCCGACCGTCGGCTCCTGGAGGTGAACCGTCCGTGGTTTTGAAGAAGCTGGAAGCTCGCAGATGTGAAGGGTTCCGGACGACGGCCCGCAGGACCTCACCGCGTGCACGGGGGCCGTCGTCGGGAAGCCTCCAAGGAAGGAACCCGCGAGACGTTTGGCGCTGACGGTGCAGCGGTCGCTATGGGGATTGGATTGCGGTGGTCACCTTGGTCAT
>Ga0247834_1001545_pt1 | contig 38667 bp, 46 predicted proteins | sample LaCruzMarch2015__8_FD_187118 | JGI IMG/M metagenome (GOLD analysis project Ga0247834, IMG submission 187118) | Freshwater microbial communities from meromictic Lake La Cruz, Castile-La Mancha, Spain - LaCruzMarch2015_12m | ecosystem: Environmental > Aquatic > Freshwater > Lake | place: Spain... | reverse complement strand
GCTCGAAAACCGCCAAAACGGACTGACTGCGGACCTGAAACAGCACGATCAACTGTTATCGGCGGAAATCAGCCCTGCGGCGGGAAAAACACGTCCTCAGAAAGGGTTTTTCCGCAAACTCCTAGGGTCGCCCCATCCACTGGCCCCCGTGCTGCGACGCTTCGATTGCTGCCCATGTCCGCCAGCCCCAACCCCTTGCTTGGCCTGCCCTTCGAGCCCGCCAGCGAGGGTCTGGGGCCCGAGTACTGGGACCTGGTGGAGGCGGCGTCTTTTCCGCTCACGCGCCTGCGCTTTCGCAACGACGCCCTCCTGCGCCAGCTCGGCCTCGACCCCCCCGTATCAGCGACGGCGATGTGGAGGTCGCCTACGGCCGCTTCGAGGCACGGCAATCCCTGCTGGCGCTTCGCTACCACGGCTATCAGTTCGGCATCTACAACCCCTTCCTCGGCGATGGCCGCGGTTTCCTCTACGGCCAGCTGCGCGATCGCCACGGCAATCTCCACGACCTGGGCACCAAAGGCTCCGGCACCACCCCCTGGAGCCGGGGAGGCGATGGCCGCCTCACCCTGAAGGGCGGGGTGCGGGAGGTGATCGCCAGTGAGGCGCTGCATCACCTCGGCGTCACCACCAGCCGCACCCTCTCCCTGGTGGAAACGGGCGAAGGCCTCTGGCGTGGCGATGAGCCCTCCCCCACCCGCAGCTCGGTGATGGTGCGCCTGGCCCGCACCCACCTCCGCTTCGGCACCTGCGAGCGGCTGCTGCACCTGTGCAAACCGGAGCAGCTGGAGCAGTTGCTGCGCCACGTGGTGGCGGTGCATTACCCGCACCTCGCCGAATCCGATCACCCGCTGCTGGCCTTCTACGCCGGGCTGGTGGAGCGGGTGGCGCGGCTGGCGGCCGAGAGCTTCGACTACGGCCCCTTCGCCTTCCTGGAAATCTGGGATCCCGGCTTCACGGCCGCCTACTTCGATCAGAACGGCCTCTACGCCTACGGGCAGCAGCCGTTGATCTGCCATCAGAACCTGCGCCTGCTCCAGGAGCCCCTGGCGATGCTGCTGCCCCGTCCCGAAATGGAGGCGCGCCTGGAGCGCTTCGCTCCCGCCTGCGACCAGCACTACCGCCAGCGGCTGATGCGGCGGCTGGGCTTCGACCTGCCCGGCGCCAACATGGGCGGTCGGGAGGGCGAGCTGCCCGACCTGGTGCCGCTCACCCTGCAGTTGCTGGCGCAATGGCCCGTGGCCTATGGCGCCTTCCTCGCGGCCCTGGCCGATCGGATCGCCCCCTTCGTGGCTGGCGCCCCTGAACCGCCGCCAGGTCCCTGGCGGGCCTGGCGTGAGGGTTGGTGGGCCTGGAGCCAGGGCCGCCCATCTGCCCAGGAGGCCGGCATCGCCTCCACCCTGCGGTGCTGGAACCTGCCGGTGACGCCGATGTCGGTGCGGGCCAAGGTGGAGAGGCTTTGGGAAGCGATCGACCAACGGGACGACTGGCAACCCCTGCACCAGTGGCTGGAATCATTCCGATCCCCCCATGGCGCTGAAGACGGGTGTTTTGCGCTACAGCCCCAGACGGCTGAATCTGTCTGAATTTCCCTAACGGACGTTTGCTTTGATGGTTTCCCATGACTTCCGAACAGGCGGCCCAGCTGATCGACGACACCCTTGATCTGGTGCATCAACGGCTGCTGGAATTGGATGCGGACCAACAGCGCAGCGAACACAAAGCCCTCGCCGATGAGTTTCGGGAATGGCGCCAACCCAGTGGGGGGCACATCGACCTGATGCTCTGCCCCGGTTTCAGCCGGGGTTGAGCCTGGCTTGAGCCGTCCTCAGGACGGCACCACCGGCTCCCCCTTGCTGCGTTCGAGCCAGGCCCAGTACAGGAACGAAAAGCCGGTGGAGGCCACCAGGCCCACCAGGGTCGAACCCAGCAGGATCCGGCTGGTGAAGGACCAGCCCAGATCCCAGATCCCTTCCTGCCGAATCAGCTCCAGGCTGGGCCAGCCCCGCCCCGGACCCAGCAGCCAGGAGCCGAGCTGGTGATTGAACCAGTAGAGCGGCAGGTAGGTGATCGGATTGCTGATCCAGGTGCCGGCCGCCGCCAGCAGATGGTTGCCCCGCACCAGGCTGGCCAGGCCGATGCCAAGGATGGTCTGCAGGCCGAAGAAAGGAAAACAGCCACAGAAGATCCCCGCCGCCAGCCCCCGGGCCCGCTGGCCGTGGCTGCCCTCCTGCTCCCACAACCAGACCAGGGCCCGCCGCAGCCGAGACTGCAGGGAGGGTGGCCCTGGGGGACGCTTGGCTTCAGACGACACCATTGCTGCGATTGCCACGGCCGTGGCGCCTGGCCAGGGAAGTGTGGCGATCGTACGCATCTCGGGCCCGGCGGCGTTGGCGATCGCCCACCGGTTGTTCCATGCCCCCGGGAACCAGCCCTGGGAGAGCCACCGGGTGCTGTACGGCCATGTGTTGGACCTGGCCAGCGGTGAGCGGGTGGATGAGGCGTTGCTGATCCTGATGCAGGCGCCCCGCAGCTTCACCCGCGAGGACGTGGTGGAATTCCACTGTCATGGCGGCCTGATCGCCGTGGGGCGGGTGCTGGAGCTGGTGCTGGCGGCCGGGGCGCGCCGGGCCGGGCCGGGAGAATTCAGCCAGCGGGCCTTCCTCAACGGCCGCCTTGACCTCACCCAGGCCGAGGCGATCGGCGACCTGATCACCGCCCGCAGCCGCCGCGCCGCCCAGCTGGCGATGGCGGGTCTGGATGGGGGGCTGCAGCGGCGCCTCGCAGCCCTTCGCCACCGGCTGCTCGACCAGCTGGCCGAACTCGAGGCCCGGGTGGATTTCGAGGAGGATCTGCCGCCCCTGGATGCCGCCGCCGTGGTGGCCGACCTGGCGGCCGTTCAGGCTGAACTGGAACGACTGGTGGCGGAAGCCGGCCAGGGCCGACTGCTGCGCGAGGGGCTGAAGGTGGCGATCGTCGGGCGGCCCAATGTGGGCAAATCCAGCCTGCTCAACGCCCTGAGCCGCAGCGAGCGGGCGATCGTCACCGACCAGCCCGGCACCACCCGCGACCTGGTCGAAAGCGAGCTGGTGCTGCAGGGGGTGCCGCTCACCCTGATGGACACTGCCGGCATCCGGCCCACCGACGATCCCGCCGAGCGGCTGGGCATCGAGCGAAGCCACCAGGCGATGGCGACGGCCGATGGTGTGCTGTTGCTGATCGATCTCGCCGAGGGCTGGACGGAGGCCGATCGGCAGCTGCGCGGCCAGCTTCCCGAGCGGATCCCCCTGCTGGTGGTCGGCACCAAGGCGGATCTGGCGGATGTGGCGCCGGGCGGGAAGGGGCTCGACGGCCCCGACCCGATCGACGTGGCCATCAGTGCCCTCGCAGGCTTCGGCCTCGATGCCCTGGCCACAGCCCTGCTGGGCTGCTGCGGCACAAGCCTGGAGCCGGGCCTGGTGGTGGCCCTGAACGGACGCCAGCGGGAGCTGGCCGCCGCCGCCGCCGCCAGCCTGGCCGCCAGCCTGGAGGCGGCAGCCCGGGGATTGCCCTGGGATTTCTGGACGATCGATCTGCGCCAGGCGGTGCGCAGCTTGGGGGAGATCACCGGCGAGGAGGTGAGCGAGGCGGTGCTCGACCGGGTGTTCTCCCGCTTCTGCATCGGCAAGTGAACGCAGGCACCCCTCGGCACAATGAACCTCTCTGTGGGTGGCGGCCGTTGATCGATCCCAGGGCCCAGCTTCCTGTGGAGCAGCGCCAGGCCATCGGCGCCGCCGGTTTGGCGGCCATGCTCACGGTGGCCCGCTGCAACGGCGCGCCCACGGCCAAGGCCCTCGCCGCCATCCGGGGCGTGCGCGATCACCTGCTGCAGATCGAATGCGAACTCGATTCCCTGCCGCTGATCACCCCCGGCCAACTCGCCGAGCGGGTGCGGGCCGTCAATGCCGATCCCCAGTGGCGCGAGCGCATCCTGCGCGGCATGACCCTGGTGGCCCTGCTCGATGGTGCACCCTCCCCGGCGCAGCAGCGGTTGCTGGAGCAGGCGGCGGCGGCCCTGGCGGTGGACCCGGCGCCGGTGCGCACCTTCGGCCAGGTGATGGAGCAGCGGCTGGCCATGGTGCGCCTCGACATCGGGCGGCGTGGCTTCATCGCGTCGGCGGCGCGGGCCACCCTGGAGCAGGAGGGGCTGCGCGGCGCCCTTGGGGTGGCGCGGGTGCTGCTGCGGCAGGAGGACACGGCCATGGCGGAGCGCTACCGAGCCCTGCGCCACTACCCCGCTGGCAGCTTCGGCCTGGCCTACGCCGTCTTCATCGACCGCAACCAGTTCGGGTTCCCCGGTGAGCTGGGCGGGCCGCCGCCGCCGGTGATGCACCACGACTGCTGCCATGTGCTCGGCGGTTACGGCACCACCGCCGCCGAGGAAGGGGCGGTGCTCGGCTTCCAGGCGGGCTTTGAGCAGGTGGATCCGTTTTATGTGCTGATGTTTGCGCTGGCGGAGTTCGAGCTGGGCATCGGCGCCACCCCGTTCATCCCGGGAGAGCGAGGGGCGCTCGATGTGGAGCGCCTGTTCGCCGGCATGGCCCACGGCGCCCAGGTGTCGGTGGATCTGATCGCCGCCATCGACCCCTGGGACCACTTCGCCGATCCGCTGGAGCTGGTGCGCCGCCGCTTCAACGTGCTGCCCCGCGGCCGCGAGCCGGAATGGCCGGCCTTGATCATGGGCTGATCGCCCGGCCTGCCGCTGCCCCCCACTCCGCCTGCCCCTGTGACTCCCTCACCCCTGCTGCCCTTCAGCCCCGCCCTCGAGCAGCAGCTGCGGGCCTGGCTTTCCGAGGACATCGGCCGCGGCGATCTCACCGCAGCGGCCCTGATCGGCCGACAGGGCCGGGCCCACTGGACCTCCAAGGCCAATGGGGTGTTCTGTGGTGGCGTGCTGGCGGAGCCCCTGTTCCAGCTCCTGGATGGGGCCGTGGAGGTGCGGGACTTGGTGGGCGAAGGGGAGCGGGTGACGGCCGGGCAGCGGCTCCTGGAGCTGGAGGGATCGGCGGCCGCCCTGGTGGCTGGGGAGCGCACCGCCCTGAATCTGGCCATGCGGCTCTCCGGCATCGCAACCGCCACGGCCGCCCTGGTGCGGCAGCTGGAGGGAACCGGGGTGGGCTTGGCCGACACTCGCAAGACCACTCCGGGCCTGCGGCAGCTGGAGAAGTACGCGGTTCGCTGCGGCGGCGGGGTGAATCACCGCCAAGGCCTCGATGACGCCGCCATGCTCAAGGAGAACCACCTGGCCTGGTCCGGAGGGCTGGTGGCGGCCGCCGCGGCGGCGCGCGGCTCGGCCCCCTGGCCGGCCCGGCTGATCGTGGAGGCGGAAACCGCCGCCGAAGCGGAAGCGGCCGTGCGGGCCGGGGCCGATGGGGTGCTGCTCGATGAGTTCTCCCCCGCCGGGCTGGCCGAGCTGGTGCCCCGGTTGCGGGCCCTGGCCGCCGCAGGCCCGTCTGGAGGTGTGGTGCTGGAGGCGTCCGGGATTCAGCCCGACCAGTTGCGCCAGTACGCCGCCACCGGCATTGACCTGATCTCCACCAGTGCCCCGGTCACCCGATCCCCCTGGCTCGACATCAGCATGCGCCACGCATCGATTCAAATCTGAGCCACAGCCCTTTGCCACAGCCCGGTGCCAAGAAGGCTCGGCCGATGCCCTTTGCCATTGGTTTCGCTCTGGTGGCGATCCGACCCCGCTGTGGCCAGAGTGGTGGCGGGTTTCCAATGCCGATTGCCATGCCGCCGTGCCGTTTCCCGCCCCAGATCCTTCGGTTCACCATGGCCTCCCTGGCCCTGCTGGCGTCCCTTCTTCCGGCAGGGCCGGCCCGGGCCGAGGGGGTCCTGCAGCGGGTGGCCACGACAGGAGAGCTGGTGGTGGGGAGTCAACCCCAGCTGCCCCCCCTGAGCTTCCTTGACAGCAGTGGCAAGCCCGCCGGCTATGGACTGGAGGTGGTCCGCCGCGTCCAGGCGGAGCTGGCCACGGCGCTCGGCCGTCCGGTGAAGCTGCGGTTCGAGACGGTGGCTGATCCCGCCGAACTGGTGCGGCGGGTGGGCAAGGGCGAACTGGCCCTCGCCTGCGGCGTCCCCTTCTCCTGGGCCCGCGATGGCCAGGTGGATTACACCCTGCCGATTGGGCTCTCCGGCATCCGGTTGCTGGCCCCGGCCGGCCGCCTCGACGGCTCGGCTGAGTCCCTGCGCGGTCGCCGCATCGGTGTGGTGGGTGGCTCCCTGGGGGAGACGGTGCTCAAGGGCCTCCAGCCCCAGGCCCAGGTCGTGCCCTTCGCCAGCCTGGGAGAAGCGGTGGCAGCGCTGCAGGCGGGCCGGCTGGATGGCGCGATGGGTGACACCAACCTGCTCACGGGCCAGGCCCGCAGCCTCGGGGCCAGCGGCCTGGTCGTCACCCCGGAGCTTCCCTACGAGCGCTACGCGGTGGGCTGCATTGTTCCCGAGAATGATTCCGCCTTCCGGGACCTGACCAACCTGACGATCGCCCGTCTGCTGCAGGGCTATGTGGATGGCCAGCCGGAAGCGATGGCCAGCGTTGACCCCTGGGTGGGGCCCCAGGGGGTGCTGGCAGTGCCATCCGAGCGCATTCGCACCTATTTCGAATCGGTCCTGCTGAACTACGAGGCGATCCGGCCCCTGGGTCCGGCGGCGAACTCACCCGCTCCGGCCCCCCGCTGAGAGCCCAGCCCCCACCGTCCCCTCCCTCCTTCTTCAGATTTCACCCCGATGGCTTTTCTTCTCCGTTCCAGGCTGTTCGGATTTCTGCTGATCCTGGCGGCCTTGCCGGTGCTTCCTGCCGCAGCAGCCCTGGCGGCCGGCGCTGACGTCCCCGAAGTGGAGACCCTCAGCGTCGAGGCCCGCCTGCGTCGCATTGCCGGGGCGGTGCGGGAGCGAGACGGCGGGTTGGCTGAGGAGCAGGAGGCTGAAGCCAGCTCACCTTCCAATGACCTCCTGGCAGCTGTCTTCGTAAACGGTCCCAGGGTTGGCTTCAACAATGGCGGTTTCCGCAATGGCGGCTTCTGGAACGGTGGCTTCCGCAACGGTGGTGGCTGGCGCAACGGTGGCTTCGGCAATGGTGGCTTCCGCAATGGCGGTGGCTTCCGCAACTTCTGGTGAGCCATTGAACCCCGTGGCCTTCGGTCCCCTGAGGTTGCTGGTGGTGCAGCCCACGCCGTTCTGCAACCTCGACTGCGACTACTGCTACCTGCCCAGCCGCGACGACCGCAGCCGACTGCCCCTGGAGCTGCTGGAGCGGATCCTGGAGCGGGTGCTGGAGAGCCCCTTTGTGGACGGCGATTTCACCCTGCTCTGGCATGCCGGTGAGCCCCTCACCATGCCGATCGCCTTCTACGACCAGGCCACCGACCTGATCCGCCGCGTGCTCGGGCGGCGCAACGGCCCGCCCCTGCGGATCGAGCAGTCGCTGCAGACCAACGCCATGACGATCGACGCCGCCTGGTGCGACTGCTTCGAGCGCAACGACATCCATGTGGGTGTCAGCCTCGACGGCCCTGCCTTCCTCCACGACGCCCACCGCCGCACCCGCACCGGTCTGCCCAGCCACGGGGCCAGCCTGCGGGGCATCGGCTGGCTGCAGCGCCGCGGCATCCCCTTCCAGGTGATCGCCGTGCTCACCGACGACGCCCTTGATCACGCCGACACGATCTTCGACTTCTTCCACGGCCAGGGCATCGACAACCTGGCCTTCAACATGGAGGAGACCGAGGGGGAGAACCTCAGCTCCACCCTGTCCCGCCCCCGCTCGGAGGCCCGCTACCGGGCCTTCCTGGAGCGGTTCTGGGAGCGCCTGCGCGAGCAGCCCGGGGCCCTGCGGCTGCGGGAGTTCGAGGAGATCGCCGGGCTGGCCTGCGGCGACCAGCGCCTGGTGCGCACCGACATGAACCACCCGTTCGCGATCGTGAACGTGGATGCCCGTGGAAATTTCTCCACCTTCGACCCCGAGTTGCTGGCGGTCGCCACGCCGGAGTATGGGGACTTCGTGTTCGGCAACGTGACGACCGACAGCCTGGCGTCGGTGGCGGGCAGCGAGAAATTCCAGCGGGTGCTCACCGAGATCCGCTCCGGCGTGGAGCGCTGCCGCTCCGAATGCGATTACTTCGGCCTCTGCGGCGGCGGCGCCGGCAGCAACAAGTACTGGGAGCGGGGCACGTTCAACTGCAGCGAGACCCAGGCCTGCCGCTACCGCATCAAGCTCAGCGCCGAGGTGGTGATGGCGGGCCTGGAGCGGGAACTGGAGCTGGCTGGCTGAGCCGTCCGTCGTTGTGCCTTCAAACGCTGGCTCGATGGGGGGAGATGATCGGATCCCGTGAACGCACAGCCGCGACCGCCCCCATCCCCCATGCTGCGCATCTTCGAAGACCTCAAGGCGCGGGTCGCCAGTGCGATGGAGCGGGCCTACCCGGCTGCAGCGGCTGAGGCCCTGCTTCGGAGCGGACGGCTTGATCCCCAGCTGGTGGTTGCCAGCAAGCCGGAATTCGGTGACTTCCAGGCCAACGGGGCCCTGGCCCTGGCCAAGCCGCTCAGCCAACCCCCCCGCCAGATCGCCGCGGCGATCGTGGCGCAACTGGTTGCCGACCCGGCCTTTGGCGCCCTTTGCGAGCCCCCCCAGATTGCCGGCCCTGGCTTCGTCAACCTCACCCTTCGGCCCGAGTTGCTGGCGGCCGAGCTGCGGGAGCGGCTGGGGGATCCGCGGCTGGGGGTGCCGAGCGTGGCGTTGGCAGCCGGCTCCGCCGGCAAGCCCCCGGTCCCGGTGGTGGTGGACTTCTCCAGCCCCAACATCGCCAAGGAGATGCACGTGGGGCACCTGCGCTCCACGATCATCGGTGACTGTCTGGCGCGGGTGCTGGAGTTCCGCGGCCATCCGGTGCTGCGGCTCAACCATGTGGGCGACTGGGGCACCCAGTTCGGCATGCTGATCACCCACCTCAAGCAGGTGGCCCCCGAGGCGCTCACCACCGCCGATGCCGTGGACCTGGGCGATCTGGTGGCGTTCTACCGCCAGGCCAAGGCCCGCTTCGACGCCGACGGGGCCTTCCAGGCCACGGCGCGGGAGGAGGTGGTGAAACTCCAGGCCGGTGACCCGGTGTCCCGTCGGGCCTGGCAGTTGCTCTGCGCGCAGTCGCGGCGGGAGTTCCAGCAGCTCTACGACCGCCTCGACATCCGGCTGAGTGAACGCGGTGAGTCCTTCTACAACCCCTACCTGGAGGGAGTCGTGGACGATCTCGACGCCGCCGGCCTGCTGGTGACCGATGCGGGCGCCCGTTGCGTGTTTCTCGAGGGGGTGAGCGGCAAGGACGGCCAGCCGCTGCCGCTGATCGTGCAGAAGGGTGATGGCGGCTTCATCTACGCCACCACCGATCTGGCGGCGCTCCGCTACCGCTTCGCCCCGCCCCCCAACGGCGATGGGGCTGGGCGGATCATCTACGTCACTGATGCTGGCCAGGCCAGCCACTTCGCCGCCGTGTTCCAGGTGGCCCGCCGGGCCGGCTGGGTGCCTGAGGGGGGCCGGCTGGAACACGTGCCCTTCGGCCTGGTGCAGGGGGAAGACGGCAAGAAACTCAAGACCCGCTCCGGTGACACCGTGCGGCTCAAGGACCTGCTCGACGAGGCGGTGGAGCGGGCCGGGGCCGACCTGCGCCGCCGTCTGGCCGAGGAGGACCGCCACGAAACCGAGGACTTCATCTCCCATGTGGCCACCACCGTGGGCATCGCCGCGGTGAAATACGCCGACCTCAGCGCCAACCGCAACACCAACTACCAGTTCAGCTTCGATCGCATGCTCGCCCTGCAGGGCAACACGGCGCCCTACCTGCTCTATGCCCTGGTGCGCATCGGCGGCATCGCCCGCAGGGGGGGCGAGATGGGAGCGGCCGCCGCCGCCGGGGAGTCGTTCACTTCAGAGGCCTGTCCGTTCCCTGATCCACTCCAGTTCACAGAGGAGCAGGAATGGGCGCTGGCGCGCCAGCTGCTCCAGTTCGACGCTGTGATTGCCTCGGTGGAGGAGGAGTTGCTGCCGAACCGGCTCTGCACCTACCTGTTCGAGCTCAGCCAGGTGTTCAACCGCTTCTACGACCAGGTGCCAGTGCTGAAAGCCGAGGAGCCTGCCCGGGGCTCCCGTCTGGCTCTTTGCCGCCTCAGCGCCGATACCTTGAGGCTGGGGCTGGGGCTACTGGGAATCCCCACCCTGGAGAGGATGTGATGGGCTTGCCCAGCTAAGCCGTTCTAGCGAGGTAACTCTCCTGGAGGATATACATCCGTTTGACGTCGCGGTAGCGCCCTTCAATGAAAAATTCGCCAATCAAGTGACCTTCTTCAGTGAAGCCGCACTGTTGATACAAGTGCAGCGCCTTCTCGTTATCGACGGCCACGGATAGGTAAATCTTGTGTAGATTTAGGATGGTGAAGGAGTAATCCAATACTTTGTTGATACAGAACCGGGCAAAGCCTTTGCCCTGATGCTGGGGCGCAATGATGATCTGGAATTCAGCTCTGCGGTGAATGTAATCAATCTCGATCAGCTCCACCAGCCCAATCAGCTCCTTGTCTTTGTTTTCCACAACAAAGCGGCGTTCGGCATTGTCGTGGATGTGCCGATTGTAGAGGTCTTCAAGCTCGTCGAATGATTCATAGGGTTCCTCGAACCAGTAGGACATCACGCTTCTGTTGTTCACCTGATCGTGGATGAATCTCAGGTCGCCGCGCTCAAGTGCCCTCAGGGCCAGCTCTGTATTCGCCACCGGATCGCCAGCTCAAACGCTGAAATGATTATGCTCCCGATTGCCTGGCCCCCAGCCGAGGAAATGGTGACAGGCTACCCCTGTGTTGTGTTTGATCCGAAAAGTGTGTTGTTAAGGGCTCCGCCTTCTCCAGTCGAGACAACATCCCCACCGTCTCTGTTGAGTCTCTCGATACTGTGGAGCCGCTCAACGTGTGGCTGATCGGCAAGATCCTTGGTCTCGATTGTCAGCAACCTGCTTGAGCCAGATCCTTTGGTGATGATTGGCGATCCAGGCGGCTCCCCGGCCCAGCCAGCCCAGTCCTGGCCCTGTCGATGGCGCCTGGGTGAGCGAGGCGGGGCAGGCTGGGCGGGAGGGCTTGGAGGATGGGGCCAAAGCGATCTGATACTGGCCCTGTGACCAGTCCCACCCCCGGCGAGCAGCCGGCCATTCCCCCGTTCCCCCTGGCCCGCCCGGAGGTGGAAACCCTCACGGCCTACAGCGCTCCGCTGGAGGGTCGCCGCGGCCTGTTGCGGCTCGACTTCAACGAGAACACCGTCGGGCCCAGCCCGAAGGTGGTGGAGGCGGTCCGTGCGATCCCGGCCGATCACTACGCCATCTACCCCGAATACGCCGGCCTGCCTGAGGCGGTGGTCCGCTCGCTCGTCGCCGAAGCAGCTCCCGGCAACGGAACCGCCCTCACCCCGGCCCACATCGGCCTGTTCAACGGCGTGGATGAAGCGCTGCACGCCGTGTTTCATGCCTTCGCCGCACCGGGCGATCGGCTGCTCACCACCAGCCCCACCTTCGGCTACTACACCCCCTGCGCCCGCATGCAGGGCATGGCGATCGAGGCGATCCCCTATCGGTTGCCCGATTTTGCCTTTCCGTTCGAGGAGATCCGGGCGGCCCTGGCCGCCTCAGCCCCGCGGCTGCTCTTGATCTGCAATCCCAACAACCCCACCGGCACCCGGCTGGCGCCGGAGCGGATCCTGGAGCTGGCCGCCGCCGCCACCGCCACCCTGGTGGTGGTCGATGAGCTCTACGAAGCCTTCACTGGCGACAGTGTGCTGCCATCGCTGCTGGCAGCAGGAGCAGCCGCAGCAGGGGCGCCCGACCCCTTCGCGCCATTCCCGAACCTGCTGGTGCTGCGCTCGCTGGCGAAAACCGCCGGGCTCGCCGGGCTGCGCTTCGGCTTTGCGGTGGGCGCACCGGCGCTGGTCGATCGTGTGAGCCGGGTCGGTGGCCCTTACGACGTCAACAGCTTCGCCGTCACCGCTGCCCATGCCGCCCTGGCCGATCAGGCCTACACCGACGCCTATGTGGCGGAGGTGCTCCGGGCGCGGGCCTGGTTGCTGGAGCACCTTGTGGCTGCAGGCGTGCGCCATCACGCCGCCGGTGGCAACTACCTGCTGATCTGGCCGGTGCGGCCGGCGGCTGATGTGGAGGTCGAGCTGCGGGCGGCGGGCATTTTGGTGCGCTCGATGGCCGGCAAGCCGCTGATCGATGGCGCCCTGCGGGTGAGCCTGGGCAGCACCGAGCAGATGGCCACCTTCTGGGCGGCGTATCGGCGCATCGAAGCCCTCGGCTGAATCCCCGCGATCAGGGGGAGCCGCCAGCGACCGGTTCGAGCACGGTGATCGGCTTGCCCTTCACCCCCGCATACACAACCACGATCTCGGCGGGTTCTGTGCCGTTGTTGGTGCCGTAGTGGGGCTGATTCACCATCTCGATCAGCCCGTCGCCCGCCTTCAGCTGCTTCGTGGGGCCCGCCGCGCTGGTCACCAGCAACTGGCCGGTGATCAACATGCCGGCGTTGATCACCGGGTGGTGGTGGATGGGAAGCTTCATCCCCGGAGGAATGGTGATGCGCAGCACGGTGACTTCCGGTTCACCGCGGGGATAGGCGGGCAGGCGCGTGCCGTTCCAGGCCTCTCCGGATTTCACCAGCGTCTGCACCTTGACGCCGGCCTGCTCCCCGTCCGCCCGTGCCGGCGGCACAGCCAGCAGCAGGCCGCCGCCGAGCAGCAGCAGGGCCAGCCAGCGCCGCCGGGTCAGCTGTCGCGCCTGGGGCCTGATCAGGGACATGGTCCGTGGAGGAAGGGGCACGGGAGTGTTTCGATCACAGGTCAGTTTGGGGGCCTTGCCTGGGCCCTGCCACGCCCGGCCATCGCCATAGCCTGCCCCTGCTCCGATCTCATCCCGTCACCGTGGACATCACCGCCGATCTCCCCGTCGTGCAGATCCGTCGAGCTGCCTCAACCGCCTGGCGGAGCAGCCGTACGGGCTGCTGGTGTGTTCCGACAATCTCGAGAGCGGGGACATGCTGCACCTCACAGCCACGGTCAAGTCCCGCCATCCGGCCATGGTGCGGGCCGCCTGGATCGATGGACTGGTGGCGGAGCAGGCCATGACCTTCCGCAGCGGCGTCCTGCAGGCGGCGGTGCTGGCATTCACCCTCCGAAGGGGGTCGCCCCGGGGGGCGAATCCGGCGTAAGACCTTGGCAGCGATCTGCTCTGCGCGATGTCCACCGTTGATCCGCTGACTGGGATTTCGCACAATGACGCCGAGGCCCTTCAGAGCAGCTTCCTGTTTTTTTGAGGCGCAGCGTTTGGGCAACCTCGATGAAGCCAGCAGGCGGATCGACTGGCACGGTGACTCTGGCCTGAGGGATGGCGCCGATGGGGTGTACTTCGGTGGTCAGACCGCCGCCAACCTCCAGCCCGGCCTGAAGCTCGATCTCACCGGCGGTTATCACGACGCCACCGATGTGCTCCCCGACCTGGGTGGCGCGGACACGTTCCACATCACCAGCCTGCGCGATTCGTTGCTGAACGCCCGCGACCAGATCACCGATCTGGCGATCGGCAGCGATCGAATCGATGGCCCCCGGGCAGGGTCGGCGGCTGATCTGCGCGAACTGGGCCGGGGTGCGGACCTCACGCCCGTGGCGCTGGCGGCGGTGATCACCCCCACCTCATTCCTGGCCCACGGTGCCGCCAACTTCAACCTCGGCGCCCTCGGCGGCACCCGCACGTTTCCTGCCCTCAATGATGGGGTGGCAGGCTTCCAGGCAGCCAACGACGCCATCGTGGAGATCACCGGCTTCAGCGATTCGCTCCCGGCCCTGGCGATCGTGTGAGGCCTGTGGCAGGAAGCTCTGGTTCTACCTCTTAAATGGGCCTTGAGAGCATGGTGTCGTTGCGGAGATCATGAGGCGATTCCCAGGGTCATGGAGACTGAACTTTTCGCGCCTGCTCTGCCATCCCGCCACAGATCGTGTCATCGCGATCGTGGCGACCATCCCGTTTAGTATCGAGCTCTGGAATCGCTGGACAGAAGGTAGCGCTGACTTCGCAAGAATGGCGCTGGGGCTGAATATCCTGGTTCAGATCATCACCATGCTCTCAAGGGCGCCTGCGCAGCGGGTGTCGATGAATCCACTGTTCTGGCTGATGGCCTGCACAGCAACGTATGGAATGTTGTTTTTTTCGGCCTTTGCATCCACGGGTCATCCGGTTGTCCCTGGTTGGGCAACCAATGCGATTGCTGTTTTTGCGATCATCATCCTGCTTTTCGCCCGCCTCAGCCTGGGTCGAAGCATCGGATTGGTGCCAGCCCAGCGGCGGATTGTCACACGGGGTGCCTATCGCTGGGTGCGACATCCGATGTACACCGGTAACTTCTTTGCCTTGCTTGCTGTTGTCCTCTCGTCATTTGCTTGGATCAATCTTTGCTGGATGATGATCATCATGGGAATTTTTCTCGCTAAAAGTTTTATTGAAGAAAACTTTCTTCGCAGTGATCCAGAGTATGCGGAGTATCTTACGAAGGTGCGCTGGCGTTGGCTGCCGGGTGTCTTTTAGTTTTTGCCCAGTCCCACTGTGTTAGAATGTGAGGATGGCAGGCGGTGGAAAGGCCAAATTCTGGATCATTTCCCTGCTTCAGGTAGCAGATAAAGGGCCTTTGGCTTCTGGAAGAGTTACTGCTTAGGGTTTAGCCATTCGCGCAGAAACGACCAGTTACAGATCCAGACCATGGCTAAGCGAAGCGATTCAAGCATGGCCCTATGGTGTTGCAGTTTGCGCCAGGTTGAAGCGGCGTCATCTCATTCTGCAATGGCGTGATTGCATGATTGTTCCAGGCGAAAGCTTGAAACCACATGCACTGGACCAGCACAATGAATCGTTCCGATTGAAGTCATAGGCATCACCTTCGCGACCTGCAGGTGAATGATGCCAGCTGCTTTTCCCGAAGGCAGAGAGTCACCCATGCGTTCCAGAGCAGGCCTGACCACAAGCATCAAGACAACATCGGAGCCCAGGCTTGCTGACAGCAGCGTTAGCACGCCAATGAAGGCGATCGCCTCCTGGATCATCCTGAACAGCCTCACTGATTGACTGGCGGTTGATAGGCTCAGGGTGATCGAGGGTGGCGCAGGCGTATGGGCGTTGCATGGCCAGCGATGTCAGCTCTTTTTGGCGATCAGCACCGTGTGTTCCTCGGGCCATTGATCACGCTCCAGCAGAATGCATCTGCATCCGGCAGCTTTCATCACTTCAAGGTAGTCGTGATCGTTCAGGGAGCTGTGATAGAAGCTTACGTCCTGCATTTTGCCCATCACCACTCCATCCGTTCCGCCAACCGTGATCAGGATCACCCCTTGGCGGGCCAGTGCATGACAAAGTTTCTCAACCACGATCCTCTGCTGCCCATGGGGCACGTGGATGAGGCTGTCCCAGGCCGTGATGATATCGAAGCATCCAGGTGGCTCCCATTCGCATGCATCAGCCCACAGGAATGCAACATTGGAATGATTGTTCTTGGCGATGCGCAACATCTCCTGTGACACATCAATGCCAGTAACGTCAAACCCTCCGTTCACCAGCGCAGCTACGATTCGTCCGCCAGTTCCGCACCCCACGTCCAGAGCTCTTTGCCTCTCGGTGCAAAGGCCAATGGCCCGTTCCACATACGCAAGCCCTCTGCTCGAGCTTTGTAGCTCGGCATGCCACCAGGAGGCGATCATGTTGTAGGCGGCGCCGATTTCAGTTGGCTTCATCCGCTGCTACCGAACCATCGGGGGCACATACAGCTGCCAGGAGGCAGGGGCAGCTTCGGGGAAGGGAGTGTCTGAGACGCCTCCAGCCAGCGCAGGCCAGAGCCAAGCGTCATGAACGAGGTAGGCATGGTTAAGTTCGCTTGGCTGCAATGCCAGAGGATATGGCAATGGCCACAGTATACTCCGTAGAGTTCGAGAAAAGATCAGTACTTCGGACTCGTTTGTTGACCTTGAACTGCCACTGTCTCCCCCAAGTGCCTTCGGCCAGCAAAACCGCGTGAATAACACATATCTGATCCGGATCCTCCAGCAGGCTTAGTTTGATCAGATCTGCAACATCGTTGCCCAGAGCCCGATGGCGGTGAGCTTCGACGCCACCGAGACTCCGCCAAGAGCGATGTCCTGGGCACCTAGCAAATCCTGGAGGCGGGGAGCGGATGCTGGGGATGGTGGCCCCCGCCTGTCCGGTTCCAGCATCCTTCACGACGTGAACTGGTGGTGACATGGTGATCTGGATGAAGGCGCAGGCGGCGGCTGCGCAAGCTCTGCTTCGGCAGGCCGGCATCCTCGTGCGCTCGATGGCCGCCAAGCCCCTGATCGACGGCTCCCTGCGGGTCAGCATCGGCACCAAGGAACAGCCGGAACGGTTCTGGTAGGCCTATGGCGTGATCGAAACGTCCGAATCGCGCTGGAGGCCCTGAGGCAGCAGCACGCAACCCGCCAGGGCGAGACCGCCACAGCCGGCCAGAACCACGAACACCGGACCGGCGGGGAGCGTCCCACCTGGCCCGAAGTGGAGCAGGGAAAGGCTGCCGGCCAGGCCGGAGCCGCCCAGCACCAGCCCAGCTCCGAGCCCACTCCAGGCATGGGGCAGGGTGGAAAGGCCCAGGGCCGTCAGGGCGGTGAACAGCAGGCTGTGGAGGAATCCCAGCAGCGGCAACAGCGGCGGGATGCCCGCGGAGGGGAGCAGCAGGGTCAGGGCCAGGCTGACGCTCAGGCTGGGGATCACGCGAAGCAGCGCACCGCGATGACCCCAGCGGGTGACAAGCTTGCCGGCAAAGGGAGCCGCCAGGGCGGAGCTCAGCAACACCACCGGCGTCTGAGCAGAGAGGTTGGGGGCCGCCGCCGCGAGCGTCTGCACCCGAGGCAGCAGCTCCAGCAACACCTGACCCAATGCACCAATCGCCAGAGCCAGGGCCAGCAGCAGGGCGCAACGTCCCAGCGGCGGGGACGGGGCGGGCTCCTGTGCTGACAAGGGAGTGTCGGGGTGAGGGGTTGGTGCCGATCGCAGCACGGCCAGCCCCAAGGCCAGGATCGTGGCTCCCAGCAGCAGGGTGAAGGTGGGTCCAAGCTGCAGCGCCTCCTGGGCTAGACCACCGGCAAAGGCGCCGATGACCCCCTGGGTGAGCACCAGCAGGGCCGCGACCGTCGGGAGCCGCTTCAACGAAACGGCCTCGTTGAGCAGGGCCAGGCCAGGGCTTGAGGTCGCCTGCACCGCCGTCATCCAGACCAGCATCAGCCCCGGCAGCAGCAGGTTTCCCATCGCCATCCCCCCTTGCACGGTGCCGGCGATGGTGAGGAACACCGAAGCGGCCACCAGCACCGAGACGGTGATCGGCATCAGGCGTCCCCGTGCCTTGAAGGCCCACCGGTCGGAGAAGGCACCGCTGATCGGTTCGATCAACAGGCCCAGGAAGCCCGGCACCAGGGCGAAGGGGACCAGGAGGCTGGCGAACCCGTGGCCGCTCAGCAACACGGGCTGGTAGGCGCGGTAGATGATCCAGCCCATCTGCAGGGAGCCCTGCAGGGCCACCACCCCCCAGGCCAGCCGCCAGTGAATCGCCGGGGATGGCGGCTCGATCGGAACCGATGGCGAGAAAGACATCGGCAACAGGAGGCGACCAGCCAAGGGTGCCCGCCCAGCTTCATGGCTGCTGGGCCTCCGTGTCTACCTGTCGTCGTTTCGAGCGGCACGGGAGCAGGTGTTTCGCTGAATGCGCCGCCGAGCACGATCCACCAAACCCAATCCACCGAGCAGAAGGATTCATTCCTGATTCGATCTGGCCAGAGCATCCCAATAGGCTTCTCTGAACCAGGCAATCCGTTGCTCCTCAAGCCCTAGGATGGGCTCCTTCATCATTGAACCAGCAGCATCCTGCATCGCCTCGCAGATCAGGTAATCTTCATTGGTGATTCGCCTCAAGAAAACGCCTACGAAGAAGGGCAGCCAAAGTTCAATGAATCGCTGAAATAGGAGGTTGAGCCATGAAGTTCCAGGCCTCTTAAATGGCGCTTGATAGTACCAAGTCTTTGCTATGGTGCGATTCAAAGCCGCTGGGCTGAGCTGGGTAATCGAGACGTACCAGGTGTGGAGTACCTGATAATGAAAGACGAGGAAACTTGGGAATATATTGAGAGCTCGATACGCGCCAGGTTGGTAGCTGTTGGCCTGGCAGTCTTGTGCCATGGCTGAAAAGTCACCTGATTGACCATCGAAGAAAAATCCGCTGTGTGGACCGAATCTCGGGCAATAGGCTTTCTCGGGGTCGAGGCATCCATCCCTTCCTAGGCTGGTGGGATGAACCGCAAAAGCATGATAATCGTCAACGGTTATATCATAAAGGAGTTTCCAATTTGCGTTGACGTCACTCGTGATGAAGCCAGGCCGAATCCCTTCTCGGCACATCGCCCGCAGAATTGGCCAGGCATCACCAAGAAACTCCTCAAGACTCTGGTCCTGGTGGGTGTCCGAAGGAGCCGCCGTGGTGCACCTGGATGAAGAACCTTCACCCGAAGTAGCGTCTTCTGTCTTCGTGGCTTGACGAGGAAAGCGTCCAAAGATGAGCAGACCGCAGCAGGCGATCTCAACGTTCCTCAGCCGTGCTCCCAGCTCCTTGGGGGACGTTCCGAACAGTTTCTTGCACTGGGGGATGCCCACCGCTTCCCCTTCCTGGTTGTAGACCCAATGATGGAAGGCGCAGCGGACCAGGCCGGATCCTTTCGCTGCCGTGCGAATCGGATGAAAGCGATGGCGACAGACATTCTCAAATCCCTTGATCGTGCTCCCGAAGCGTTGAACAAACACCGATCCGCCGCCCAGGCTGCACCGGATCCAGTCGTTGTCGTTGGGGATGTCGGTCGTCAGGCCCAGCAGCGTCCAGACCTGGCCCAGCGCGGCTTGCTCACTGGCAAAGGCCTCAGGGTCTCGGATCGAGCGGGCCCAATCGGAGCATTGTTGCTGACCCATGGGGGAGGCACTGCTTGCCATTGAACCTGAAGGCCACCACGATCAGGAGTATGACCGAATTCGTGGCGAATCCTGATGGCCTCAGATCCGCTCGAAGACGATCAGGCCCGAACAATAGAAGGCCGCCTTGTTGATGCTGCGGCGTTGAGGGCGAAAGCCTCCCCGTTCGGCCGCCGCCACGATGCCCTCTTTCCGCAAGGTGTAGGCGCGGGTGGCTTTGCTGGGACCCGGGAAGACAACGCCGATGCGCTTCAACTCGGCGAGCAAGGGGGGGTGCATTGCGGGAAGCTCACGATCAGCTTTCGTTTGGCATCGGAGCAGATGTTTAGGAGAATAGGCCCAAGATCCTGATTCAGCAAATCAAACAGCCGGGCAGGAATTGTCTCTACCGATTCGACTGGACCAGTGCCTCCCAATAGGCGTCCCTGAACCAGGCGATCCGATTCTCCTCACGCCCGAGTATGGGGGACTCATTGATTGAACCCGCTGGAACCTGCATGGCCTCGCAGATCACATGATCTTCATGGGTGATCCTCCTTAAGAAAACTCCAACAAAGAATGGCAGCCAGAGATTGATGAATTGCTCAACCAGAAGTCTGAACCATGAAGCTTGAGGCCTCTTGAATGGTGCTTGGAAAAACCAGCTACGAACCGTGGTCGAATGATGATCTATGGGGACGCACTGCGTTATCGTTACATACCACGCGTGAAGAGCTAGATTGTGGTTCACTAGGAAGTTTGGAAAAAAATTAAGGACTCGGTATTCTTTGGGCTGATAGCTTCCAGCCTGGCAATCTGCTGCCATGGACGACAGGTCACCTTGCTGCCCGTCGTAGAAGAATGCGCTGTGCGGATCGAATCTGGGATAATAGGCTTCATCGGGATCGAGCCAGCCTTCCTTCCCAAAGCTGGTGGGGTGGACGGCAAACGCGTGATACTCCTCAAGCGTGATCTCAACAAGGAGTTTCCAATTTGCCTTAACTTCGGTGGAGCTGAAGCCAGGCCGAATCCCTTCTCGGCACATCGCCCGCAGAATTGGCCAGGCATCACCAAGAAACTCCTCAAGACTCTGGTCCTGGTGGGTGGTTGAAGGATCCGCTGTGGTGCACTCGGATGAAGGCTCTTCACCCGCGGTGGAATCTGTTCTCTTCGAGGCCTGATGAGGAAAGCGTCCAAAGATGAGCACACCGCAGCAGGCGATCTCAACGTTCCTCAGCCGTGCCCCCAGCTCCTTGGGGGACGTTCCGAACAGTTTCTTGCACTGGGGGATGCCCACCGCTTCCCCTTCCTGGTTGTAGACCCAATGATGGAAGGCGCAGCGGACCAGGCCGGATCCTTTCGCTGCCGTGCGAATCGGATGAAAGCGATGGCGACAGACATTCTCAAATCCCTTGATCGTGCTCCCGAAGCGTTGAACAAACACCGATCCGCCGCCCAGGCTGCACCGGATCCAGTCGTTGTCGTTGGGGATGTCGGTCGTCAGGCCCAGCAGCGTCCAGACCTGGCCCAGCGCGGCTTGCTCACTGGCAAAGGCCTCAGGGTCTCGGATCGAGCGGGCCCAATCGACACGTTGTCGTTGATCCATCAAGGGAGCACTGCTCTCCATCGAACCTGCCAGCCATCATGGCCAGAGTATTCCTGGATTCGAGAAAAACCAGACCGCCTCAGATGCGCTCGAATTCGATCAGGCGGGAAAAGTAGAACGGCGCCTTGTTGAGGCTGCGGCGTTGAGGGCGAAAGCCACCCCGTTCGGCCGCCGCCACAATGCCCTCTTCACGCAAGGTGTAGGCGCGGGTGGCCTTGCTGGGGCCTGGGAAAAAATCACCGATGCGCTTCAACGCGGCGAGCAGGGGGGTGTAGGGCGCAAAGCTCACGATCAACTTCCGTTTGGCCAGGGAAGCCAGGTGGCCCACCATCTGCTCGGCAGGCTCCTGGGGATAGTGGATGAACACATCCAGGCAAATGACCGTGTCGAAGCTGCCGTCCAGGCTCTCCAGATCCGAGGCGGTGAACTGAAGCCGGTTCGCATCGATTCCTTCTGCCTCGGCACGCCGACGGGCCTCCGTCACCATCGCTTCCGAGAGATCGCTGGCCTGGATGGAGCCGGCGCCCAGCGTCGCCAGGGGCAGGCTGAGGCTTCCCACACCGCAGCCGGCGTCGCAGAAGCTGCGGGCCGCCAGGTTCCCCTCTCCCTGCAACCAATCCAGCACCTGATCCACCGTCTTCTGGTGGCCGAGGCGAATGTTCCGCTGCACCTTGTTGACGTCGTCGCTCTCGCTGTAGATGCGGTTCCAGCGCTCGAAGCCCGTGCTGTTGAAGTAGGCCTGAACCTCCGCTTTCTCGTCCGCAATGGCGCCTGCTTCGGCTGGGGTGGTGGACATGGTGCGGGCTGATCGTGGAGCGAATCCTAAGGAAGGGTCGGGCGATGGCCCTGGTTGAAGAGGGTGCCAGGGTGGCTAGATTCGTTTGAGCCAAAGGGCATTCATCCGCACGACTTCGAACCGATGGCACCCGTTTCCCGCGCTGCTGTTCTGGGCTTGATCCTGCTTTCCGGGCTTGCAGCTTTTCCTGCCTTTGCCAAAGTTCTTGCGGATGTGAAGCCATCACCCGGTGGATTTTACTGGCAGAAAGTTGAGAAGGCGGACAAGAGTATTCAGTACATGTGCCGCTCCAACAAGGAGGCAGGCGTCCAGAAGTCTGCGAAGTGTGAGGGCGCCAAGGCGGTCAAGCCGAAGTAGCCGACTGCGGTTCTTCACCTCACTCCAGGGATCCACGGGCTGCTCCGATGCCCAGCTCAGCCGGCCCGCTGCCACTGCAGATCGCGATCGCCTGGCGTGCTCCAGCGCAGGGCTTCGCCCAGCGGAACCCCCACCAGCATCTCCTCCACCGGCCGATCGTCGCCCAGCACCCGGCGGGGCAACACCGTGGCCGCCGCGATCGCCTGGGCTGGCGCGACGCCCCAGCGGGCCAACCGCACCACCCCCTCCAACAGCGGCAGGGTGGTCCCGGCCAGGGTGCCATCCTCCAGGCGGCAGCTGCCGTCTTCCACCAGCAACAGCCGCTCGTCCCAGCGGTGGCTCCCCTCCACGAGCCCATAGGGGCCGAGGGCGTCGCTGACCAGCACCACCTGCTGCGGCGCCAGCCGCTGCAGCAGCACCGCCATGGTCGGGGCCACATGCACCCCGTCGGCGATCAGCCCGAGGGCCACGTCGCCCCGCAGGGCCGCCGCCGCCACGGGTCCGGGAGCCCGGCGGTGCATGTCCGGCATGGCATTGAAGGCGTGGGTCACCATGCCGACCCCCGCGGCAAAGGCGGCGGCGGCTTCGGTCTCATTGGCGCCGCTGTGGCCCAGGCTCACCACAATTCCAAGGCGGAGCAGGGCATCGATCACCGCGTCGGCCCCCACCAGTTCCGGTGCCAGGGTCACCAGGTCGATGGCGTCCTCGAAGCCTCCGATGCGCTCGGCCAGGGCGGCGCCGCTGGGGGGGCAGAGATGCTGCTCCGGATGGGCCCCGCGGCGGGTGTTGGCCAGGAACGGCCCCTCCAGGTGGGCCCCCAGCAGCTGGCAACGGCCGGGGCGGTGCTGGGCGCGGGCCTCGCCGAGCACCGCCAGGGCCTGGCGCAGCGGCCCCACCGCGCAGGTCACCAGGGTGGGGCAGATCGCCTCCACCCCATCGCGCCAGAGCAGCTCCAGCAGTTCCAGCAGGCGCGGTAAATCATCTGGTGCGAGTTCCGGGAAGGCCAGGCCCAGCCCGCCGTTGATCTGCAGGTCCAGGCCGGCCGGGCTCAGCCAGTCGCCCTGCCAGTTTTCGCCGCCGGCGGTGCTGCCGGTCGCCAGCGGCAGCACCCTGGCGATCTGCCCCTGGTCGTCGATCCCGATCCGCCAGTGCTGGCCCCGTTTGTGGGCGCAGGGGCCGACCTGGGGAAGCCGAACATTGCTGAGCCAGCGCATGACGGTGGGCACCGGGGCGCCGCGAGCGGGAGAATGCCATCCTCGCCGCCGGTGCCCCGTGGTCGCTCTCGATGGTTGATCTGCCCTTGCCCGCCGCCGACTCCCCGGCCCCACCGGGTCCCGCCCGGGTGGCGGTGGTGATGGGCAGCGATTCGGATCTGCCCACCCTGGAGCCGGCGGTGGCGGTGCTGGAGGGCTTCGGCCTGGCCGTGGAGGTGCGGGTGCTCTCGGCCCACCGCACACCGCTGGAGATGGTTGCCTTCGCCAGCCAGGCGGCCGGCCGCGGCCTGAAGGTGATCATCGCGGGGGCTGGCGGGGCGGCCCACCTGCCTGGCATGGTGGCGGCGCTCACGCCGCTGCCGGTGATCGGCGTGCCGGTGCAGAGCCGCGCCCTCTCGGGCCTGGATTCGCTGCTCTCGATCGTGCAGATGCCTGCGGGGATCCCCGTGGCCACCGTGGCGATCGGCAACGGCGCCAATGCCGGCCTGCTGGCGGCGCAGATCCTCGCCACCGCGGATTCCTCCCTTGCTGAGCGGCTGGTTCAGTACCGATCCGAACTGCACGATCAGGTACGCAGCAAGGACGGGCGGCTGCAGGAGCTGGGCGCCACCGCCTACCGCCAGCAGATGGACCGGCAGCACGGCTGATGGCCCCACCCGCGCCCCTTCCCGCACCGTCGACGATGCCAATGCCAATGCGGCTGGGCCTGGCCCTGCCGCTGCTGGTGCTCAACCTGTTCGTGCTGCGTCAGCTGCTCGTCCCCCTGGCGCCCTTCCCGGCCCTGTTTCTTACAGCCGCCCTGATCGCCTTCCTGCTCGACATCCCGACCCGCTGGCTGACCGGCCATGGCGTGCCGCGACGGCTGGCCTTCCTGCTGGTGATGGGCGCCGGCCTGGGGCTGCTGGTGCTGGTGGCCCTGTGGCTGCTGCCGCGGCTGGTGCAGCAGCTGAGCGACCTGCTCCATGCCCTGCCCGGCTGGCTGGTGCAGGGGGAACTGCTGTTGAACCAGGCCCAGGACTGGGCCACGGCCCATGGTTTGCCCGCCGACTTCGGTGATCTGAGCAGTGAGCTGCTCAGCCGCTCCACGAAACTGGCCAGCCAGCTCAGCCAGCAGCTGCTCAGCCTGCTCGGGACCACACTCACCCTCACGATCAACAGCGTGATCGTGGCGGTGCTGGCGATATTCCTGCTGATCGGCGGCGAATCGATCAGCCGGGGCCTGGGTCGCTGGTTGCCGTCGAGCTGGAGGGAGCTGGTCCTGAGCACGGGGTACCGAACCTTCCGGGGCTATTTCGCCGGCCAAGTGGTGCTGGCCCTCATCCTCAGCGGTGCCCAGATCCTGGTGTTCACGGTGCTCGGCATTCCCTACGGCGTGCTCTTCGCCGTGGCGATTGGCTTCACCACCCTGATTCCCTATGCCAGCGCCCTGACCATCATCCTGGTGAGCGCCCTGCTGGCCCTGGAGAATCCCCGCACCGGCCTGGAGGTGCTGGCGGTGGCGATCACGGTGGGCCAGGTGGTGGATCAGGTGATCCAGCCGCGGCTGATGGGCCAGATCGTCGGGCTGCAGCCGGCCTGGCTGCTGGTCAGCCTGCCGATCGGCGCCCGGGTCGGCAGCCTGCTGGGCCTGGGCGATCTGCTCGGCCTGCTGCTGGCGGTGCCCGTGGCGAGCTGCCTCAAGACCTTTCTCGATGAACTGGCCAGGCGGCTGGGACTGCCGGAGCCGGAGGGGGAGACTCTCACCGCCCCGGCTGAGGCGGCTCAGGCTGAGTTGTAGCCGCAGCAGCCTCCTGCCGCAGCAGCGATGGCATCAGGGCGAACAGGAGCAGCAGGGCGAGGTAGACCGGGCCGGAAACGGGATCGCGATCGCTGATCACCTGGACCACCGTGCGGCCCTGCAGCCCCACCGCAACCAGGAACTCGAAGCCCACCATCAGGGCCAGGGCCGTGGCCCCCACCGGCAGGCGCACCGCCAGGCCCTGCGGCAACTGGAAGCGGCGCACCACAAGGCGGGCCGCCCCCACGATCACCAACGCCATCAGGGGCATCTCCAGAAGCTCGGCGCTGCGCACCCCCAGCCGGGGCACCACCAGCAACACCCGAACCGTGCCCAGCAGGAAACCGGCGCCGAAGACGAGGCCTGCGTAGGCGAGCGCGGCGGTGAGGTCAGGCCGAAGGGGCATGGGTGAGTTGTTGGCCATGGGAGATCCGCGGCAACTCAAAGTGATCGGTGGTGCGGCAATGCACCGCCGGCGACCTTGCCGCCGAGATGTTCATGGCCGCAAGCAGATCTTCCGTCATCACAGGCACCACGAATTCGCCCGTGTCCAGGATGTTGCGGGCCGTGCCCATGGGCTCGCCGTTGTGGTGGTGGCCGATGCCCACTTCCAGCTGGGGCGGATCGCTGCCGAACACATTGCCGAACAAATTGAAGTCGTCGATAGGGGGGGTGTCTTCCTTCCTGGCAGCGGCCATCGGCCCTCGACGTCCGCAGGGATGCGATTGCCTGGCCTGGGGTCCACCACAATGGGCGCCTCGTGGCTTTCCCCCCATGACCTCCCGCACCACCATCGCCCTGGGCCTGCTGGCGATGGTGCCGGTGTCGGTTGCAGCAGAACGACTGCACTGGGGCGACGGGGCGGTGTTCCTCACGACCGTGGCTTCGATCATCCCGCTGGCGATCTGGCTGAGCACGGCCACCGAGGAACTCTCGATCTCCCTGGGCCCCTCAATCGGCGCCCTGCTCAATGCCCTGTTCGGCAATGCCACCGAGCTGATCATCGCCATCAGCGCGCTGCGCGCCGGGCTGGTCGACATCGTGAAGGCGAGCATTACCGGCACGATCATGGCCAACCTGCTTCTTGCCCTGGGCCTATCGATGCTGGTGGGCGGCATCGGCCGCAGCGAACAGCGGTTCCAGCCGGTGGTGGCGCGGGTGAACGGCTCCGCCATGACCCTGGCGGTGCTGGCGATCCTGCTGCCCAGCCTGGCGGCGATGGGCTCCGCGGTTCCGGCAGCTGCCGCCGGGATCCCGGTCGCGATCGGCGACGGAGGCAGGGAGGCCTTCTCCCTGTTCGTGGCCGTCGTGCTGCTGCTGGTATATGGCCTCACCCTGCTGTTCTCGCTCCACACCCACCGCACCCTTTACGAAGTGGCCGAGGTGGACCTCGGCACCGAAACCGCAGATGGAGGCCACGCTCTTGCGAAGCCACCGCTGCTCCCTTGGCTGGCGGTGTTGGTGGGGGCCACGGCAGGCATCGCTTACGAATCCGAGCTGTTCGTGGGGGTGGTGGAGTCGGTCACCGAGAGCGTGGGCCTCTCGGCCCTGTTCACTGGCGTGGTGCTGCTGCCCCTGCTTGGTGGGGTGGCCGAATACCTCACCGCCATCACGATGGCCCGCAAGGACAAGATGGATCTCGCGGTGTCGGTGGCGCTCGGCTCCACCCTGCTGGTGGCTCTGCTTGTGGTGCCCGTCCTGGTGCTGCTGGGCCCGCGGCTCGGCCATCCCCTCGACCTCAGCTTCAACCTCTTCGAGCTGGTGGCGGTGATCACCGCAGTGGTGGTGAGCAACCTGGCGAGCCTCGATGGACGCTCCGACTGGCTGGAAGGGGTGCTCCTGCTTGCCGCCTACGTGATCCTGGCGGCAGGCTTCTATTTCCAGGCCGGCCCCCTCGGATGACCTTCCCCTCCGATCCCCGTTCACAGGCGCCGCTCCCGCCGGCCGCGTCGCTGCCTCCCGCGGGCCAGGCCTCGGCGCCGCCCTTCCGGGCGAGCAACAGGCTGAGCCGCCTCAACCAGTCGGCCTCGCTGCAGCTCCTGCTCGGCAGCGTGCTGATGCTGGCGGGCCTGGTGGGAGGCTGGCCCTGGCTCACCCTGGCGGCCGGGCTGTTCACCTTCGTTGCCGCCCTGAAGCAGCTGCTGCCGCCGCTGTGGCGCCAGCTCAGCGGCAGCCTCGATGACGGCCCCACCGCGCGGGTGCTTGCGGCGGTGGGGCTGCTGGTCGTGGCGATCGCCATTCCCCTGGCGCTCGGCTGGCTGGATCCCTTCCTTGAGATCTACCGCAGCCGCAACTGGGAGGCGATTGGCGCCATCGGCGAGGGGGTGATCGGCGCCATCGGCCAGATCCTGGTGGCGTTCGTGGCCCTGGCGATCGCCTGGCGGCAGGTGATGGTGGACCAGCGGCTCACCACCCAGCAGAACCGAATCACCCAGGCCCAGACGATCGACAGCTTCATCCATGGCATCTCCGAGATGATCATCGACGAGGAAGGGCTGCTGGAGGACTGGCCCCTCGAACGGATGCTGGCCGAAGGCCGGCTGGCCGCCGTTCTCAGCAGCATCGACCGCGAAGGCCAGGCCCGCATCCTGCGGTTTCTCGCCCATGCCCGGCTGCTCAGCCCCCTGCGCCGTGACCACCGCCTCGGCCGGGCCATCCTCGATGGGGAGGGCAACTATGAGGAGGACCGGCTGAACGGCGTTCCCGTGATCCGGTTGAACCGGATGCTGAAGGGCATGGATCTCTCCGACACCGATCTGCGCGGCGTCGACTTCAATGGCGCCGATCTGCGCGGCACATCCTTTGTGGGGGCCGACCTGAGGGAAGCCAACTTCGCCGGCGCCGACCTGGGCGGCGCCAACCTGGAAGGGGCACGACTGGAAGGCGCCCGCTTCTTCTACGGCCACCCCCAGAGCGCCACCCCCCACGGTTCGATCGGTCCCGTGGAGCACGAAAGCGGCAACGGCACCGGCGCCATCGTGGAAAACGCCAATTTCGCCGGGGCCCGCCAGCTCGATCCCGAGGCCCACCACTACATCGCCTCCTGGAGCGGCCCCCGCTCCCGCCACACCCTCCCCGGCGGTTCCCATGGGATCCCCAGCCAGCTGGAGCGCCTTCCCCCCGCGTGAGCCGATGCTTCTGGATGCACCTGGATTTCGGCCCGGCTCCAGAGGAACTTGGTTGAATCGTTTTCTATCCTGTGAAGGTTGAATTGCCGTCAACATCAAGCAATCCCGGGTGGAGGAGCTGCTGGGGCAGTTGCGGCAGCTCGCCGGACGAGGCTCCACGGAGATTGTGCGCAAGGCGATTGAGCAGCAGTTGCGGCGGCAGCGTCGGCTGTGGCGTTTGCAGCGGCTCCAGCATCAAACTCATTGCTCTGCAACTGCAGGCCTGCGCCCAGGCGCGGGCGATTCACGCCGGAGTCCCTCGACGACACCGCTGGCATGCCGGCAAGATTCCTGACACCGCCGTGATGCTCTGCAGCGTTCAGAGCGAGCCAGGCTGGCAGCAGCTCCTGCGCCAGTCGGAAGACGCTGAGGTGGTGCTGACATCGTCCGGCACGCTCCTGGAACAGCTGGTGGTGGCCCGCTGCAGGGCTGTGCAGGGAGCTGTGGAGGCGTTTGTCGAGTTGCTGGATCCCGACGTGGTGCCAGCGGATGTGGAGTTGGCCCGTCGAGGGCAGCGACTTCAGCCCCCAGCCTGCTTCGGTCGGAAGCCTTCCGCTGTAAGGGTTTCCAGGCAGGTGGCCACCTGATCCCCCTGCAGCTCGATGACGCCGCCTTTGAGGGTGCCGCCAGTGCCGGCCACCGCCTTGAGCCGTTTGAGCAAGGCCTTGGCCTCGGCGTCGCTGCCCTCCAGGCCGGTGATCGCGGTCACCAGCTTGCCCCCTTTGCCCGCCTTGGTGCGCTGCACCCGCACCCGCTGCTGGCCGCGGGGGGTGGCCGCTGGGGCCGGGCCCGTGGGCCGCTCCAGGCTCTCAGCCCCGCTGAACTCCCGCCAACCTCCCTTGCCCATCCCGTTCGATGCCGCGTCGCCCTCCATCACAGCGCAAGCCGGGTGGATGCAGCAGCCCCCCTTCCTAGGCTGGGTGAACTGCGCCCAGCCATCGGTGACCAGCACCCTCCCCCCGCGCTCGCCCGATCCCGCCACCCTGGCGCTCTCGGCCCGCCCGAATGCCCTGGGTCGCTTCGGGCGCTTTGGCGGCCAGTACGTGCCGGAGACCCTGATGCCCGCCCTGGCCGAGCTGGAAGCGGCCGCCGCTGAGGCCTGGGCCGATCCTGTTTTCACCGAGCGTCTCGATCACCTGCTGCGCACCTACGTGGGTCGGCCCACGCCGCTCTATGAAGCCGAGCGCCTCAGCGAGCACTACCGCCGCCCCGAGGGTGGCCCGCGCCTCTGGCTGAAGCGGGAAGACCTCAACCACACCGGCGCCCACAAGATCAACAACGCCCTAGGCCAGGCGCTGCTGGCCCTGCGCATGGGCAAGCGGCGGATCATCGCCGAAACCGGCGCCGGTCAGCACGGGGTTGCCACCGCCACGGTCTGCGCCCGGTTCGGCCTGGAGTGCGTGGTCTACATGGGCGCGGAAGACATGCGCCGCCAGGCCCTGAACGTGTTCCGCATGCGGCTGCTCGGTGCCACGGTGCAGCCGGTCACCGCCGGCACCGCCACCCTCAAGGATGCCACCAGCGAAGCCATCCGCGACTGGGTGACCAACGTGGAGAGCACCCATTACATCCTCGGTTCGGTGGCGGGCCCCCACCCCTACCCGATGCTGGTGCGCGATTTCCATGCCGTGATCGGCCAGGAGGCCAAACGCCAGTGCGCCGAGGCCTTCGGCCGCTTGCCGGATGTGCTGCTCGCCTGCGTGGGCGGCGGCTCCAACGCCATGGGCCTGTTCCATCCCTTCGTGGAAGACATCTCCGTGCGCCTGATCGGTGTAGAGGCCGCCGGTGATGGGGTGGCCACGGGCCGCCACGCCGCCACGATCACCGAGGGCCGCATCGGCGTGCTGCACGGGGCGATGAGCCTGCTGCTCCAGGATGCCGAGGGCCAGGTGCAGGAGGCCCACTCGATCAGCGCCGGCCTGGATTACCCGGGCGTGGGCCCTGAGCACAGCTACCTCAAGGAGCTGGGCCGGGCCGAGTACGCCGCCGTCACCGACGAAGAGGCGCTCGAGGCCCTGCAGCGGGTGAGCCGGCTGGAGGGCATCATCCCGGCCCTGGAAACCGCCCATGCCTTTGCCTGGCTGGAGCAGCTCTGCCCCACCCTGGCCCCGGGCACCGAGGTGGTGATCAATCTCTCGGGCCGCGGTGACAAGGACGTGAACACCGTGGCCGAGCGGCTTGGCGGCACGATGGCGGGCTGAGGCTCTTTGTGGGCAGGGGATCTTCAGCTGCTGCAGCCTGGCCGCGAGGCGAACAGGTTCAGGCCCAGTTCCTCCGACAGGAAGAACGTGACCCCAGTCTCAGACAGGAGAATTCAGTGCTGAACCCGCTTCTTGACTGGTTTCTACGTTTGGCAGGATTCGGCAGAATCCGGTAGAAATGGGCAGATTTCACACAGATCTCACACGCCGTGTGAAGCCATGCCATCAGCAAACCGCTGGGAACCGGGTTTCCGTGAAGCCGTGAAGGCCGCCGTGCCGTCAGGCTGGACCGTCACCGAACACAAGGGCAAGGTGCGCCTACAGGTGCGGGAGGCCGGCGCTCCGGGGACACCGCCCCGCAATCAATCGACCGTCCTTCCCTATCGATGGGAGGCGGCAGCCCAGGTCGGTGCGCTGAACCGCATCGGGATGATCGTCAAGCTTTATGACACCTCCCTGGCGGCCGCTGCGCAGCAAGCTGAAGGCCGATCCAGCCATGCCGTCATGGATTGGCACGGCGCCGTGGACGCATTTCGTCATCAACGCATCGAGGTCCAAGGCATCACCAGCTCCACCACCTGGGCGAGGAAGTACGCGCCGGTCCTTGCCGCCGCCGTGAAGGCCATGGCATCACGGCGCCCACCTGCTGATGCTCAGGCGTTATCCGATTTGGTGTTGAGCAGTTGGAAGCCGGGCAGCAGTTCCAGGCAGGTCGCCCGCCAATCCCTGGCCAGCTTCTTGTCCTACGCGGTGGCCCGGCATGGGTTCGGCCGAGCATGGCAACCGCCGCCGCCAGCCAGGGAAGCTCGAATCCCGAAACGAGTCGGTTGGCCCTTGTCCGATGCGCAGATCCTGCGGTTGGTCGATGCGATGCCGGCTACGCCTGCTGGTGAGCGGTGGCGTTTTGCTCTGCAGTTGCTGGCCACCTATGGGCTCCGGCCGGAGGAACTCAGGCACCTTCACCCGATTGATGGCGGCATCTTCTGCGCCTACCGCAAGGCAGCCGGGCCAGGCCGTCACACCAATCCACGATCGCTGCACCCCCTACTTCTGCGCGATCTGGACGGCAGCCCGGTGGACTGGCGCCTGGCCCAGCGGCTTGTCATCGGCGAAGATCTCCCCTCCCTGAGAGCTCAAGGCCAGGGCGGTCTGGTCCTGCGCGACTTCCTGAAGCGCCAGCCGATGTGGAGATCGCTTGAGCGCGAAGTGGCCTCCATGGGCGGTGCCCTGACGGCGTACAGCTTCCGGCATCGATACGCGAAGTCCAGCCATGGGGCGGGGCTTCCGATCGCTCAGATCGCCACCGCGATGGGTCACACCATCGAGGTTCATCTGGCCTCCTATGCCCGATTCCAGCCGGATGCGGTCGGGGCCGCCTACGAGCGGGCGAACCAGCCGAGCATCGCCGTCAGATGAATACCGGGCGGTTGCGCCGCTGCCAATCCTTGGTCCCCCTGATCACGGCAGCCAGCGCCGCATCTATCACCAGCCCCGGCGGCCCCATGGGCGTCGTGTTGGCCCACTTCCACCCAGCATCAGCCAAGCAGGGCTCTAGAAGGCACAGGGAGCCAGCTGCAGTGGCCTTGCGAGGCGGGAGGCAAGCCCCAGCCAACACATATCGCCAACAGCTCTAAAGTCCCCGTTACCGGGTTTCCTCAGACCCGTAGAAGCCAGATCGCCCAATCTGCTTCAACGGTAGCGACTGATGAACTTTCGACCGTTGTTCAGCCTTGGAACCCTGTTGGCGGCGGGAGCCCCTTGCAATGCTGAATTGCTCTCACAACCCCCCAGCACTTGGCTCGCGGAGCTAAGGGAGCCTGCTGCAGCTCCAGCTCCAGCTCCAATTCCTATAGGGCTGGAGCCAGCAGCGCTTCCCGATGCGAAGCCAACAAAACTCTGGGCCAAGGTGCGTTTCGGCATCAGCATCGAGGACCTGGCTTCCCAGCTCAAGATCCAGCCTGCGGCCTTGGCTGAACTGAACGCCGTCGAGGCTGACCACCGCCTCAAGGGCGGTGATTGGGTGGTCTTGCCAGCGGGAAAGGCGGAGCGGGCTCGCCAGCTCGCCTCCCTGGATGGGGCCGAGCTTCGCCGAAGTGCCCCTCTGACCACGCCTCCTCCTTTGGAATCCACCGGCGTTGTCCGCCTCGGAGACAATCTTCGCAAGCTTGCCCTGCGCTATGGCATGAGCCTCCAGGATTTGTTGGAGCTGAACCCTGGTCTGCAGGCCGCTGGGCTCGTGGCGGGCACCCAGATCCGCGTGGCCAATGCGGCGCCGGTTCGCAACCGCCTGGTGCTGGGTCTCAACCCGGTGGGCAGTGGCGGGCTGAGCTGGCCGGAGTTGCCCCGGTTCGGCCGTCAACCAAAAGCAGGCTCCTTGGCGGAGCTGCGGGAACCGGCCGCTGCACCGGCGCCGGCTCCAGCCGAGGCGAAGCCTGCCCTCACGGCACCCGCCACCTTGGGACCATGGGCGGCCACACCGCCGGCCTCCCTGCCACCGGCCCCGGCGTCCCGCACCATCCAGCCCGTGGCCAGTGATCCTCCGGCCATCCGACGCCCCGATCCCAGCCAGCTGCGGCAGTCGGCACCCCAGTCCTTTGACCGGGCCCTGGATCAACTGGTCCTGGATGGAACCGTCAGTCCGGCTGAGCGGGCCAGGGTCCGATCGGCCGCAGCACTTCAGCCGGGTGATCCGATCGCCCATCGCAGAGCCTGCTTGGCCGGTGCCCTACACAGTTCTGAATGCCGCGACGTGGTGGTGCGTGGGCCCAAGGATCGCCTGGGTACCGCTGGCTTCAATGAACCCCAAACTCCGTCCATTCCGCCTGATTGGCGGACCTATGGAAGCCTGCGAGTTGCATGGGGTCTTTGGAAGCTTCAACCGAATGGAATGCGGGTCGCCGATGCACGAGGGGTCGCCAATGCCATTGCGGTTGATTGCCACATGCTCAGGGTGAGCTTGCGGAACGGCAACACATGGAGCGCATATTATCCAGCAGAAAACTACATCGCTAAAATAGTGTTTGACTTGTGTGATAACACCGACATCCTCAGATGAAAAACGACTGACGACTGCGCCAGCCCCAGTCCAGACCCGCCAGGATCGCTGCTGAAGTGGCGACATTAGCCATCATCAGCAACTCGCGCTCGGAATACAGGATCCTGCTGAACTGATCGGCTTCCCCATGATCCGGGGCCCATGGTGGAACGCCGACGCCGGTTTCGAACAACGTGCCGTAGAGACGGAACAGGTCAACGCCGTGCGCCCCACCCCAGTCGATCCCCCAGCCGTCGATGGTGCGCCGTTCCGTTCCAGGTGGGCATGGCTCCCGGCGAGGGGGTGCCCCGATCACCTTGAACAGGTGGGACCAGTTGAACGGACTCAAGGCCAGGGGTTCTGGCGCCACCAGCTCGACGGCTGGGCCATCAGGGGGCGGATACAGGACGCTGCCGCTACCGGCGGCGTTCAGGACTGATCGGGGGTTCAAGGTGGTGCGGGCCATGGGTAGGGATGGTCAAGGGGGGCTGGTGGTCAGTGGCGAACACCGGGTGGACCTGCAACTCCGGTGGCCTTCCCTGCCAGGGCCATGGCCGCAGCAGCAGCGGAGAATTGCCCGGCGGCTATGGCCATTGCTGCCAATGATTCCAGCTTGAAGACATATTCAGCGGCGTACTCTATCCGTTCCCGGTTGATGTACTGCTTGATCTCTGCTGCTGCTTTCGCATAGTAATTCTCGAACTGCCTTTCACTTACCTGCCACAGTTCCGAAGCTTCCCGAACCATAAAGGGTCGAGGTTTACCCTCTGAGATCCACTTCAAAACGATAGTTACTCTTGCTTCAAGGTCTGCTTTCGTGCAGCGTGGGTGATTATGCTGGCCCATCATGATCGAACTCCCTATCGATAGCTGCCAGAAGCATTCCTCGCTGTAAAACGACTAGTGAGCCGTGGAATAGTCTCACCATGCCGGGCAACGTGTCGGGGGTGATCGGGTAGCTAACCAGCACGTTGGCGACACGGGGTATATCCATGAGCGAACCGTCGGGCATCAGTTCAACGGGCATGGACGCGCTCCGATGGCGGCGGCACCAGGGCCTCGGCCTGCAGCAACACCGATCGGACCGTTCCAGCCAAGGCGTTACGGCGGCCCCGGATCGAATCCACCACGGCCTGGCAAACGAAGCTGGCGGGTGCCGGGCTCATCGGTCCTCCCATCGTGGGGGCCTCAGATCAGGCAGGGTCGCTGGGGTGATGCCAGCGCGCTCCAGGAGGGCGTCCATCAGATCGAGCGCTTGGAACAAGCCATCCCGTTGCAACACCTGCTCCAGGCGGTCGTAGAGCCCTCTGGCGCGCTTCTTGCCTTCGGGGTTCAGCCATGGGCCGGGTCCGTAGTCGCGGGTGGCCAGCAGGGCTCGGCTGATCGCGGCTCGGAGCTGACACTCCGGTTCTGCTTCAGGGCCGCGCAAGACGTATTCGTCGAAGGCCTCAGGCCTGTCGGTGCCCACCAGGGTGCTCACCATCGGGCCGCCTCCAGCCCACCAGCCCCAGCGATGTGAGCTTGAAGGGCCCGGCGGCGTTCGCTTTTGGCGAGGGCCTCACGGGTGGCCTGGGCTTCGGCTGCCCGGCGGGGGGCATCAGCGGCTGCAGCGGCGGCGCGGGCGGCCTTGTTCTCCAGCCAGGTGGCGGCCAGGGCAGATCGGCTCCCCTCCCGGATCTGCTGGACCACCGACCCATAGCCGGCCCTTCCTAGGGCATCGACGTCATCCCGGAGGATGCTCAGATCGCCGGTTTCCTTGGCCCGCTCCAGCCGGGCCTCCACAGAGGCGGGCAGGTGATCGGGCGTGGCTTCGAAGTGCTCGGCGAGGGCGGGGAAACCCTGGCGGAGTGCCATCTGGCTGGTGACGGTGAGGGCCTCCCATGCGGCTGGTGTGCGGGGGAACGGCTCACCCCCGCCGGTCAGCTCGGTGAAGGCCACCAGGGCATCAGGGCCAGGCAGCAGCCGGCTGGTTCCTTCATCGAGGCGGGGCAGGGCAGGCCCAGCGGTGGCCGGTGCAGGTGACTCGGCATCGGGGTCGGCTTCCTGCTCCAGGTCATCGAACACCGGCAGCGGCGGCCGTTCCCCGCCGATCCGCCAGCCCTTGGACGTTGGCTGGTCGCGATCGAAGGCTGGAGCATCGAGGGCGGCGAGCTGGGCAGCGTCGAGAACTTGCATTGGAGTCGTCCGCAGCCTGATTTCGGTCCAGTCTGCCGCCGTTTTCTGTCCAAACAAGGGTTTCGGGACCAGATTGGCCCATTTTCTGGTTTACAACCACAGTGGCTGCAAGGGTTGATGATGCAACCGCGTACCTGCAGGGAAGACAGGTACGCCAGTTGGACAGGATGATTCCGGGGCCATTTTCAGGCGGTGATGATGGCGTCGATCGGTGAGCTGCTGAGCCAGCCAGATTGCATTTAAAGCACTCCCATTCGTTGTTGAGGATGGAACTAATGTGGGCGGAAAAGAGGTTACTGTCTTTGAGTATTGGCGACATAACGCTGCCCCTGAGTGGCAGGCAAGGACTTTAGAGCGCTAGAAGGAATCCTGTGGTGGCCTCTCCACTCGAGGGGCTTGTTATACGGGTCAATAGCCATCAGCAATCACGGCCAGGTGAAATGCAGAAGCCTTGCCAATGCGGACCATAACACCACTCTCGTCCAAGATGCGGTAACATTCGCACTCAATAGTGTCCGCCTAGCTTGACCATGCCGGCAGAAACCCTAGACAGCCATGATGAAGATATCGAGGAAACGGAAGAACGTAATACGAGTGGCTATTCTTTCGAAGATCAAGAGACCGAAGACGAACCAACAGTAGTCGGCGCATTCCAGCCGATGCTTTTCAGCACTTCAACCCGGAGGGTTCGAGACCTTAACTCTGATTACATCAACCATGAGCTTGACCCTCGACCTTCCTTCCAGCGAGGATATGTATGGGATCTAGCAAAGGCATCTCGCCTAGTTGAATCTGTACTTCTCAATGTTCCTCTGCCACTTATCTACACTGCAGAAGAGGCCGAGACCAACAAAGAGGTAGTTATCGATGGGCAGCAAAGATTGCTCACTCTTTTCGGGTATGTCAAAGGTCAGTTCCCTCGAAATAGCCGTCCGTTTAGGCTTAAGCACCTAAAGATCTTGAGCGACTTAAATGGAAAGCTTTTCTCAGATCTAGAGGACCTATACAAGACGAAGATTTTAAGATATGACATGACAATAATCAAAATTGGTGCCTCATCTGACCCAAATGTCAAGTTTGAGATATTTGAACGCCTTAACAGTGGCTCAGTTTCACTGAATGCACAGGAGCTTAGGAACTGTATCTATCGTGGAAGATTTAATGATCTCCTCCGTGAGCTCACTGAATATTCAAGCTTCCGCAAGGCTATTGCTTCGGAGACGCTACTCGAGCGAATGCTTGATGCAGAGCTAGCGCTACGATTTCTTGCATTCTACGAACGTACCTATATTAACTTTCCGGGCGGAATTAAGTCATTTCTGAATGATTTTATGAATGACTACAGCAAGCATATTTCTGCCGAGAAAGAAAGGAAGTTTACGGACATTTTTAAGCATGCTTCTGACTTGACATTTACCGTATTCGGCGAGAATGCTTTCAGAAGGTATTCGCCAGGCACGGAGAGAGGTGTGGACGGCCGATGGGAACGAACTGTCAACAGGGCCCTTTATGACGTAATCATGTGGGGCTTTACACAGTTTGATAAAGGCAGAGTGATTCATGCCAGCGACTCTATCCGAAGCGCGCTCATTGACTTGTGCGTTAACGACGATGAGTTTAGGGACTCCATTACGGCTGCAACAAACGATCGCTCAAGAGTTAAGTATCGGTTCCAGGCATGGAAGGCGGCCTTGGATCGTGTACTCGTTGGCACTGAGAAGCAGGCTCGGCTTTTCCCTTATGAACTGAAGGGCAAGATGTATAGTCAAAGTCAAACTTGTGCAATATGCAGTCAGACTATTCACTCAATCGATGATTGCGAAGTCGACCACATTCATCCATTTTCGCAGGGAGGTGAAACCGTACCAGAGAATGCTCAGCTCGCGCACAGATTTTGCAATCGGAAGAAAGGCAAGAGTTCTTGAGGAGCAAGTGGTGTAATCCGCATCATGCCAAGCTCACCTTCATTAGTCCGTATAACGTTGTCCCTGAGTGGCAGGCGAGGAGCTGAAGGCGGCGTAGCAGAGAGTTGGTGGTGGCCTGTCCACTCGAGGGGCCTGTTATGCCATTTTGACCAGTAGTTTTGCTACTGGATCGAAGTATCCCCGACTATCTCTGGCTTTGCCTATATGGGCACCTCTTAGACCATCAGTAGAAGTGCACTGGAAAACGGGCTTACGTGCATCTTGGGAATACGGTATCAGACTGTGAAGATTAGGAATCATTCCTAGATTGAATGTTCCCGTCGCGGCATTAATGATCTGATCGAGAGGGGTAAGCTTTGAAATTATATTTTCTTGAATTGCCTCTTCGACTTGGCTCCCGAAGATCTGCCATCCTTGTGTCATCCCCGCAGCGTTGTTACGAATGTTATGTTGCTGTGTAACGTATCCAACAAACTTTGGCCTCCCGAGCGGGATAGGCAAGTCATTACCCTGCCAAGCCGCGTTGCATTGATCCCATTCACTGCGCCATGTGACGAGTTTATTGCCAAGATTTTCTGTTCCGCGAATGGAAAAGAGATCGGGAGATACTGGGCTGACGATAAAGTCGCTTCCACCAAGGACTGCACGATTGATGGCCCCAAGGTTAGGCCCTAAGTCAAGTAATACAATATCTGCATTGGCTTTATGGGTAGCCTGCTTAATGACACGATGGATTGCCGATTGTGCCCGAAGAGCGGCTTCACTGCCACCCTTGGCCGCATTCCAGGTGTCGCCAAGCCGGTCTTCAAATCCGCTGAGAGATAGATCGCCGGGGATGATGTAGAGGAGATCCGAGATCCTTGTAGCTGCGCGATTGCGAATATCGCCAATCGTTCGATCAACTGGTTCGATCTGCCGATAAATACTGTTCCCTTCGGGCTTCCACGCTTGGTCAATTACCGGATCCGCTAGCGAATATGCTGTAAGGTTGCACTGGCTGTCGCAGTCGACCATCAGCACAGTTTTCCCTAATTCGGCAATCCGATGTGACACATGAAAGAGGAACGTGGTTTTGCCAACGCCGCCCTTGTTATTGAAGAAGCTGATTGTGATCGACACGTGTTTCCCTCAAGTTACCCCTTGCAATCAGATTATACCAAACTGGGCATTGCATAACGTTCGGCATCAGCCGCGCCCCTTTGCGGCGTCGGCTTCATGCCGTTGTTAGCCGACACCTTGTTCCCGAAGAAGCTCAAGTAGCTCCTTCTGATAACGAGCAAGTCGCGACTCGACCATCGGAAAGAACTCCCGCGGCCATGGTTCGTTGAGGGCTATAGGATCGACGTCCAAC
>Ga0247834_1001543_pt1 | contig 38723 bp, 69 predicted proteins | sample LaCruzMarch2015__8_FD_187118 | JGI IMG/M metagenome (GOLD analysis project Ga0247834, IMG submission 187118) | Freshwater microbial communities from meromictic Lake La Cruz, Castile-La Mancha, Spain - LaCruzMarch2015_12m | ecosystem: Environmental > Aquatic > Freshwater > Lake | place: Spain... | reverse complement strand
AATCTCAAGAGGTCTTTTGTACCTGATATTATATTTGTTGACTATCTCAATATTTGTTGTTCTGCTCGTATTAAGGCTGGTGCAAATATTAATTCATACACCTACGTTAAAGCAATTGCAGAAGAATTACGTGGCCTTGCTGTTGAGTATAATGTTCCTATTGTATCTGCTACACAAACTACCCGCTCAGGATTTACTTCCAGTGATCCGGGTCTTGAGGATACGAGTGAATCGTTCGGACTTCCCGCCACCGCAGACCTAATGTTTGCTCTTATTTCTTCAGAGGAACTAGAAGAACTTGGCCAAATCATGGTCAAACAATTAAAGAATCGATATAATGATCCAACATTCCACAAACGATTTACTCTTGGTGTCGATAGAGCCAAAATGAAACTATATGATGTTGAACAGGCTGCGCAGGTGGGTATTGCAGATGCTGGCCATGATAAGCCTTTGAATACATTTGGTACAAGAGAAGAAAAACAAAAGAAATCATTTAGTGGATTTAAAGTATGATTATCTCCAGAGATGATGGATTGTATTGTGCAAAAGCCTTCTATGATTATTTTAATAATTATAATGACATAGAACAATACATGCGAGAGGAAAAAATAAAATCTCTCGATCAAATACCAACATCAATATTTCCACCTGAAGATGATTTGTTTTCAGATTTTTCAATGCACCCTAATGATATGGATATTGAAGTGGTAGAAATACCAGGTCAAACATGGGAAACATTACTTTCCATTACATCATCGCATATCAATAAAGCACCAGTTGGTAGAAATGTACAATTGGCAGTCAGAGAAAAGAACTCAGGAAAGATTCTAGGTTTCATTCGGTTAGGTTCACCTGTAATCTATATGCGACCACGCAATGAGATGCTTGGACAAGTGTTCTCGCAAACCACAGAAACATCCAAGCGCTTTAATGCCTCTGCTATGATGGGATTCGTAATTGTACCATCTCAGCCATTTGGTTTTAATTACCTAGGTGGTAAACTAATGGCTGCCATTTGTACCAGTCATACAGTAAGAGAAATCTGTAATAAAAAATATGGTATGAATCTTTGTTTGTTCGAAACAACCAGTTTATATGGTTCGACAAAACAGGTATCACAATATGATGGTATGAAACCATATATTCGATACAAAGGTCTTACCGAATCCGATATAGTACCAATGATGCATGGTCAATCATATAATGATTTAAAACAATATGTTGAAAGTAAAGTCGGAGATATTTTAGGTGGTGATGAAAGTACCACCAGTAGAAAATTGAGAACATTCACAAAAATTATTGCTCTCACTAAAGCGGCTTTAAAGGGATCACCTGAAGCAGAGGCATTCTCTTTAACGATTGAAAAGGCTAAATCGTTAACAGAAAAGAAAAGATATTATGTTGGTGACTATGGGTTTAAAAATATGGTTGATTATGTTAACCTAAAAACTGATAAACTTTTACCTGGTGAAAACTATCATAAACATGAATTGAATAATGTTATCGAATGGTGGCGGAGTAAAGCTATAAATAGATACGAAACCCTTAAATCAGAGGATAGATTAAGGACAGAATTAGAAATCTGGACTTCAGGTAAAGACATTCAAATTATAAGATAACATGGCAACCAAACCTAACGCATCCGAATTGACAGAAATGCAGGAGAAAACTTCTGCATGGATTTTTGACCAAGCTTTAAACTACAATAAAAAATATAAAAGTCCTGATGATATTTTAAATGATGACAAATTTAAAAAAGCTATTATTGGCACTCCAACAAAAAAAGGAATATATCCGTTTGTAACTAAAGAATGGATTGATAGCTTTTACAAACAACAAAAAAGTTTTTTAGATGAATTCTCTGATGCTAAATTTAAAGAATTTAGTGTTAAAGGTGGATTCATGGATTTCGTATCAAAACTGGTGAATCAAAAATACGGTATTAGTAAAAAAGATGCTTGGGATCCTGCCGATGTTTGGTGTGTTCAAAATGAAACCCAAGTTATAAAACAAATTAAAGATGCCGTACAAAATAGTGATGAAATTGAAATGTTAAACACGCTGTTGAGAACACTTTTTAAAGAAAGAAAAGTAGTTGGAATTTCATTAAAACTTGTGGATAAGAGAGTTGCAAAAGCCAGATATCAAGAAGTTAATATTGAAGAAGGTGTATTGTTCACTAGTGGAAAAAATCCAAGATTTACAATTACAGATATGCGATGTGACTTTGTGTTAAGGAATGATAACACCTTTAAAGCCGCAAATGCCACAGTTTTATTTTTAGTAAAATATACTAAGGAAACTGTCAAGTATACTTTGACGATTAGAACTTCGGGTAGAACTTATCGACCAGGTAATTTAATATTTGAATTTCAAGAACCCGGTGGCTCTGCTCAAATTGGTAAAGCTCCTGTTGAATTGGTGTATGAAGCTGCTAAAAGAAATAAAATGGATTTTGTAAACAAATGGCAAGATTATCCGTCAAATGCTCCAGAATTCGTAAAAGAGGAAAAACAATATAAAGACATGTTTAATGTAGTAAATAAAAATGTTAAAACTGGTCTTACAAATGATAAAGAGTTTTCAGAGAATATATTAAATCAAATAATTGATCCTGAAAATTATGGTACAACCAACTCTAAACTAATGCAATTAAAATTTTTATATGAAATAACAAAGTTGTCTGAAAAGAAAACTGAAAAATTTATTACCGACTTATTTTTCTTAGCTGAAAAACGAGGAAAAGGTTTTGGACCATTTGGAAAGCTATACTAATATATGAATGATGATTTTGATTTTGGCTTTACAGCCGTAAGTGAGGAAGAATATAACTCTATATTGAATAAATCCGTTGATCAAACAGCGAATACATATAGGAATAGGTTAACACAAATTGAAAAAATTATTATACCTTTTCTTCAAAAATTGATGGAAACTGGAGAAAAAGAATACATATATTGGCCGAATCGTAAACCAATTATAGAGAAACAAATAGAGAGAATACTGAAACTAACACGAGATTAAATTATGTCTGCTACTGTGATTATACCAACCACTGGATCACCAGAGGTTAAAACTGCCGTTGAATCTGTTTTGAACCAAAGCCATCCTACAGAATGTTATGTTGTTATTGATGGTGATGAACATCTAGATAAAACAATACAAGCATTAGGTTCAGCTGTTGATGATATACGAGTTCATATATGTTCATTACCAATCAATGTCGGGGCCAAAGGGTTTTATGGTCACCGTGTCTATGCTGCCTTCACACACCTAATCAATACAGAATATGTTGCCTATCTTGACCAAGATAATTGGTTATATCGGTCTCACGTGGAAAGTTGTATCAAAACAATCAACACAAGAAGTTTGGATTGGTGTTATTCCCTACGACAAATATATAATAAAGAAGGTAAATTTGTTTGTTTTGATGATTGTGAATCATTAGGTAAGTGGCCAACATATCACGGAGTCCACCATATAGATACTAATTGTTATTTCATTAAAACGGAAGTAGCAAATAAAATTGCAAGTGCTTGGCACGGTGGTTGGGGTCAAGATAGAGTGTTTCTACAAGCAATAACACATCATTTTCCTAAATTTGATTGTACAAAAGAATATACAACGTGTTATAGAGTAGATGGTGGTAAAGGTTCTGTCAATGCAGAATTCTTTGAGAATGGTAACAAAGTAATGAATGAAAAATATAATGGAGAATACCCATGGCGGAAAAAAGCCTAATCATAGGTGCATTTACTAATTACAACTACAATCAATTAAAACCTTGGGTTGAATCAATTGATGAGTGTGGTTTTACTGGCGACAAAGCCATGGTTGTTGGTAATGCTTCACAAGAAACTATTGATGAATTAGTTAAACGGAACTTCATTATCATTAAGATGCATGATATCAAAGCCCCAATTCATGTGGCTCGATTTCTTTCAATCTACGATTTTCTCAAAAACACTTGGCAAAATTATAATCATGTGGTCACCACAGATGTCAAAGATGTTTATTTTCAAACAAATCCAATTACATGGTTAGAATTGAACCTCAAAGGTAAAAAATTGGTTGCTGGTTCCGAAGGTATGAGATACAAAGATGAACCATGGGGTAACGAGAATCTTATGCAAGCTTATGGACCATATGTCCATGAGCAGTTCAAAAATAACGAAATATACAATGTTGGAACCATTGGTGGCGTTTCTGAATATGTAAAAGATATGGTTTTCAATATTTTATTTAATGCAATCAATAGGCCTATTCCTATTTGTGACCAGGCTGTATATAATGTTTTAATTCAAACACAACCATTTAAAGATATAACTCGTTTTGCTGTACAACTGGATGGATGGGCTTGTCAGGCTGGTACTACCGTTGATCCTTCTAAAATTGAATCATTCAGACCACATCTATTGGAACCAGAACCAAAATTTGAAGATGGCATTGTTAAAACATCACTGGGTGAGCCATTTGTAATTGTTCACCAATATGACCGAGTGCCTGTGTGGAAAGAGTACATCAAACAAAAATACCAACAAGAAGATTTAATTACTTTTAGGACAACATAATGAACTTTGAAAAAGAATATCAAGATGCCTGTGATAAAGATACAGACATACACGAACACTTACCAACAATATCAGTTTTAACTTCAGAATGTAATCATGTAACGGAACTTGGTGTTGGTTGGGCTCAAAGCACTCGTGCTTTTCTACGCCATGATGTTGAGTTACACAGTTATGAGTTTATGCCTTTACCTGGCATTCGTGAGTTTTTTGATGAAGCCAGGAATGCTGGCCGTAATGTAACACTTCATGTTGATGATACTCGTAAGGTTGAAATTGCAGAAACCGATTTGATGCTGGTGGACAGTCTACATATCTATGAACAGGTACAAAAAGAATTAGAATTACACGCAGGTAAAGTTCGTAAATATCTTTTATTTCACGATACAACATTATTTGCCGACCAAGGTGAATTTGGTGGTAAAGGTATTTGGCCAGCAGTTCAAGAATTCATTGATTCTCATCCTGAGTGGCAATTAGTTGAACGTAGAACTAATAATAATGGATTAACCATTTTAAAGAGATTAACATGAAAATTTTTATTACAGGAATAGCAGGTTTTCTTGGCAGCCACTTGGCTGACCGAATGTTAGAACTTGGCCATGAAGTTGTTGGTAACGACACCTTGATTGGTGGTTATCGTGACAATGTGCCTAAGAAAGCAACACTATATGTTGTAGATTGTTGTGATATGGACAAGATGAATTACATTATGGAAGGTTGTGATGTTGTCATTCATACTGCCGCTACAGCACATGAAGGTTTGTCTGTATTCAGTCCTAGTTTCATTACCAAAAATATCTTTGAGGCTTCTGTTGCAACAATCTCTGCTGCCATTCAAAACAAAGTAAAACGATTTGTATATTGCACATCAATGGCACGATATGGTAATCAACCACATCCTTTCACCGAAGATATGACGCCACAACCAGTTGACCCATATGGTGTCGCTAAAGTTGCTGGTGAAGATGTATTAAAGATTCTCTGTGAAACTCATGGCATGGAATGGAACATTGCTGTGCCACATAACATTGTTGGTCCTCGTCAGAAATATGATGACCCATTCCGTAATGTAATGAGTATTATGATTAATCGTAATCTGCGTGGCCTGCCTGCAATCATTTATGGTGATGGCCAACAAACCCGTTGTTTCTCTTATGTTGATGACTGTGTTGGTTCTTTAGAAAAAATGGCACTTGATCCTAAAGTTGTCAGTCAGATTATTAATATTGGGCCTGATGATGGCACAGTTACAATTAAAGAACTTTCTAAACTGGTAGCAGATGCAACAGGTTTCACTGGTGAGGCAATTCATATGCAAGATAGGCCAAGAGAAGTGAAACACGCAGATTGTTCTGCTGATAAGGCCCGTTGGTTATTGAACTATGAAACCAAAACAACACTACAACAATCTATACAAGAAACAGTTGATTATATTAAAGCAAAAGGTCCTAAACCATTTGACTATGCTTATCCATTGGAAATTGTTACCGATAAAACTCCTAAAACTTGGTCTGAAAGATTAATGTAATGGCATCTATATCATTTATTCATTTGGCTTCTGCTGGTAAAAGAGTATCAACAGAAAAAATTGTAGAGAATATCCGTAAACATCATTTTGATTACTATTTTTTAGGTTCAGATTGTGCAGATGATTTATCTGATATTGCTCAAAAATTTAATTGTCATTACCAATACTTTGAAGATAAACTTGGTTATCCAAGTTATAATTTAGAAAAGGTATTGATTTGGTTTGAAAGATTTAAATTTGCCTGTGAACAGACTTACACATCTCATATAATGATGGTTGAAGATGATGTTTGGATTAAGAAATCTCCTATTACAGTAAAAGATGATTGGGAAATGGCTGGTTGGAACATTAAAGTTGGTAATATTATTCCTGATAACATCATTGATAGTATTACAGAGTTTTCTGGTAAACGACCTTTGACCAATCAATATGGTTGTGGTGGAGGTTCAATTTTTAAAGTTTCTACCTTTTTAGAAAATTATGACCGAGTAATTGATTGGTTTAAAAAGAATCACAATGCTTTTCAACAACAATACAGTCCATTAGGTTTCATGGACTGTTACATGGTAGTTTACTATATGTTGTGTGGAAAAAATTATAGTGTTAATTCATATTTGACGGATACACACCAGCACCAAAAAGGTTTTGATTTTGATAAGTTTGTAGAAGAACAACCAGAACATATTGAAATAATCAATAACTACAAAAAGTATTATTGGCCTATTGAAAACGAAGTTATAACATTTAACACAGAACTTGTATGAACGACATAACGATTGTAACTGCCTTCTTTGATATTGGCCGTGGTGATTGGACACCAGATAAAGGTTTGCCACACTATCTACACCGAACAAATCAAACATACCTACAACGATTTGGTCATATGGCCAAATTAGAAAATCCTATGGTGGTATACACATCAAATGAATTTGTCAATGATATTAAATTTTTAAGGCAAGACCGAGTTACCGATATACTTACAGTTGATTTTGAAAACAACTTTCAAGAACTAAGAGAAAAGGTTTCAAAGGTACAAAAAAATCCTGAATATCAAAGCAAAATTAATCCTAAAGAAAGTCGTAATCCAGAATATTGGAATGCCGACTATGTTATTGTCAATGCATTGAAATCCTCTTTCATTTCAAAGGCAATTGAAAACAATTTAATTACCACCGACCTTGTTGCATGGATGGATTTTGGTTATTGCCGAGAAGAATCGACACTCAATGGTGTTAAGAAATGGAAATATCCTTTTGATAAAAATAAAATACATTTCTTCAATATTAAAGAATGGACACCCAACACATATATTAGTGATGTTATTTTTAACAATGATGTTCATATAACAGGCCCGTGTATTGTTGCGGGAAAAGAAATGTGGCCAACACTAGAAAAAATGGTGTATCATAGTATAAATGAATTACTTAAAAATGATTTGATTGATGATGACCAAACATTATTATTGATGTCTTACCTACAAAAACCAGAATTGTTTGAATTGCATCCAGTTTCTAAATCGGACTGGTTTGTTGCCTTTAAGGAATTTAGTGAATGAAAATACACCTCAATGGAACTGCCAACCTTGGCGACTTTCTAAATGGTTTACCTGTACTGTCCGGTATTAGTAAAACCTATGGAAAATACGATTTAATTATTAGACATGAAATGAAAAAATTTAATGGACTAAAAGAGTTCTTAATTTATCAGGACATCTTTAGTAGTGTTGAATTTGATGATGACATTTTCTTTGCTGGTGCAATTAATATGAGTAGTTGGCCAATCAGAGAAGATAAGAATGATCCAAAGCGACCAATTGAAACTTGTCGTTATGAGAACTTCATGAAAGATAATTATCATATGAAGTTTCAGGTTGATGATGATTTCTCTGTAAAAACGCCAGAATATGATATTACTGTCAAAGATGCATATTATGTTGGAGACCGATGGGCAGTAGGTAATATCGATGACCGCAGAGAAACCCATATACTGTCACATTTAAAAGATTGTGAATTCATTGATTTCGACCGAACATTGTTGGAGAATGCTTACATTATTAAAAATCTAAAGAAGCCATTTATCACAAACTTTACAGGTGTTGGCATGTTGGCTGACCTTTGTAATGTTCCATTATATTGTGTTTGGAAAGCAGAAGATTGGAAACCAGAATTTAGAGTTGGTGATGATGTGTCATGGGATAACGGCAAGAACATCAATCAAATATTTGAAAAACATTTCTACCTCAATCGTAAAGCTAAACTGGTTCACGCAAACGAACTACAAAAATTATTATGATTATCAATATTGAACCAGGAACCTTTGGCACAGTCCGAAATGGTGACATGATTGGTGTTGCTAATGTATTAGAACACATACGAAAAATCAACAATGACCCAATGATTCAGTTTCATTTGAAACCTGGAAATGTTAGCTCTGACACACATTGCCAAACATTCTATGAGATAATGTTGAAGATGACTAACTATTTTTCAACAGAATCGGGTGAACAATCATTGCCTTGGAGAAAAGTTAATGTTTGGGATTTCAGAGATATATCTGGTGATTTGGTAAAAATACCAAACAATGCTTCAATGGAAAAAAAGATTGCTATATTTCCATTGTTTGATGCACCATACAATCAATGGCGTAACTGGCCAAAGAATGTATATGAACAGATTATTGCCAAATATTCTACCGAAGAATATAAAGATTATGAAAAAGTAATCTGCAAAAAAGGTGAACCTACCGAAAGTTGCCCATTTGAGGGCTGGCGGTATTCTACCAATTTTGTTCAGAATTATTACCACATTACCACATCCGAAATCTTTGTGGGTGGTGATACTGGTTCTAGCCACTTTGCATGGGCTCTTGACAGAGGACCTAAAGACCTGTCATACTATGGATCCAGTAGAGGATTAGTTCATACTTTACCATTTTATTTGATGGAGGGTAAAGGTAGAATGACAAATTACTGGCTAGACTTTGAAGATACCAAATGGAATTAAAATCCAACAATTTTGGGTCGTATATATCTAACCCAATAATTTAATCGTTGGAAACGGTTTGTACCATAAAGGTTGAGAAGTTGTATAAATAAGCAAACCGGCAACCATAGTGTGTTGCAAATCGAGAAAGAAAACCAATGATATCATTTAAATCATTCTTAACAGAAGAATCTTCCGAAGGTTCGGAACTTAAACATATTCACCATGCCGAAGATCGGCCACTAATGCATGGCCATGCGGGTTTTGAACATGCTCATGCCGCTCTGATGACTGCTCATGCACACATGACTGGTGGACATAAAAATACCAACCTAACAATGAAATATGATGGTTCTCCATCAATCGTTTTTGGACACCATCCTAAGAATGGTAAATTCTTTGTTGCAACCAAATCTGCGTTCAACAAAACTCCAAAAATTAATCATACAGAAAAAGATATTGATAAGAATCATGGCCATGCTCCTGGTTTAGCAAAAACACTCAAACACGCTTTAAAACATCTACCAAAAGTAACACCTAAACATGGTGTGTATCAAGGTGATTTGATGCACCATGCCGACACAAAAACTTTACATGAGAGTTATATCGTAGAAGCCAAAGGTGATGTTTCATTTACTCCAAACACTATCACCTATACCGCCAAAGGCAAAGAAGCAGCAAAGATTAAAAAATCTAAAGTTGGTGTAGTAGTCCACCACCAGTATAGTGATGACATGAAACATGCTTCTCCTCATGTCGACACAAGCAAATTCAAAGAGCATCCAGATGTCCATATTCATGGTGCTGAACATGATACAAGTAAAGTTAAACATTCTGCTGAGAATGAAAAACACTTTCAAAAACATATGGCAGCTGCCAAAGAAATACACGACACTCACGGCCACAAGATGTATGATTCTATACACAAGAAACATAGTGGTGAAGCTGGCCACCTATCAACATACATAAACAAGACAGTGCGCCACGATGAAGTGCCGAGTGTTAAGGGGTTTAAAGAACATTTGCACGACACTCACGCAAAACAAGCCGCCAAAGTTACTACCGAAAAATCTAAATCTGAAAAGACAAAAGAAGGTGCTTCACAGATTGCTCATGTAGAAAAACATAAAGCACATTATGGAAATTTATTGTCGATGCATCACCATTTACATCAAGCCAAGAATGCTTTGGTGAAATCCTTAGAAACACATGAAGGTCATTATGAACACCATATTGCTGGTAAAAAATCAAAACCAGAAGGATTTGTGGTACACCATGATAGCCAACCAACCAAATTGGTTAATCGAGCAGAATTCGCTAAACAAAATTTGTTAAAAGTTCGTAAATGAAATCATTTTTAGATTTAGTTGAAGAAACAAAACAAGGTGAAAAACACCATGTAATGACGTTTGGCCGCATGAATCCTCCAACTACGGGCCATCTTAAACTTATTCATAAAGTTAAAGATGTTGCTGATAAACAAAATGCTGAACATACCGTTATAGTTTCTCATTCACAAGATTCTAAAAAGAATCCATTGTCTGGTGAACAAAAAGTTAAACACTTAAAAAGATACTCACCAGGTACCAATTTCAAAACATCCTCAAAAGAACATCCTTCTATTTTCCACCACGCATCTGATTTACACAAAAAAGGTGTAACACATCTTCATGTTGTGGTCGGTTCCGACCGAGTAAAAGAGTTTAAAGATTCTTTACACAAGTATAATGGTGTAAAAGGTAAACACGGTCATTACGATTTTAAAAAAATTACAATACATTCTGCCGGCCATCGTGATCCGGACGCTGAAGGTTCCACCGGAATGTCAGGCACCAAAATGAGAGAGCACGCCAAAAATAAAAACTTTGGAGAATTTAGAAAAGGTGTTCCTGATCATGTATCAGATAAACATACAAAAGACCTCATGCACGATACACGCAAAGGTATGGGCCTACATGAAGCACACAATCATGGCCAATTTAAAGCCATTTTTGTGACTGGTGGTCCAGGTTCCGGTAAAGATATTGTAATCCGTGAAGCCATTGCAGAGTCCAAAATCGTAGAATTAAATTTTGTTCAAGCCAGAGATTACTTGAGTGATAAACAAAAACTATCAGAAAAAACAAGTGATTTTCGTAGAGAATCTATTCGTAAAAGGAGTCCATTAATTATTAACGGACCAGCTGATGATATTGAAAAGATGTCATATATAAAAGAGGAATTGGAAGAATTGGGGTATGACACAATGATGATTTTTGTCAATACCACAAATGAAGTTAGTAAGGAGAGAAACTCAGCATTGTCCAGAATGATGGTGGAGTCTGTACGGTATGATAAATGGATGAAATGTCAAGAAAATACTAAATATTTCAGAGAATCATTTGTGGATTTTATCGGTTTCGATAATACCGGTGATATAGATACCAAGGAAGAGGATATTACAGAGGTATATCAATTTACTAAACAGTTCTTGGATACTGGCAATATAAGTGATATCGCTAGTGATTGGAAAAATAGAAATATTTCATTATTTAAGGAAGAAAAAAATGTTAAAAGCACTTCTCGATTTTATAAAATTAAAACCACACCAGAGCTCCGAGCAAACGGACTCGACAGTATCCCAGCCGACAATCGAGCCAGCGACCCCAACGCAGACGACATCAAGTGGAATGCAAACAAACGAGGCGGTAGCTACAACTTCCGCACCTACACAGAAGCCCAAAAGCCAGTCCTCAAAATCTCGCCAGTCCCCAAAGAAACCAACTTCTCCAAGGACAAAGAAAAAGTAAGCAAAAAACGGTATACCGACATACAGTCGGTAAGCCAAAGAATTAGAAATGTGACCGGAATAGGTCCAGAATACGATACACGCCAGCAGGGAACAGTATATCCCATGTCCGGTCTTGGCGATGTAACATATAGAGAACAAAAGCAATTTAATAAATTTAGAAAAGTATTAGAAGCAATAGATGATCCTGGTGCCAACGACATGGGTGTTGGTGGCACACTTGGTGGTGCTTCAAATAAAGAGCCTATGGTTACTCCATCGGATAACCAAACTCAAACAATAACAATTAAAAAGAAGAAAAACAACGGAGAAAAAAATGTTTACAAAAAATAATGTAAGCCAATCTTTGGTAGATGCTGTTAAAAACATTATTGGTGAAGCCAGTCCTATCAAAGAACCCACTTCTACAGGCATGAGAGTATATGGCCGTAGTTATGGCAATTCTGCAAAGGCCAAACAAGACCAAAGCAAATCTTCAGTTGATGACCTTAAAGGTCCTAAAACAAAAGAATTGTTACAGAAAGATAAAGAAGAACATGAAAAAACAAAAGGTAAGTATGACGAAGAATTAAAAGGTGACCAGCACAAGATTGATGCGAACAAAAACAATAAAGTTGACGCACACGATTTTGCTATTCTTCGTGGCAAAAAGAAAGTCAAAGAAGATATGCACTTTGCAAAAAAATTAATTGAAGGTATCAAACGTTCTGATATTCCTGCTTCTGTTCGCAAAGCTCGTGGTGATGCACCTTTAACACCAGCTGAAGTAAAATCTGGTTCAAAAGATTCGATTTCTGATCCAAAGAATCTCGCAAAAGCACGTAACGAAGAATTTGAACAGATTGATGAGAAAAATGTACCAACAAGTCCAGAAAAATGGGCTCGTGCCAAAGCAGCTGCCAAATCCAAGTTTGATGTTTATCCATCTGCATATGCTAATGGTTGGGCTTCTAAAAAATACAAAGCAATGGGTGGTGGTTGGAAATCTGTTAAAGAAGGAACTGAAGATTCTTCCGCCATAACAACCGATACATTAATTGGTCGCATGCCTGGTGGTAAATCAAATGATTTTAAATCCTATAAAATAAGAGTTAGGCCTTTGGATAAAGAAGGCGAACATCAACCAAAAGATTCTACACCTATAGCAATACAACCAGATGACACACTAGCAAGAAAATCACATGAAACTGCTTCATCACTCAAGCTTAAAGAAGGAAAACGTCCAGAAACGGATGATGCACCTCCATTTGATCAACCATATACAAGAATTCCGAGTAATGTTAAAGACAAATCTGGTGCAGTTCATACACCAATGTCCAGAGCAAGAGGTTTGGCCAAAGCTGCATTAAAAAAAGTTAGAACAAACATGTTAGGTAAATTAGGAACATCTGAAAGCTAAAAATGATAGAAAATAATAAAATCAACGAAGCCAGTGAACAACAGCTTCTAAATGTATATTTAAATTCTAGAGGAATTAATCCTAAATTTGTTACAACTGATACAAAAATTTCTCATGCAAAATCTGCTGAATTTGCAAAATGGAAAATAAACCACCAAAATGATAGGCGGTTTACTGAAGAAGAAATTAAAGAAAATGACACTTCCGAAAAAGAAGAAATGGTGCAGGCACAACTACATTTTATCAAATACGCATGTGAAGAAATTTTAGATTACATTGATAAAGGTGGAGAAGTAGAAGAATGGTATCAAGTTAAAATTGCTAAATCGTTTAGTGAATTTGAAAGTTTACATTCTTTTATGGAAGGCGAGGCTCGCCGTTTAGGTTTAAAAGAAGAATCGGAACAAATCGATGAGTTAGCACCTGAAACATTGGCATCTTATGTTCTGAAAACAACCAGTAAGGATCCAAAGCGTGCTGAACCTCGCAAAAAGGCAATGAGTAAGTTGGCTAAGATTATGGCTAAACGGTCATTCTCCGAAGCAAAAACAATTCAAGGTACTGCCTTAGATAAGTTTCGTCAAGCTGCCGCCGATAGAGCAAGAAAGCATGATGATATTGAGCGAGAAATGAAAGCTCGTCATGCTGCAGGCAAAGAAGATATGAAAGGTTCTATCGACCGTTTACAGGCGCATCTGAATAAAGAAGAAGTGGAATTAACTGAAGTTTCCAAATCAGAAGTTGACCACCACTTCGATCAATGGACAAACTCTGAACATGCTCCTTATAATAGTGATGCTGGCGATGACAAAAAAGTACACCAATCGGCTATGAGTTATTTGAGAAGCACCAATGTACCAAAAGAAAACCATGAAAAGTTGGCCATGCACATTGCTCATAAATTTCATGGAAGTGGTATTGATGAAGAATCCGAACAGATTGATGAACTTAAAAAGTCCACAGTTTTTTCTTGGTTAAAACAACAACCAGTTGTACCTGAGAAAAAACCAGGCATGAGTAGAAAAGACCACAATAAAAAAATTAAATCTCATAGCAAAAGTTGGAATAGAGCTCTAGACCGTTTAGCTGGTTATAAACCAACATCTGAAGAAACTGAAAACGTATCAGAAGTTTTTTCCACAGGAGTTCAAGGTCATGTATCTCAAGCTGCTTTAGATTCAATCAAAAATAAAAGAAATGTTAAGGTAAATTTGGGCACTTCAAGTTATAATCCTAAACCAAAAACTCTGGCCAAGAAACCATCTAAAAAGGCTTCATTTATATCTAGACTACTTAATAAAGAAGATACCTATCAAGATTCATATGCTGCTACACAAACAACAGGTATGGAAATTGTTGATTTGCCGGCCGATGAGAAATACAATAAAAGAAAAGAAATGTCTAAATCAGCTCGTATGATTAAGTCGTTATATAAAAAGAAAGGCATGAAAGAGGGTATTGATGGTCAATCTGGTGGTGGTATCATGTATGATAAAGAAAAAACAGATAAACTTGAAACACCTTATGGTAAAAAACCATCGATGGTAAGAGCTGATAAAAAGTTGACTATAAGTGATAAAGAACCACAAGCCGCAGCAGTTTTAACTGGAGGTAAAACTTTAACTGGTCAGGACAGAGATACTCTGGAAATTGATCCATTAATGAGAAAACCTGGTCCTCCTTTGGATCAAAACAAAAAAACATAAGAGATAAATAACTAACAACGGACATTTAAAGGAGAAAAAGATGTCATCGCACGGAAAATACGATAACGCAGCCAACGCACCATATTGGGCTGTTAATTCAACAATTGTGAATGCTACAAATGTAAAAGCTAATTATTCTGCTCCAACAGCGGATAACGTAGCTCGTTTATATGCAAATACTACCGCTGATGTTTATACAGTCGGTGAAACCATTGGTCTTTTTGGTGTGGATGCCAATGAGATTAATGTTGATGGAAAAGTTGCACACCAAGGTTGGGTACTAAGAACCACTGGTTCCGGTGGTCGTGCTGGTCGTGTCCAACAAGAAGTTTTGGTGGCTATGAGTTCTTTCGATACTGATGGTGAAGATACAACATATCAAGATGCCATCATCACGATTGGTACCAATCCTTCTGCAAATTCTGTTCAATTTGGTGGTGGAAGAGTAGCATCGTTTACAGTTGCAGCTTCAATTACATCAGGAAATACTGCAGCTCCATTAACCTTTCAATGGCAGCGTTCTGCAACACTTGGCGGTTCTTATGTCAACGTTTCGAATGGTACACCAGCAAATACAACATATTCTGGTGGAACAACCGCAACATTGACAGTTACTCCAACATTTACCGATGCTAACAACAACTTCTATAGAGTTACTGTTTCCGCAACAGGTACGGGTGCTTCAACAACATCTACACCAGTTGGATTGACTGTTACTGCTTAATAGTTTATATTATTGAATATGGGGGCTTCGGCCCCCAATTTAGGATTAATAATGTTTGATAATTTGACTGATGAAAACTTTTTAATATATGCCGTAAAACACTATAATTCTCCAATGTGTATAATGTCGGAGTTTGAAAGTGATATTAAAAGGATAAAATATTTAAAACGATTATTTCGTAGATATAAAATTACAAAATCTGTAAAAGAAAGGCTGATATTAAATCACATTATTTTATTGAATAATGTTTTTGAACCAGAAGCAACAGCGAGAATATTGTTCTATAAAATAGATCAAAGAGATTATGATGTATTAAAAACATTTTTGATGTATTTGAATATTTTACCGGATATGATTTATGGCATTAACGGAAAGAATATACGAACCGGAGATATTCCTTTAGATAACAATATCGCAGAGATACTACTAAAAATATGAAAACTTTTAAACAATACTTAGAAGAAAAATCTCCAGCATGGCAACGTTCTGCAGGTAAAGATCCCGAAGGTGGCCTGAATCGTAAAGGCATTGCCTCATATCGTAGAGAAAATCCAGGTTCTAAATTATCGATGGCTGTCACAACAAAGCCATCTAAATTAAAACCAGGTTCCAAATCAGCCAATCGTAGAAAATCATTTTGTGCAAGAATGGGTGGAATGAAGAAACGATTAACATCAGCTAAAACAGCAAATGATCCGGATAGCCGTATCAACAAAGCTTTAAGAAAGTGGAACTGTTGATGAAAAGCTTTAAACAACACCTTGGCGAAGATTTACGTAAATGGTTTAAACAAAAATGGGTTCGCATGGACACCAAAGGTAATATCAAAGGTGATTGTGCAAGAGAACCAGGTGAAGGTAAACCAAAGTGTTTGCCCCAAGCCAAAGCTCATGCAATTGGTAAAGAAGCTCGTGCATCAGCTGCTCAAAGAAAACGCAGAGAAGATCCAAATCCGGAACGCCGTGGTGCACCAATTAATGTGAGAACCGAAAGTGTTTTTGAAGCTTGCTGGCAAGGATATGTAGCTAGAGGTATGAAGAAAAAAGGCAATAGAATGGTACCTAATTGTGTACCCGAAGAAACAGATTTAAAAGATAGATTTAAAAAATACATTAAACCAACAGTAAAAACAACTTCAAAGATTGAGAAAATATCCAATCCAGCAGGACGAACAACCGATCATGTGGAGTATAAAGTTACTGAACCAACAGGCATGGTTCAAAGATTTAAATCTAAAAGAGAAGCCCAAGCACATTACGATTCATTAAAAGAAGATGGTGTTGTAGCTGCAGCACCAACAAATGTAGTTGGTCGTGGTGCAATTGCTGGTACAGGTGGACTTGGTGGTGAACCAGGTGTCAATTTAAAAAAGAAAAAAACTCCGGTTCTTATGTCTATTCGGAGAAAACCGATAAAGGCATAAACAATGTGGTTTTTGTCATTCATACCTGATTGGATTTTACAATGGGCAATACATGGTCTAGTTATTCTTGGACTTGTATTAACATTTATAGGATCACTTGTTAGATTTATACCTATAATTCAACCATACGCTTTGGTTGGTAGACAACTAGGTATAGTGTTATTGGTGATTGGTGTATTCTTTGAAGGAGGATATGCCACAGAAATGTCATATCGTGCTAGAATAGCTGAGATGCAAACAAAAATAAAAGAAGCAGAAGTAAAATCTGCCAAAGCCAATGAAAAGTTGGCAGCTGAAGTTAATAAGAATAAAGAGTTGATTAAAGAGAAGGTGAATAAGAATGCTAAAGATATTGAAGCGAAAAGGGAAACTATTAACGCTGAGTGTAAGTTGTCTGATGATGCTTGGGTGCTCTACAACCGTGCCGTTGAGCCAAAAGTTTCCAGAAGCTCCTCAAGTGCTAATGGAGCCCGCTCCGGTTCTAAAGCCTCTAAGTGAAGATAAAAAGACGTTAGCTGATTTGTTACAAAATGCTAATGAGAATTATGGACTATATTATGAATTACAAGATAGATACAATGCATGGCAGTTATGGTATAAACAACAGAAACAAATATTTGATAGTGTAAAATGAAAAAACTCCTAATTCTTTTGTGTATGATACCCAATCTTGTATTTGCTCAAGAGGTGATAAATGAACCTCGCACGGTCTCTTGCGTAAACAAAGAGAACATATACAAGCTTGTAGGTGAGTTTGATGAGGTTCCGTTTATTCGTGCATTGAATTCTCCTGTGCTAGGTGTTCCAATTTTTAACCCACTTGTAATTTTTGTAAATCAAAAAACGGGATCGTTTACGGTTGTAGAAAAAGTAGAAGAACAAAAGTATTGTATATTGGCGGTAGGTGTTAGTTTTGAACCCATGCCAGCAGAAGCACTAAAAGAATATAATAAATTTCGTGAGAAAGAAAATAAAAAGAAATTATGAAAAGAATACTCATAGTCTTATTTGCGTTTAGTTTATCTGGTTGTGCCTTGTTTGATGCCTATTTCATGGCCAAATATGACACCAATGAATACTTTATTGTAAATGATATTAAAACAAAAGCACAAGTTGCAGAAGAAAATTGTGGCAACCATATACTAGTTGTTACACAGGTAAACGAATTGTATATCAAAGCGTTGGAATTTAAGAACTTTACAACACATATACCACGAAACAAAGATACGGATAATATGTCAACCAAGTTATTAACATTGACAAAAGATACAAGAGATTATTTTAACAAAGCAGAAAAAATATCACCAATCTTTTGTAAGGCAAAATTGCAACAGATTGTTAAATCAGCTGATACCATTCAACATGTACTAGGGAGCAAACCAAGATGACACCAGAACAATTAAATACTTACATTATTGAATATAATAAGATGTGGGCTGATGGCCAAATTAGTAAAGAAGAATATGTTCAATTGTTACAAGGCATCAATATTATGGAAGGCATCGCCGATGATGCTGAAGGTTTGGCACTAAAAGAAAAATTAAACACAATGATAAACGCAGCAATTTCTGTTGCATCTATGGCTGTATAAGGAGAAAAAAATGTTAGACACACTATTTTGGGTTTTAGTTGGCGCATTTGTAGGTTGGCACTTTCCAGAGCCTTTTTGGGCCAAAGCAATTAAAGCTAAAGTTTTAGGAATGATTAAGAAATAATGGAACTGACAAAAGACCAACTGAAGCAACTGCTTCCAAAGAATCCATATATTGACCAATGGCACAATGCCTTGGCACAATTGTTACCTGACTATGGTATCAATACACCACAGCGTATTGCAGCCTTCATAGCACAATGCGCCCACGAATCTGGTAATTTTGTGTTTCTCAAAGAGAACCTAAATTACAAAGCACCTACACTACGCAAACTCTTTGCTAAGTATTTCCCAACAGATGAATTGGCAAATGAGTATGCAAACAAACCAAACAAACAAGAAGCAATTGCAAATCGTATCTATGCTAATCGTATGGGTAATGGCGATGAGGCCTCTGGTGATGGTTTCAGATATTGTGGTCGTGGTCTAATTCAATTGACAGGTAAAGAGAACTATTCTTGGTTTGCTGCCTCAATTGAAATACCTGTTGAACAAGCATCCGAATATCTACAAACATTTGAAGGTGCAGCTCAATCTGCTTGTTGGTTTTGGGAAACAAACAATCTTAACCAATGGGCTGACAAAGGCGACATACTCACATTAACAAAGCGTATCAATGGTGGTACCATTGGACTTGAAGATAGAATTAAACATTATGAACACGCACTTCATGTATTAGGAGTTCATTAATGAATGATAAGAGATTAGCCAAAGGCCTAATTATTTTATTATTACTTCCATTGACATTGGCATATTTTAGTGGCGATAAGTTTCGTTACCCATGCCAAGATCCATCCAATTGGGATAAAGATATCTGCAAGTTACCATATTGTGATGTAACAAGAACTTGTCCTGAACATATCTTTAAGGGTCAAAATGATCCACGATTGGGACCAGCAGGAAATAAACCTCTTGCACAAAATACACCAACACCAATAACGCCAACAACTGGAGCGAATTGCAAATGAACTTGAATATTTTTAATAAAGAAGAAAAACAACCAGAAAGTTTTATGTATACAGAAGAGCAATTAATGGCTCGCCTGAAGTTCTTTATTGGTATTTGTTTGGCACTTACATTGTTTGGTATTGTATTCGTTGTATTATACTCTTTAATTTTTGTAACGCAACCACTCAATGCTATTTCACCAATCGACCAAAAATTCTTTGAGTTGATTATACCTATCGCCACATTTTTAACTGGTACATTGTCTGGTATCATGTTGGCTGGCGGTGACAAGGATGCACAAAAGAGAGCATTGGAATTAGCCAATAGAACAACAACAGTATCACCTGCACCAACAACACCATCTACACCAAGTTTTAGTGGTGTAACAACGCCTGCTTTTGTTGCATCGGCACCTGCACCATCGCCATTCACACCAGCAGTTGTAACAGGATTTGGTGGTAAACCTGCACCAGTTCAACCACCTCAGCCGGAGATTTAATAAATGAATTGGTTAACCAGTATGTTATCTGATGGACACAATAGTTCAATCAGTAGTAAAAGAGTTATAACATTCATGGCATTTTTAATATGCGGATTTGCACTTGTTGCTGACATATATGGATATAAAGTAACTCCATCACTATTTGATTCAATGATATATTTGGTGATTGCAGGATTAGGTTTTACCGCTTCAGAAAAATTTGCTAAAAAGGAAGAACAGAAATGAAAAAGCTTTTAATTGGACTTAACATTGTAGCTTGGTCTTTGGTTGGTTATCATGTTGCTCATGCAGCCGAAACCAAAAAAGCCTGTGTTATGCAGAAGGACCAAAAAACTGGTAAAGAAAAAGAAGTTTGCAAAGAGATTAAAGTGCATAAGAAGTTAGAAGGCACAGCAGTACCAGAAAAGAAATAAATGTCAGATTTTGACGATACCGATATTAAGGTCGATATTGGTGTTTTAAAGACACAAGTATTGACTTTATCTTCTCTTTGTAATAAAATGGATCAGGTCATAGAAAAACTGGTGGATCAACACGACCGTCATATTGCAAAGGTATATACAGATATGGATAATCGCAGACTGGAAACGGAGGCCGATATCAAAGAAATACATCAACGAATAGATACCGTTTTGGACAAAATGGAAAGTTCGAATAAAGAAATTATGGAAGAATTTAAATCTCTCCGTAAAGATATGAGTGAACATAACAAACAAGAGAAAGATGCTCTTGATGCTTTACTCAAATGGAAGTGGATGCTTGCCGGTGGTATTATTGCTATCTCATGGTTGATATCTCACGTTAATCCTGATACAATAAGTAAATTCATTAAATAGTATTACAAATTAACTTAAATATATTATGAGTGTTTTCATTGATAGGACTTTCCTGTTGCGACTTTCGCCAAAATTACAAAGGTTTACCAAGAAGAAGGATGACCTTTATAATTTTAGATGCCCCCTATGTGGTGATTCCCAAAAAAACAAGCTAAAATCCCGTGGTTATGTTTATCGCAAAAAGAATGATTATTTCTTCATGTGTCATAACTGTGGTGCATCGACCACATTCTACAACTTCCTAAAACAAGTAGATGAAAACTTACTAAAAGAGTATGCTCTTGAGCGATACAAAAATGGTGAAACAGGAAATAACAATTATGAGAAACCTAAATTTGAAGAGGCAAAAACACCTAAACCAGTCTTTAAGAAATCGTTGGTTCTTCCATCTATCGACTCTTTACCAGAAGCGCATTTTGCTAAAGTCTATGTTCAATCAAGACGGATTCCAGAGGCCTTTCTATCGCAACTATACTATGCGGAAGATTTTGCAGCCTTCATACAAAGTCTGGGAATTCAAAAAGAGCTCACTAAGGAAGACAAGCGCCTTGTTATTCCGTTCTATGACAAAGAAAAGAATCTCATCGCCATACAGGGGCGAGCGCTAGGAGAGTCAAAGTTAAGATACATAACTCTGAAGTTACATGACGATAACCATAAGTTCTTTGGACTTGATAGGATAGATGAGGAGAAGATGATATATGTGGTGGAAGGTCCTATTGACAGTATGTTTTTAGACAATGCTGTGGCCACCGCAGACAGTAACTTGGAATCAATCACATCTATATACGATAAGTCCAAGATCACATTAATATTTGATAATGAACCTCGTAATAAAGAAATTATTAAAAAAATTGATGATGCGATAGAAAAACATTATAATGTTGTCATTTGGCCAGAGATGGTTGATTCTAAAGACATTAACGATATGATACTCGATGGTTTCTCACCAGATGAAATCCAAGATATTATAAGTAAAAATACATTCGTTAATTTAAGAGCGAAAGCCGAATTTGTGAATTGGAAGAAGGTTTAAATAATGAATGTTAAATTAATATCATACACACAAGGAACAGATGGTAAGAATTTACTAGAGCAAGTAGCATATGCTGCTAGAGTTTCTAATCCATCAAATCAAAATAATAACGACACAGCTGAAAAGTTGGTCCGTTATTTAATAAAGCATCAACATTGGTCACCACTCGAAATGGTGAATGTTTGTTTAGAAATTGAAACTACAAGAGATATAGCAAGACAAATATTACGACATCGTTCCTTTTCATTCCAGGAGTTTTCTCAAAGATATGCAGTAGCCGATTTAGGCTTTGAATTCAAAGAAGCAAGAATTCAAGATGAAAAGAATCGACAGAATAGTATTGAAACGGATAACGTTGGTTTAAAGTTGAATTGGGAAACACAACAAGACTATGTTATAGTAGCAGCAGAGAGAGCTTATCGTTGGGCTATCGAACATGGTATTGCAAAAGAACAGGCACGAGCAGTTTTGCCTGAAGGTATTACAGTTTCGAGGTTGTATATGAATGGAACTATGCGGTCTTGGGTTCACTATATACAGTTACGAAGCGAAAAGGGAACACAAAAAGAACATCGTGAAATCGCTTTGGCTTGTGCTAATGCAATTGAACCGATATTTCCAATGATTAAAGAATTTATAACACAATAATAAGGTAAGGCGAATACATGGAATACCTAGGCATCAGCATAGATTTAGAAAGAGATAAATTATTTGACGAACTTGGAATTAAAAGACTTAAAGAAAGTTACATGAAAGAAGATGAAGAATCACCACAACACAGATTCGCATTCGTATCAAAATCGTTTAGTTCCAATCCGGAACACGCACAGAGATTATACAACTACAGCAGTAAACATTGGTTGTCTTATTCTACTCCCATTCTTTCTTTTGGCCGTTCTAAGCGTGGCATGCCTATATCATGTTTCCTTAACTACATTGAAGATACTGCGGAGGGACTAGTTGATAATCTATCAGAAACTAATTGGCTTTCTATGCTCGGGGGTGGTGTTGGTATTGGCTTTGGTATTCGTTCAGCAGACGATAAATCTACTGGTGTCATGCCTCACCTCAAAATCTATGACGCCAGTTCTTTGGCATACAGGCAAGGTCGCACTCGCAGGGGCAGTTATGCTGCTTACCTCAATATCTCTCATCCAGATATTATCTCTTTCTTAGAGATGCGCAAGCCGACAGGCGATCCCAATGTTCGTTGTTTAAATCTACATCACGGTATTAATATCACCGATGACTTCATGCACATCATTGAAACGTGTATGTTGGATCCTGAAGCAAAAGATGATTGGGAATTAAAAGATCCACATTCAGGTGAAGTAAGAGAAGTTGTATCTGCAAAAGAACTTTGGCAGAAAATTCTAGAGCTTCGCATGATGACAGGTGAACCATATATTCACTATATCGATACAAGCAATCGTGAGATGCCACAATTTCTCAAAGACAAAGGTTTAAAAATTCATCAATCAAATCTTTGCTCTGAAATTATTCTGCCTACAAATGAAGAGCGAACAGCTGTATGTTGTTTATCTTCTTTAAACTTGGAGAACTATGATGAATGGAAGTCTGAACCATTATTTCTTAAAGACGTTGCCGAAATGCTTGATAACGTCCTCAATTACTTCATCGCTAATGCTCCTAATGCTATTGCTCGTGCAAAGTTTAGTGCCGAGCGAGAGCGCTCTATTGGCATCGGTGCTCTTGGGTTCCATGCTTATCTACAGCGCAATGGCATTGCTTTTGAAGGAGTAATGGCCAAAGTTACAAACAACAAAATATTTAAACATATTAGAGAAGGATTAAATAATGCAAATCTTGAATTGGGTACAGAACGTGGCTCTCCTCCTGATTGTGTTGGCACCGGTCTACGGTTCTCTCATGTTATGGCTATTGCCCCAAATGCTTCTAGCTCCATTATTATGGGCAACACCAGTCCTTCTGTTGAGCCATATCGTGCTAATGCTTACAGACAAGACACCTTATCAGGATCATATCTAAACAAGAATCGTTGGTTAAATGAATTGATTATTAAACTATCGCAGGATAAACCAGAAAATTGGTATAATGATGTTTGGTCGTCTATTATTGCTAATGATGGTTCTGTTCAACATTTAGAATGGATGTCTGACCACGATAAAGATGTATTCAAAACATCCATGGAAATTGACCAGAGATGGGTAATTGAATTGGCTTCTGATAGACAACAATATATCGACCAAGCACAGTCACTTAATTTGTTTTTTAGACCAGATGTTAATTTGAAGTATCTCCATGCTTGTCATTTTCTTGCATGGAAAAAAGGATTGAAAACTTTATACTATTGTCGTTCTGAGAAAATTGGTAAGGCGGACAAAGTTGCCAAAAAGATTGAAAGAGAAGTGATTAAAGAATTAGATATGAGCGCTATTGCTCAAGGCAACGAATGTTTAGCTTGCGAAGGTTAATTTTAAAGGAAAACAATAATGACAAAAAAAGTAGAATCGAATCTATCGGAAGAGCGCAACTATTTCAAACCTTTCAACTATCCTTGGGCTTATGAAGCTTGGTTGAAACATGAGCAATCCCATTGGTTACACACCGAAGTTCCTATGTCCGAAGATGTGAAAGATTGGAAGAAAAAATTAACTAAAGAAGAAAAAACATTTCTAACACAAATCTTCCGTTTCTTTACACAAGGTGATATTGATGTGGCTGGTGGTTATGTTAAGAACTATCTGCCATATTTTCCACAACCTGAAGTTCGTATGATGCTAACAGGATTCGCTGCCAGAGAGGCGTTACACATTGCAGCCTACTCACACCTGATTGAAACACTAGGTCTACCTGAAACCACTTACAATGAGTTCCTAGAGTATGAGGCGATGAGAGAGAAACATGATTATGTTATGGACATCTCTAGTAAGAATACCACCAGAGAGAATACCGCCACACATATTGCCGTGTTCTCAGCCTTTACCGAAGGTATGCAATTATTCAGTTCATTCATTATGTTATTGAATTTTGCTCGTCATGGTAAAATGAAAGGTATGGGACAGATTATTACATGGTCAATTGTTGATGAAACACAACACGCAGAGTCCATGATTAAATTGTTCAGAACATACATAGAAGAAAATCGTGAGATTTGGAATGATGATCTCAAAGGTAAAATCTACACGATTGCTGAAAGAATGGTTCAACTAGAAGATAAATTTATTGACCTTGCATTTGGTGTAAATCAAATGGAAGGACTATCTTCTGAAGATGTTAAGAAGTATATTCGTTATATTGCAGACCGCCGCCTAATTTCTTTAGGACTTAAAGGTGTGTTTAAAGTGAAAAAGAATCCTCTACCATGGGTAGAAGAAATGATTAACGCACCAACACACACTAATTTCTTTGAAAATCGTGCTACTGATTATGCAAAAGGAGCTTTATCAGGAAATTGGGGCGATGTGTGGGCTCATTAAGGAATTTAAATGACAAATAAATCATTATCAGGTGAATGCCTGAGTTGTGAATCAACATATTCAGTATCATATATGGAAGAAATGGTCTCACAAGAATTACCAGAACATTGTCCGTTTTGTGGTGAACAAATCGAAGAATTATCCGAGGACTATATAGAGGATGATGACGATGATTTGGATACTAAGGAATGGGACTAAACTGGCAATATGATGGTAAAGATTTTACGGAAGACTTGATTGGTGATAATTACGGGTTCGTATATCAGATAACCAATCTAACGAATGGGAAAAAATACATAGGCAAGAAATTCTTTTATTCTGCCAAAACCAAACAAGTCAAAGGTAAAAAAAAACGGTATAAAGCCAGTTCAGATTGGCAAACTTACTATGGAAGTAGTGACATCTTAAAGCAAGATGTGTTACAATTAGGACATGAAAAATTTGTCCGTGAAATTTTACACCTCTGCCACTCTAAAGGAATGTGTTCTTATTTGGAAGCAAAAGAACAATTCACCAGAAGTGTGTTAGAAGGTGACGAATATTATAACACATGGATAATGGTAAGAGTTAGAAAAGCCCATATTAAGGAAAAAAATGCTAGATTACCTACAACCACTAAAAGAGAGAAAACTTGACTTCTTCACATTCTTAGCTGGAGATGAAGAAGGACAAATCGATATTATGAGTTCTGAATATGCAACTCCAGGAGAAAGAGTAGGCGGTAATTCTCTTGGTGATATGTATCACATTGTACTATTCCGTGATAGTGAAGAAAATCCAGAGGAGTATGACAATGTTGATGATTTCGAGGCTATTCTTGCCTGTCCTTTAGAGTATGCTTCTGGACTAATACCAGGTGGTTTTTATGGTATTATTGCCAGAAAGACTACCACATCACAAAAATTAGTTAACAAACTTCTTGCCTTAATGAAAAAAAAGTGATATAATATAATTTTGAAACTGTGAAAGTTTGTTATGATTCTCGTTGATTTAAATCAAGTATTGTTGGCCGGCCTCATGGCTCAGATTGCCAACCACAAAGGTAAATTAGATGAAAACCTAATTCGCCATATGGTGTTAAACATCATTCGTAATCACATAAAGAATTTTAGAAATGAGTATGGTGAATTTGTTCTATGTTGTGATAATCGTAAGTATTGGCGTAAAGAATATTTCCCGTTTTACAAAGCCTCTCGTAAAAAGAATCGTGAGAAATCGGATTTAGATTGGCACATGATTTTTGATATTCTTGCCAAACTAAAGCAAGAACTCAAAGAAAACTTTCCATATAAAGTAATTGATGTGGAAGGTGCCGAAGCTGATGATATTATTGGCACACTGGTACCGATTTACTCAGCCCACGAAAAGATTTTGATATTATCAAGTGATGGTGATTTTCTTCAATTGCAAGCTTATGGTGCAAACGTCAAACAATATAATCCGTCACAAAAGAAATTTGTAAAGTCTGAAAATCCCAAATTAGAACTTAAAGAAAAGATTATTCGTGGTGATAAAGGTGATGGTATTCCAAATATGTTTTCACCATCTGATTGCTTTGTCCGTGATTTACGCCAGAAACCAATTACACAAAAAACATTAGATAAGTATTTGAATGAAGATGTCAAAAACTTTTCATATGATGAAACCGTTAATTTTGGTAGAAACCAGACATTAATTGATTTGACCTTTATTCCACAAGACATCAAAGAAAAAATTATAAATACCTATGAGGAAACAAAACCTGCTAAAGGTAAGTTACTTAATTATTTTATTGAACACAAACTTAAAAATCTAATGGAAGTAATAGAGGAATTCTGATGAAAAACTTATATGAAGTATTTGATGAATTTGAAATGGCTTCAACCAAAAAAGAAAAATTAGCAGTAATTGAGAAGAATCTGTCAAAGACATTGGTACAGGTATTTGAACTGGCTTATCATCCAAACTATCAATGGTTGATAACAGAAATGCCAGTAGAATATAAAATTCCAGATACTTTACCTGGAATCTCAAGGTGTCAGTTATCCACAGAAATTCGCAAATTGTATTTGTTTAGAAAAGGTGATTCTACCGCTGAAAAATTGACGGCTCAAAAGAGAAAGCAATTGTTATTGCAATTAATTGAATCTCTCGAACCCCGTGAAGCTGAAGTCGTTATTGGTATATTAAGTAAAGATTTAGGTGTTAAAGGTTTAAATTACAAATTTATTAAAGAAGCTTTCCCACAACTTTTACCATAATGCACTCGCAAGACAGAATTATAGTAGTATCAGGAAAATTTGACCCATTAACAAATCACGAATTAAGTTTCTTACAGAAATGTAGGAGAAAAGGTGATTGGTTGGCTGTCGGCATACATTCTGATTGGTATCTTGCTTGGTGTGACGGTGGGTTTGTTCAGAACTATGAATCTCGTAGGAATATCATAAAAGGTTTAAAAATAGTTGATGAGGTCTTTTCATTCAACGATTCCGATGGCACCGTCTGCCAATTACTCAAAATAATAAAATCTTGTTATCCTGGTGCAAATATAACCTATATTTCAGAGGATAATATGTTTAATATGCCTGAAACAAAAATAAAAGGCATCAATTTTGAAACTATAAAATAGGAGAACCAAGTGACAAAATTTGTAGGTAAATTTCGTAAAAATAAAGACTATAACGATGACTACAATTACGCCAAAACAGTATTACACAGTAAAAGACGTAGAGGCGAACATCCAGAAGTAAAAAAACAAATGAAACATTGGCAAACTGAAGATTACGAAGAATTAGAAATTTCACATAGTAAGAATTCTTAAAAATACCACTACTTTTTGTTTTTTTTAGTATAAGTAAGTATGCTGCCGTTTCAAGTAAAAGGTATTGGTATTAATGTTGTTTTGAAACAACATATCTATTGACTTTCCTTTATTTCCGTAGTATAATGGTTCTTCTACACTGGAGAATTGTTATGATGATTTATGGATATATTCCAAAAAGCAAAAAACGGAAAATTTCAAAAACAAAAAAACTTCAACACGAAGAATGGTTACTATCCATTAATTCGATGTCTACCAATTTCAGTAAAACAAAATCCAAGAATATTTCGACAGGTGTTCCTTTACCTAAGATTCCGGCAGGTCGTGAAACTCCCCACTTTGCGTCCTTAGATACTGGTTTTATCGCTTTGACAAAACCTGTTCCAAATTCATACACCGGCAACAAAATGAAAGGCATTGCTACAATGCACAAATCAAATGCTGTGCCGGTTTTCACGGATACTGAAGCAAAAGAAATTTCCAGCATGCGGAGATAGTAAAAATGAATCCAAAAGGATGGAATGATGAAGATTGGGACGATTATGAGGAATACTTGCAAAATTTGTCTGCCAAAGAGCTTGAAATTGAGTTAAAATTGCTTCATTCGCTCGGTAAAGCGAAAAAAGAAGGCAAAAATATTGTTCCTAATGAAACTTTTTATAAAATGTGAGGTGAGTATGTTACAACAATGGGAAGAAACGCAAATATATAGAGGAATTGACGAAATTATGCATAATTTGCGTCATATACCAGCTGATGATGTTGCTTATTTCTTGGTAAAGTTCAATCCGAATCTTGCCGAAGAGCTTGCAACTGCAATTGAGCAGCGAATTTTTGATAAAAACGAAGGAAAAAGGCATGAATGAGAGTCCTGAAAATATTTGGTTGTCGGCAATCGCAGATGACGATGAAATTCCTGCGTGGAAACGCTTGGATATCGTAACTCGCAAGTGGGCTGTTTTATCTGGAATGGAAAAAGACTTAAATGACTACCAAAAACGCAAAGAATTTTACCAATAAAACATATTTGACCAAAATCGTTGATGTAAACGATGGTACGGGTGATGGTATTCTAATTCTTCCTGAAGAAATCGTAAAATACAATCATTGGAAAGAAGGTCAAGCAATTGAAATGGAATATAGAGAAGGAAAACTCTACCTAAAAGCCTTATCGGATCATAGCGTTGTATAAAAACAACAGCATGAAAGTTGCCGCTTGACGGTAGATGATTTTTATGAGATAATACTATTATTAACTCGGAGAATCTATGGAACTAATTCAATCTAAATCGTTACTTGCCAAACTAATGGCAAATGAAAATCTGACAATCGAACAGCGCAATACAAACACGGCTGCATTTGATGTAAAAAACCGTGTGTTGACTGTACCTATTCTTGACAAGAATATCTCTGGTTATCTCTATGACCTTTTTCTAGGTCATGAAGTAGGCCACGCACTATACACTCCCCTAGACGGCATGATGAAAGCACACAAAGAAAAAATACCAATGGGTATTATGAATGTGCTAGAAGATTCTCGTATCGAAAGAAAAATCAAAAACAAATATCCCGGTATTCGTTCCTCTTTTGTCCGTGGCTATCGTGAATTAATTGAAAAAGATTTCTTTGGTACAAATGGTACGGATCTCAATGATATGAATTTTATTGACCGTGTTAACCTTTATACAAAAGGTGGTGCTACACAAGGCATTCGTTTTACTGATGTTGAGAAGTCGTTAATTCATCGCATTGAAAATACCGAAACATATGATGATGTGATTACATTAGCTTATGATGTTATGGCTTATATGAAAGAAGAATCCGAAGAGCGTAAAGCAAATGCACCAGAAGAATTAGAAGAAGATCCTGATGGTGAATTTGAATCTGAAGGTTATGAAGATTCTGATGACTATGACTACGGAGATGAGGATGATACCATCGAAAAATATGGCCAGCCAAAGTCTGAAGCCGATGAATCAATGAATGAAATTGAAGATGAATACAAACAACAAAGAATTGGCCATGATGGCGGAGATACCACTGGTCAAGAATTCGATTCTTTGACTGATAAATCATATCGTCAAAACGAAAGTAAATTATTTGAATTGAGCAATAAACATTATTACTATGGTAACATCAATGATATTGATTTGAAACGAGCTGTTATTCCATATAAACAGTTATGGACAGAATACAAAAATGATATGAGTAAATATGATATCGGTTATTCCGGTATCGACACAACTGCTTTTATGAAAATCCGTAATGATGCCAAGAAAGTTGTTGGTTATTTGGCCAAAGAATTTGAATTGCGTAAAAATGCTGACCAGCAGAAACGTGCATCGATTTCCAAAACTGGTGAATTGAACATGAACAAAGTTTATGCGTATAAATTTACCGAAGATATTTTTAAACGTATGACAGTTTTGCCTGAAGGTAAATCACATGGTCTCATTATGTTCCTTGATTGGTCTGGTTCTATGTCTGACCACATGAAGAACACATTCAAACAATTAATCAATCTGGTAATGTTCTGTAAGAAAGTAAATATTCCCTATGAGGTATATGCTTTCACATCCGAACATAGTGATAAGTATAGTGTTGATTTTAAAGTGGGTGATTTAGACTTACATGGTTTTAAATTAATGAATTTGTTATCGAGCAAAATGTCGGCTTCTGAGTTTACTTACGCCTGTTCCGCTTTAGTACATTGTTCTGAACCTCGTGCCGTTCGGCCGCACTGGATGCATCTTGGTGGCACACCACTATATGAATCCGTGATTGCTGCTATGAAGATTATACCTGAATTTCAGAAAAACTATAAATTGCAAATCGTCAACACAGTATTTCTAACCGATGGCGAAGGCAATCCAGTAAGAAGTGTATATTTTACAAACGACAAAGGTTTGCGTGCATCTGGTTACAATAATCCAGATTTAGATTTAGGTGGCGCATATGGTAAAGAGAAGGTCTTTGTGATTCGTGATCCAATTACTAAAAACGAAGAAAAGATTTATCAACCATATGGTCCAGAATTAATGAGTGCCTACATTAAATTATTAAAAGCAAGAACACAATGTAACGTGATTGGTTTCTATGTATTATCTGGCCGTGAGTTTGGTCGTGTGGCTCACACATTCTACCCTAGAGTTAGTGACCATATGAAACTAAAAGCTGAGTTTCGTAAAGAGAAATATAAAATTGTTACCAATGCTGGTTTTGATGAATATTATTTGCTTCGTTCAGAAGGACTAGATACTGATGATGATACTGAATTTCATGTCAGAGAAAATGCCACCACTCGTGGTCTAGTATCGGCATTTAGTAAGTATGCTGGTAATCGATTGTCAAATCGTGTTGTATTAAATCGATTCATCGGACTGATTGCATGATTCAAATAAAAGAGATTGCATCGTTTTCCGGTGAAGAAGGTAATCTAAAAGCTACCGTCTATCACGATCAGAAATATGAAAAGCCTTATGTCGTAAAGTATAATATCTGTGATGAATATAATGCAGAATTATATTATGACAATGAGAATGATGCAATCGAATCAGCAAAGCAATTTACATTATAAGGATAAAAATGGAATTATCTAAATTTATGAATGGCGATAAGAAAGCCATTGTAGAAAGGTCTGAGTATAATTACACTATTGTTTATTATCTAAACGAAAAGATAATTAAAAAAGAAGTAACAGCTGATTATCAGAAAGCAGAAGATATGGCAGAAGATTATGTTTTGGCTGAAGAAAAAAAAGGACCAAGCTTTTTAGTGGAGAAATGGAACGATGTCTAATATGATTGCTGAAGATGATTTTAATCCTAAGAAAATTGCCGATGAGATGATCAAACGATGCCTCAATGCAAAAGAGTGGCACATAAAGTGTTATGTGCAAGAAGAATGGTTTATTAATGGTGTTGTACCATTTACAATCAATATGAAAGATGGTTTATATACTTGTAAAGTAATTGCTCCGACCAGAGAGTCAGCACTTAAAAAAGTAGAAGAATATATGCCTGTGATTAAATTTGTAGAAGATGATGGAAAATAAAACAAAAGAAACATTAATTATATTACAAGAAGAATGTGCAGAAGTAATCCAAGCAACCTCTAAGATATTTCGATTCGGTTTTGAATCGTGTTATCCCACAGAAGATTCGGCAACAACCAAAGAATGCCTGACTATGGAGTTAGGTCAACTATTGTGTATGATTGGTTTATTGGTTGAACAAAAGGTAATCAATGAACATGATATGTTGACTGCCATGGAAGCCAAGAAAATAAAACTAGAAAAATGGTCGAGTATATTTAAAGATGCATCCTGACGAACTACTGAAATTTCTAAAACACCTTTTGGTTTGGACACCACAAGGTAGCTATACACGAAATCAAATACAAAATATGATTAATCAGCTGAAGGCACAGAGGCAATAAACATATATAGAGGTATGCTAGAATACCTCAAACTTTGCCTCTTTATTGTTGCCATAACAATGGCATATGCTTTTGTACAGCATGATGATTACCATAAAAAGTTTGACAAACCTATTGCTATCGAGTATAATTGTAGTATGTTAAATTATGAAACACCAAAAGACGTAGTTGATTTATGTAACGATACCAAGAGGAGATTTGTAATTGTTAAGACCTATTAAAAATAATGTAATTATTGAGTTGATTGAAAAAGAAAAGATTACCGGTTCTGGCATTCTTCTTTCATCTGCCGATCCAGTAGAAGCCAATAAAGGTAAAGTAGTATCATTAGGACCTGATGTAGAAATGGTCAAAGAAGGTGATATGATATTACCTAATTGGAATGCCGCACGCAAAACCAAATACGATGGTATAGACTACTATATCGTTTCTGAGGACGAAATCGTTTTAATCTTTGGAGAATAATATGCCTTTTGATATTACAAATGAAGAATACTTGGCTGTGTTAGAAACCGAGAAAGAAACTCTACTACGACACTACTACAAGCCACACCACGAAGGTACAGGACATTTCAATACGGCCGCTTCTGTATTACAACACCGTATTGATGAGATTAAAAAAGAAATGGGACAATCGTTACAATAGGAGATAGGCATGACCACATTTACCAGCGAAGATAGAGATAATGCAAGTAAATACACAGACGAAGCACCGTATCATCCTGGTTACGAAGGCGTCATACCTGATCCACAATTAAAATTAGATTTACCCAATACCGAAGAACAGAACTCACTACTACGCAAACGAATACTTGAACTAGAAGAAGAACTGAAAGAATATCGTTCTTTCAAGACCCGCCATTCCAACACAGCACAAAAGATTATTGACTTTATAAAAACATGATTACATTTTTAGGCATTCTTGGATTTCTCATCACCATACTGGTGGCTATACCAGCCACACTTATTGCTCTCGCCACACTTATCGAGCATCCAATCCGTACTATTCTTACTCTTTGGATCACTCTACTCGAAACATATAAAGACCTCTGGAATAATCTAACGAAGTAAAAAACTGGCGAAACGTAACACCAAAACTTCTATATCATGGCAAAACATCTAGTAATAGTACCTCTCTTAATCCTCTGCGTTTCCGCCGCCTCCGGACAAGAAGCGCCTCCGATACCAAAAGATTCCAATATAGTTTTAACCTGCCGTCCTCAGAAGCCGCTGAGCCATACTTGGATTTGTATCGACCAAAATGGTAAAGAACGAACCAATTTAATCATTAAAGACAAGGAAGCAAAATGAGGTTACTACATCTCTTTCAATACTGGACACATACCGACCTCTGGTTCTCCAAACATTTCTGGTACTTTCGAGAAACCACACCCAAAGGTTATCTACTTCTTACCATCTGTGGTATCGCAATGGTTTTTGACCGGCCAGAGAGAAGTATCTAATGCGAAACAATTACAATAATCTACCAGTGGTTATTACATCGGTTACATCAAATGAACCGATATCGGATGTTCCTTGTGGTACTTGTACCCGTTGCTGTGAGTTGTTGGCACCAATGCTCTCATCCGAAGAAATTACCTCTGGACTATACCCATTAAGTTTTACGAACCCCACAGAACAACAACGGAAAGAGAATCCAAACTCCAATATCGTCATTACTCTATACAGAAAAGCAGGTGGTGGTTGTGGTATGTTTGTCGATGGCCGTTGCTCAATCTACGATATTCGACCCAAGGCCTGCCGACAATTTGATTGCCGAAAAGGTCATTACTCCGAACTAAACGAATTCGCCAAAGAGAAATTTAACCTATGAGTCGCCAATGGAAAGACGGAGAGACCGTTGCAAACTTTCTATACTATGACGATACCGGTAGAATCATTGGCGAAGTAGGCCTTGCTGGCCATCAGATTAAAACTAAACACACGACAACCATCTATCCAGACAACAAAGAGGTTTTCTCTTTAGGCATGTATATTAATTCTGAATATGCCAAATCTGCTGTAGAAAGATGGTGGTTAATACAAGATAGGACATTATTAAATTATGAAGATAACAACTGATGTATCCGGTAAATGGGTACCAATACAAGATGTACTGAAACTTTTAGAGAAAATACAAGAACTGGAGAAGCAACTGTATGGTTCTCGTTAAGGTAGTATTACTAATGGTTTCCGTGGTGCTTACCGGATGTTCTACGATTGTACAATATCCAGTCACAAGTGCCTCAATGGTTGTATGGGGAACTACAGGTAAGACCACGACTGACCATGCTTTATCTTTTGTAACTGGTAAAGACTGTGTAACCTTACGAATCTTCTCTCAATATGCCAATGAGTATATCTGTGAAGAAGTGGTAGAAGAAAAGGTATATGAACTCCGAGGACTAGACAAAGTAGCAAAACGATAAAATCCTCTGGGGCCTCCTGGAAAAAAATCCAGGAATTCGAAAATCCTGGAAAAATAGCCGAGAAAAAAAGTTACTGAATATTGCATCCGACCTGGGGCAAAACTTTTTTAGCAGCGCAAAACAGTCTGTATTGCCTCCGAGCCGTGTCCTCTCTGAATCCCCGAGCAGCCTCTCTGAGCACCTCGCCCGTCCGAGTCAATCCCCACACGGCATCCAGAGGGGCATTCGTACCACAATCCGCCAAAATCCTCTAAGCTCCTCAATAGTCGACCAATCCGGTCAAGAATTATCCTCAATGGCCTCAATGGCTTACGGCATGCAAAAATACCATTTGACAAGCCCGCCAATACCTGTATAATAATCTCATTAACTCAGAAAAGAAAGGAATTACCATGTTTTCATATATTGACACCATCCAGAATTTAACCGTTGCCGAAAAGCGCAATTTGGTAAAATCTATTAAATTTATGATTAAGGAGCATATTGCTGCTAACCGTCAAGCTAATTTTGAGCGTAAGCAGAATTCCGCTTTATTGCGTGCTCAGAAAAAAGCTGACCGCATCGCCGCTCTTGAAGCAAAGCTCGAAGCGCTTCGCAATCCAGTCGGTGCCAAAGCTATCAAGGCTAACAAAAAGCCTTCCAAAGTGGTAGTTACCAAAACGGCGTAAGCTGCTGTTTTTAGTGATTTTATAGTGGCGCTTCTCAGTAGGCGCCATTAGTAAGATTATTATAATACAATATAGGGATAAAATGAGAAAATTAACCACGGATCCATTTTTAAGCCGTATGGTAACACCTAACGCAGAACGAGCTATGAATTCTGCCACTAGCAAAGGTTTTACCAAATGGGTCAATAAAGATATACAAAAAGCTGCTCTTACAGGTGACTGGTCGGATATGATAACCAAAGCTCAAAAATCGACCAAATATTTTAGGAATACCTTTTATGCTTGATAGTATTAAATTATTACCACTTAACGATAAAAAAACACTATTGGCCATGCTTCAAGCGGACATAGGGTTAACCATAGAGGTTAATTTTACAGTCAAAAAGCCAGAGTATTGGCAGGTAGAGACCGCTCGCTGTAACCAGGTGGCTATAGTAAAGCGTAGTGGTGGACAGGTAATTTATACAGAGCTGCAGAGTAATGATTAATCCCTTAGGTGGCGGAGATATTGTAAGACCATTGGCAAATAACCTCGTAAGACCACCGCTTTTTTCTGAGTACCTTAGTAGCTTTTCTCTAGGATACTCAGGAAATGGTAGGAAATGTGCGGAGAATCACGGAAATAAACTAAGAGCCGCAATGAGCACCAGTGTGGCGACAGCACCAGCGACTATATTACGGAAAGTAATAAAGAGGTCTCTATGTTGTTTTTATACAACGGATGTTCGATTTTTATTGACATCCACCGCCATTCTGGTATAATGGTTGTATTATTTGATTGGAAATTATTATTATGAAATTATTATCTACTGGCAATCCTAAGATTTTGAAAGGTTTGGCACAAGGTTACAATACCTACATTTTGCACCTTGCACCTTCTGACCTTTCTGGTTATAATACTTGCCCGAAAGCGACAGCAGGTTGCAAATCTGCCTGTTTGAATACGGCAGGTCGTGGTGGTCTATTCAAGAAAGGTACTACCACCAATGTTATTCAAGAAGCACGGATGCGTAAAACGGCATTTTTCTTTGAAGAGCGGAAGTATTTCATGGAGTGGTTAGTTGCTGATATTGAATTGGCGATTAAACAATCTGCTAAGAAAGGTTTGGTACCTGTATTTCGCTTAAATGGTACTAGCGATTTATCATGGGAAAAGTATGAGGTTGTGCGTGCAGGTGAAGTTTTCACTAACATATTTGCAGCATTCCCAGATGTGCAATTTTATGATTATACTAAGGTGATTGGTCGTAAAGTATCAGGTATCAAAAATTATCATCTTACATTCTCGATGGCAGATGGTAATTATATGGATTGTAAGCGTGCCGTGGCTGAAGGTTTGAATATTGCTGTGGTATTCGGTATCAAGAAAGGTACTGCGATGCCTAAGAAATTCTTCAACCATAATCTATCCGTATTTAATGGTGATGATAGCGATTTACGCTTTTTAGATCCTAAAGGTTGTGTGGTTGGTCTATATGCCAAAGGCAAGGCAAAGAAAGATACTAGCGGTTTCGTAAAGTATCCTGTTGGTGATTATAAGTTTACTATGAAATTGGAGGCCGTATGAGCGGTATGAAAGCATTTCTGGATGAAGTCCAGGTATTATTGGAGTGTGGTTACAATGCCGACCAAATCTCCCAAGCATTAGGTTGCTCGTTGGACATGGCAGAGCAGGCAGTAGAGTATTGGACTGATTTTGCTGAATAATATGGATTGGCAGGATCGGCAGATATTGATTCGGTTCAGTATCGGTGTATCGTTATTATTAGTAGGAGTTTGTTTATGACTTATAAATTGGATTTATATGTGTTTTTATTTGGTTTATTATTAATGGTGGTATTATTATGAATGTGTATATTGTAAAATCTGGCCAGTTGGTCGATTTTTCTGGTTGGGAATGGTTGAACCTACGAGCTTTTTCGAGTTATGACAAGGCAGTAGCATTCATGCAATTGGTTCAAAACCAGATACCAACCAAGAACCTCGGTGAAACCGAGGATGTGCAAATTGAACATTTAACATTGGAGTAAAATTATGACAGAAAAGCAATTAATACGGTTGGCCATTGAAGAATTTCACCTCAAAGGTCGTACCAATGAGCAGATAGCAAGAGTATTGCACCTGCCATTGGATACGGTGACTGAGGAAGTGAAAAATATTGTTTTCTCACCTTATTATGGGAGATAATATGTTTGGTGGTAAAATATTAGTGAAAACTAGGAAAATGGTAGAAGGTAGTCACCGCATGGAGTCCTATCAGGACACATGGAAGGACTCGGTGGATATCGAGTATGATGGTGAATTGACACCAGCGGTGACCTCGGCAATCTGTGAAGCGTGGAAAAACGCTGGCAAACTTGGTACCAATCAAAGTGGTTATGGTGCCTTACGGTGGTCAAATGCTGATAATATTGTTGGTGTAGATATTGAAAAACGGCAATTAATTCTTAGTTGTTCGGTAAGTATTTGTGATTAAGTTTTGAATAGTTGACCGGTTTGGTCGACTATTATACAGGGTATTGACATTTCTACCAGTTTCCTGTATAATGGTCTTTTAATTGGAGGTAATAATGAAAAAAGAATCATTCAAAGATTTTCTTATCAATCGATTTGAAAATTTAGAATATTATTATGTGTGTGATGGTTTACTTTTTGATTCATATCAAACGGCGGTACAATTTGCCAATGAGCAATTGCGTAAATTTGATATTGCTTTGAATATTGAGCGAGTAATCAAGGTATGATGGTCGCAATCAGTATCGGTATTTTGTTGTATATGGTCGTATCAGCGTTATTAATTTATTTTGTTATTGAGGAGTTTTGAGTATG